>LKMJ01002285.1_pt1 | contig 17506 bp, 22 predicted proteins | sample 643391 | NCBI WGS metagenome assembly LKMJ01 (sample SAMN04112250, study PRJNA286221) | soda lake metagenome | biome: soda lake; feature: Kulunda Steppe; material: water; isolation source: sample PL-Br10 brine of Picturesque Lake | place: Russia: Kulunda steppe | collected 2010-07
ATCAGGGGCATTAGCTAGAAGGGTCAGGTCATCTGCATACAACATGTGCGTGACCCGCACATCCTCTGTCCCAGTAACTGCTCCTTGCACTCCCTCAGCAATTGAACCAATGTCATTGATGTACAACGAAAAGAGCAGAGGAGACAAAGGGCACCCTTGTTTCACACTCACAGTAGGCTTAACCCGTGCAGCTTTATGCCCATCTAGAAGGAGGTACTGCAGTACCAGCTGGTCACCAGCATACAGGCTTTGAAGAGCAGAAAGGAGAATTGCAGGCATGCGTATGCGACGGAAATGAGACCAAAGAGCCTGCCTGGGGATAGTGTCATAGGCTTGTTTAAAATCAATGAAAGCAGTGTGCAGCCTGGAAGAGTTGCTTGGCTTAATGGTGCGGGCAGCGTGCTGCAGGTGCCTGAGGATGGACATGGGCTGAAGAGTATTCCGGCCTGGGTAGAAACCAAACTGTGTGTCCGGTATTTTGCTTTTGGATATCCACCAAGTTGTCAGCAGGTAGCGAATGACATTTGCGTACAGTCTGTACAAGGTGCCACTAACTGCCAGCATGCGATAGCTGTTAGGGTCAAGCATGGAGCCCTTTTCGTAAAGCGGGGTTAGTTTCGTAACTTTCCAATCAGCTGGAACCCGGGCACTTTCAAAAGGTAGCAGGAAGAGCTGGGCCAGGAGGGGCAAAAGAACATGCTCTGCATGAAAACCACGACCCTCAGCCCTGAGCACATAACGAACGGCATACTTCAGAAAAGGTGTGGCCACCATATCCAGAGGAGGAGCTACCTTTCAAGGGCTTCAAGTGCTCGGCAAGGAGAGAGCACATGGACCCTAAATCTGGTGCAGGCATGGAGTCAGGAAGGGGGAACCAGCCCGTTGCAGCACCGTTTGCAAGCAGCTGGGCCGGGGGGGGTGGCCTCTGCCAAGGGGGACAGCCATGTCACTAGGTGAGGGGCATGAGTCCTGCACCTCCCCAGGAGGACAAAAATGATAATCTAGGTAAGTCTGCCACGCTTGTTCAGAAAGCGGGGTTTGTTGTGCGCGCGGGGGGGAGCGCAACATAGAATGCAGGTCTGCCTTTTTCGAGTGCAGCTTGTCCAAAAAAGCAGCCTTCAAATGCTTAATGTGGGCGCGTTTAGATCGCCGCACAGAAACCCTGTAAAGCTTGCGAGCTTCCTTGCAAGCATGAACTGCCTGCCCACTCCGCACTACCTCCCTGAAATGATGGCGGAGCATAGCGCACTCATCAGAGAACCACGGAGGATCCCGTGCTGCCCCCCGACTGCGCTTGAGATGAGCGCACAGACTCACACTTCTGGTCATGTCCTCTCCAGGCTCACCAGGCTCACCAGCAGCATGCACAACCAAAGATCGCAGCAAACAACATGCCTTTTCAAGGTCCTTTTTGGCAATCGCTTCTTAAAACTGGAGGGCTACATCAATTAAGGAGATGGAGACACATTGATCCAATGAGCCGTGAGTCTCCTCTACCTGGGAAAAGGAGGAATTAGTGAGTATCCGGATTGTGACAAACCGCCCCCTGCTCCATACCAAGACCTTGAGAGCAACCGTTGCTCCAGTGACGACTGGATTTTTCAAGAGTGCGTTTAGTTGTCTTCAGTCTCCAACACCTACCTTTCCTGTTCCCTTGACTTTGCACAACTTGTAGTACCCCTGCCCATTTTCCAAGTTGGCTCTCCCACCCAGAAGACGGTGGCCTCCAGCACCTGCTGGAGAAGCTCACAAAGCACAAGGGTTTTGATGGCCTGGATTGAGCATCCAGGGAGAATACATGCACACCACCTGCTTTTCTCGGCTGGTGGCCAGCGTTTGAGACGCTTCCATCTGAAGGCGCATCCATAAGCATTTCATTCCCCCTGGGATGACGCGCTTGCGTACCAGCCTGGTATGCACTGGACTGAGTGCAACGTCCACCACTTGTGATGTGCTAATGTACACTGGCATACTATCTCTACCACTGGAACTACCACCTTCAAATAGGAAGTTCCTATTTCAGTGCGAGAGAGGCATACTTGTACTCCATGCTATATCATAATTGGGTTGCTTTGCCTCTAAGGACGGCGACTGTTGATGGACCGCCTTTTTCTGTACCTAGGTATCTGCATCTGGATTTAGGCAGGCAAACACAGCGCAGTGTGGCACGTTTCAGGTTACATTCCCATGCACTGAGAGTCGAGACAAGAAGCTGGGAACATCATGATGGTACCTGTGATAAGTGTGGCTTGCAGGCAATTCAAGATGAAAGACACGCTCTATTCTTGTGCCGTTGCACGCAAATGTGTTCGTTGAGGCTTCAATTTGCAGACTTGTTTCACGATTTGCCTATGGCTCACAAAATTACTGTCAATCAGACTGGAGCTTTTTATTTCTCCCAAGATTGTTCTGAAGATGTCTTCAATTTTTTCCAGAAACAAACTAATGATTCCTATCGTTTTATTTCAGAGCTTATGGATGTTTTTTTGATGGCTGGTGTTCACCAGCAACCTGATCAGTCAAACTACTAGTAGTACCTGGCTGAAGGTCAAACTTAAACTTGTAAACTTGTACTCCATGCTACCATGACAAGTTGATGACTCTTACCATCACTACCTCTGTTCAGCTTGGGATTTTGTGGAGAGAAACAGTCTCAACTGCAGACTGGACATATTGGATAAGGTCACTAAACAGTTTGAATTTAGGCTTCAGCTGAGCTACCATTTCGAAGTCTTTGGCCTCTGTTCAAGAACAGGCTTAGGGTTTATCCCTTCATACATGCCAGCAGGGCCTACCCATGCAGGTGTAGTCTTTTATTATGTGTTTCCGAAACAGTCTCCATCTTTTTTGACTGATGGCTCATTATTAACAACCTTGTAAAAGCCATGTTGCTCCAGCTGAGGCGTAATTGTCATCATGCAAAGGCACTTGTGCAAATCAATCTATCAGCAACCTTTGCTTTTACAAAATAAAAAATCCATGGAGTGACTCACTGTTTGGTATCACCAAGTTAATAAAGCAAGCAGATGACGTGCTTGAGCTTAGAAAGTCTGCGCACCTCATAGCCCACTTCCTGACTACACACGTAGACTGGTGAATGTGAACCAAAAGCAAGGCCAGCTTTGTAGAAAAAGCAGCATGCACCAAGGTTCCAAGGAAAATTGAGGCAGGCTCACTGCCTCAACATTCAGGACATGTGGGTTGTGCTGTCACAGCCACGTGCTAACAGGTGTGCAAATCCTGCTCACTCTACAATTCCTATCCCATCTATCAGCGCTGCGGCATGGACTTTGTGTAGTACACTGGACCACAAAGGGCACTACCAAGGTATAAGCATGACCCTGCAACAGCTGGCTGCCCTGCTGCTCATTTGCTCCCCTTTTTGGCTGCAGGCGGGGGCCATACAAGGCCGGCCTCCCTCAGATCCTTGCTCATCTGCAGAGTACACGCATGGATTGCTCAAAGTCATTGCAGACAAACTGGTCATCCATATCTGGAAACTTCTGGCCCTGCTGAATCTCCAAGATGGTCTAAACACATCGAGTGCCGTGAGGCAGCAGCCTGCAATGAGCTGGTTTGCAGGCATGCGTATTATGGACAATATAAGGAGTGAAGTGGGAACAGTCGCAGCTTTGCAAAAATTCAGTAATAGGGATCCATGTGATGATGAACATACAAGATTGTGAGGTGCACGTGCAGTGGGAGGCTGCCAATTGCATATTGACTCATGACTGAGCATATGGATTCACGACAGCATGTTTGTCGTCTAACCAGTTGAAGGGCGTTAATGCAAAAAAGGCCAAAGAGGCCCCGTGCATGCAGCGCCTGTGCAGGCACCATGAAAACACGCACATCCGCATACAAAGCATTGGCACACATGCAGGTATGCAATATCCGTTCGCACACACCTGCACGCACATGCAGGCGTGTGTGGGTCCACACGCGCAACTTGCACACATGCACAGGTGCACGCACATCTGTCCACATACACATACCAGATGGGGCACTGAATGGGAGGCCATGACATCCGGAGTGACGGCCAGGGCTTCGTGCGTCTCAAGCACTACGAGCTCGTTATACTCCTGCACCACCGGCGGCAGAAAGGGGGGCACAGTCCTCAGAGCCTCATGAAAAGGCACAATATTAAACCATGCTTCTGGTAGATGTTTTAGTTGTGCAACAAAGCAGCCTGCTATAACACAGCGGGATGGGCCATGGCTGAAGGGACCACTGCGCCCTTCAAGGAAGCAGGGCCGACCGCCGCGTTGCACAAGAAAACCAGGATGGCTTGTTGCATCCAAATTGTGTGGAAATCAGGGTGGGCTGCACCTCTCTATGACCCTGATCAGCTTTATCTATGGCTCTTTACATAGCATTATGGCAAACATGTCATGCCAGTGAGATTGGTGATCAAGTCCCAGAGGACTCAAAGGTTGACTTAGTCAACTTGTGATGGAATATGCCGCTTGTCCGTTGACGAAGCATGAAGGTTGTTAGAATGGCTAAGCAGAAGCTGAGAGCCACACAAGATACATAATTGCTATAGCTTATGCTCCCAAGAGAGATGCATTGGTGCTGATAACCTGTACGTTCAGGTTTAGGCGTGCGCAAGCTGAAGCACACGTAGATGTTGTCACATTCATGTTGTCACGTACATGTTGTCACATACATGTTGTTGTACGTACACGGCTGTCTGGCATGCACAACAACAAGCACATCATGAAGAGCGCCTCGAGCCCCAAAAGGTGACTTGTGTCCTAGGCATGCACACTTATTGCCGAGGCATGCGGCTGCTGCTAGCCGCCCCGCAGCGCGCACCATCTCAAAGCGCATGTAGTTCTCGTTGCAGGCGATGACCAGCTCTGCCAGGTGCTTGAGGTTGCGCACAGGCGTCTCATTGAAGCACTTGACCTACAATTGTCACAGAGGCCAAGGCAACAGTGGAAGAGTTGGGTATGCGGGCAAGGAGAATCATCACAGAGGTCAAAGCAACATGGAAGAGTTGGGTACACGGGCAAGGAGAATCGTAACAGAGGCCAAGGCAATATTGGAAGAGTTGGGTACGCAGGCAAAAGGAGAATTGCCACAGAGGCCAAGGCAACAATGGAAGAGTTGGGTACGTGGGCAAAAGGAGAATTGTCACAGAGGCCTAGGTAACAATGGAAGAGTTGAGTACGTGGGCAAAAGGAGAATTGTCACAGAGGCCAAGGCAACAATGGAAGAGTTGGGTACCCGGGCAAACAGAATTTGCATCATTGGCTCCCCTCTGTTGCCTCAAGAGGCCAAGACTTCAAGCCTGTGCTTCATAGGTTTTAAGCCCACACACTTTGTGTGTGTGTGTGTGTGTGTGTGTGTGTGTGTGTGTGCGTGTGCATGCCTGTGCATGAGTGCACGTGTGCGCTGGAGAGTGCACCTGCACGAAGCCAAATGGCGACGCCAGTGCAGGCGTGTGGGCGCAGGGTGCACACCCTCTGACCTGCACACCCTCTGATGCATGCACACCCTCTGATGCATGCACACCCTCTGATGCATGCACACCCTCTGATACTCGCACACCCTCTGATGCATGCAAACCCTCTGATACTCGCACACCCTCTGATGCATGCACACCCTCTGATACTCGCACACCCTCTGATGCCCGCATTCTGATCACTGCCCTATGGCGCCCGCCCTGTGCGCTGATGCACGCCCTCTTATGCGCGCACACCTGCACATTGTAGATGTCTTCATAGCCCAGCGTGGCGTCACAGGCCAGCACCTGGCTCAGGACGACCACCTCCTCATTTGGGTACCTACACCGCAAGGCACGCACATGGCAGCAGACTGGGCATTGGCCCTTGCCAAGGCACCTACGCCACAGGCATGCTCGTGGCAGCATGGCGGGCGGAGGGGGCGGGCACAACTTGTGCATGAACACAGCTTTCTCTTTTCAAATCCTGCAGAAAATGTTTGTTATTGTGAGCGCCTGAGTACATTCATGCTCAAGCAGCAGCAACCATTTGAATATGGGTCTTGGAAATAGAGATACAGAATAAGCGGTCAAAGAGATGAGGGCAAAGACAGTGCAACATCGCTCGGAGATGCTCGGAGTGTTGGGCTGCGTGCTCAGGGGCCAAAACTGCGTATGTCAGGTCCCCAAAAGCGGTGTTGATGAGCGCCCAGGGCAGACAAAAGCGGTTTTGATACGCCCCCAGGGCAAACAAAAGCAGTGTCGATGTGCCCCTTAGAGCAGTGTTGATGTACATCCAGGGCAGGCGTACACTTGCCAAGCATGCCTGAAGGAACTACGCCTGGCACTAACAAGTTCCATACCTGTCAAGTTTCCCTCATTCACTCCTAAAAGTGTCTAATCATCAAGTTGATGAAGTGAGCCATGCGCGCACACACACACACAGCTAGGCTATCTAACCAGAGGGAAACTCTAGGGCTGTGGCAGGCCCACACGCAGCCATTCAAGTTTGAAGGTTGAAAGTTGGCCTCCAAGAGGGCTGTTTGTCTGTAGCAGCCCCAGCCTTTGCAGAGCATGAGCCTGTGCTTCCATATGCTGAAAGGCAGCCTCTGCAATGGAGGGAGGCACCTGTGCTTCCATACTGCAAGGCGCATGCCAACGCTTATGCGTGTGCAGCAAGGAAGACCACACTCTACGCAGGGCACACACTCTATGCAGGGGCACACACATACACACACATGCGCACACACACACAGCAAGGAAGGCCACACTCTCCGCAGGGGCACACACTTAAGCAGGAGCACACATACACACAGCAAGGAAGGCCACACTCTGTGCAGGGGCACGCGCCCCTTGCAGGATGTGACCGGTCTTACGCAGTGCGCACAATCACACATCTACACACACAGCCTTCGCACACGCAGACTCACTGAGGCGTGCCATGGTACATGCGCTCAAGCAACTTCACTGGGGCGTCTGTCATGTAGTTTGAGCCATACTCAGACAGCAGGTATGGCTCACTGACTGTGGTGAACACGAGGCCGGCGATTATGAAGTACCCTGCAAGCAGTGGCAGAGCAGTGGTAACGAGGAGAAGCCAGGCCGAAACGAGGCGATTTAGAAAGGATATGAGCGGTACACAGCAGCACGACATCTATTCAAAGTACAGTGCAGCTGGGCCTAACGAATCGCAATTTCATGCCCAATAAGCAGCAGAGGCATCACCATTGATCAGCTGGATATCCAGGCTCAAGCCAAGCCATGCACACCCGATTGTGCAGCAGCAGGCTGATCAACCTGTGACTTGCGGTGCATGCTGCATGCCTCTGTAAATATAAACTTACCTTGAGGATACCTAGAATGCACATGAACGTACCCATACCAGACATAGGTGCTTGGCGCATTGCACTGCAACAATGCCAGTTGACACACAACCTGCTGCAACGCTCTCTTGGGCCTGTCGACGGACGTAGCATTGCATTCCTCACTGTCCTTTTTCTGCATTTCTCATCGCACTTTTGGGGCCATGCGATGTCCAGTTGCTTGGTCAAGGCGACAGCACTTGCCTGGGTCCTTGTTGTTGATGTGGGGTGGCACGAGGGCATGCGGCTTAGATAATCTGCAAAGAAGAGGCATTTTGTAGAAAGCAGAATCGCGCGAGCAATCTGCAGGCTTGAGCAGATGAGTAGGGAGTAGAGACACACTCAATGCTTGTGCACTGTTCTCCGCCAGACTGCCTTCTGCTTACACGAACACCTAATCGGAGATCAAAGCAAGCACAATAATCTAGGCCTGGTTGACACCTGACACACCCAGGCAGTAAACAAACAGGCACAGAGCAGCAGCGTAGGCATACACATGCAGTCCAGCAATTGAAGCAGGCTGGGGTTCAAAGGAGCAGACCACATGGTGCAGGTTGTGTGCCAGGAGTTAATTAAGCCTGGCTTTTTATGCTCGCTTTGATCTTCAATTCACTGTCTGTGTAAGCAAAGGGTCGTCTGTCTACTTGTGCTGGACTCTTGGGCAAACAAGCAAGTCTGATGCCAGGATAGCAAGCCCAGTCGAGGGCTTGGTCAGCCTCAGGGGAGGCACACAGACTGGCCCTGGTTGTGCTGCTGTGTGTACTAACAGATGACACCAAAAGGGGTTCAAAAGGGGGTCAGAACCCAGGCTGTACACAGCTGTGGCTGCACGAGATATGACCTTCAGGCAGAGCTCCAAACACTGTCTCAAAATGATAACCACAAATAAAGGCACGCATGACCTACAGGAGTGTCAGCGGTTTTGTCCAACCCAAATAAAAGCCCTCTCTCACTCAAGCACACCCCGCTTGCCTTGTCTCCAGCTCCAGCTCCTTGCCTTCCCTGAGAATCTTCAGCTTACACACATCGCCCACGTACTGCGTGCAGGTAAGCAGAGAAAAGGCACAGAATCATGAAGATGTGCAAGTATCACTTGAGGTGAAGTTTGATATTATGCCTGCTGCACGTCATGCTTTCCTATCCTGCTACCCACCCTCTCTCTCTGTGTGTGTCTCTGTGTGTGTCTGTCTCTTTCTCTCATGCACACATGTAAAGGCACACAGCCTCAACCGCCATCATCAATCACACGCGTTTGCTCCCTCTCAATCAACACAAGTGCACATGATTACCGCCATCATCAACCACATGCATCCACTCTCTCTCAGCCAACACAAGCAGAAATGATTACTTGCAGGCCCATGTGCACCCAAGAGAAGCATGCACATCCACACATGCAGGCGCTCCCATCTTAATGGATGTGAGGTAGCTGAAGGCAATGCTCTCTACGGTGCACACATGCAGGCGCGCCCACCTTGGTGGATATGAGGTAGCTGAAGGCAAAATGCCTTCCGGTGCACACATGCAGGCGCGCAAACCTTGGTGGATGTGAGGTAGCAGAAGGCAATGCTCTCTGCGGTGCACACATGCAGGCGCGCCCACCTTGGTGGATATGAGGTAGCTGAAGGCAATGCGCTCTCCGGTCCGAAAGGGCACAGTGCCATCAGATGCAACGGCCACGTCATCAAACGCCATGACCACATCGTCGCGCCTCAGTGCTGAGGCTGCATGGCTGGTAGGGTTCACGCTTCGTACAAGCACGCCTGCAGTGGGTGGGTGATGGGGGGCTTGGCCATGGTAGGCTGAATGCAGCAAGCTCAGCGTGACAGGCAGAGGACGCGGTGGGCTTCTCTCCTGCACTGAGGTGTCCCTCAAAAGGATACGTTCCCCAACCTCTGTACTTTGATGGCCCCAATCAGATTGCGCGTCTCCCGCATAACGTGTGGGTCTACCGGGCCACAACCCGGCACGCGCCAGCCCCCCACCCCCACCCACCTTTTTGCTGGGGGGTCATGCCAAATGCGCGCTTCAGCGCATCACTCTCCAGCCGCTGCCAACGGATGCCTAGCGCAGGGAAGCCCGTGAAGCCGCCGGTGCGCTGGAAGTCGATGAGGAAGTGCTGGATCACTGGGGTGGGGATCACGTAGCCCACGTTCTCCACGCTCTCACCCACCAGCGCCTGCGAGGCATGCACAATGAGCGGTGAGCTGTGTGCTACAACTCGCTAGTGTTGACCATGCAGCACCTGAAGGCGTGTGCAGCCGGCGTTGAGCCGACGTCAGTGTTTTAGCCGCGCCCCCTAGAAGCAGCTGCCGCTCATCAGCACGCATGTGCACGCACAAGCACGGAAAAGCCACAGTGCACACAGACTGGCAAGAAGCACGGTAGATTTTGCTGGCTTGTGACGCTGCGCAATCAATCGCTAAGGGCAGCACCTAGCAGCGCACCCAGATACTGACCTGGAATGCGATACCGCAGCACTCTCCGGCTGCATTGAAGACAGGCCCGCCGCTGTTGCCACCTGCCTCGTGATTGGAGATGGGCAAGGAGTTCATGGATGTATGTGATCATGATAGCCTTAAACACATCTCAGGAGGTTATGGACGAGAGCACGACAAGAAGAGCAGGCCCATCTCGGGGAGACGGTAACCTCGTCTTCCAAACCCTGGAAGCCCCTCAAGAAAGCAGTGGGCAAGATGCTGTCCTTTGCTACAACATCAGGCCTTGCGCCCCGACAAGATGCCATGTCATGCACCAAAGTACGCACCATTGATCGCCGCGTCAATCTGCGGGCAGGAATGATCAGCATAAGAGGCAGGGTCATCACCAGCTTGGTTTCACTGAGCCAGGCAGAATACAGCACAGGATCATCACCAGCTTTTGGTTTCATTGAGCCAGGCAGAATACAGCACCTGTGCATTGGATCCTTGGGACATAAGTGCTGCCTCGAGTCAGGCGCATCTATTCACGTTGATATGCATCATTGATTGAAACCTTATTAGCTTCAGTGATACACAAAGCAAGCTTTGCCGATCTCAGTCATCGTTACTAAGAGGGTCATAGCATGCTTACATTGCCACCTGACCTAATGAAAGCGAGCAAATAGTCAAAGGGAAGCAAAAGATCCAAATCTACCAAAACGGTTGTGCCATGGCATACCTGGATGGCAAGCAGGTCAGTGGAGCCGTGCGTGTAGTCTGTGACCTGCACATGCATGCACATGACACAAGGTGCAAATTACGTCTGCAGGGCTACACTTTGCCTGCCCAACTCCCTCCCATTTGCGTGCAATAAGGTTCTTGCGTATGTGTACAGGAGCAACAGGCAATGCTTGATGCCAGCCACCTGCACACCTTTAAAACATATTCAAGAACAACAACATGAACCAGGTCGCAGACCAAGCTGGGCAACTCGGCTGCTATTTTGTCAATCCCTGTTGTTTGTTTCATAGATGACCCTGGCATTCAGCCACTCTGTCAATCTTTTTTGCTCTCTGTCAATCTTCCTTGCTTTGCACAGGGCTGCTTTGCAGTAGACCTTGCAATTTGCTTAGCAATAAATGAGCCAGGCAATCAGTCAGGTACTCTTTGTCAGCCTTCTGTGCTGCTCTAAAGGCCAGCTTGATAGATATTATCATTGTACCAGCACATTGCCTTTGGTGCTTCTCTTCACTCACACTGCATTGTGGGTGCATACCTCAATGCGAGAAACTACCCCAGCTGTCACAGAGATGGTGTCACCACCAATGGGGTACCTGCGCGTCAAGTGTCCAAATTTTACAACTGTAGCCAACTTTGCGGCCTACGCCATGGTGCAAGCAAGCAACAGCAACGCGCAGATCAATGTGCACATGCCATACCAATTTGCGTGTGCATACCATACTAAATCAATGTGGACATGCACATGTGGACATCCACGTGTCATACCTTGCAATCTGTTTAAGTTCTTTCTTAAGGCAAGCTGTCTAAAAGAGACTGCAACTTTAGGAGAGCACTGATCAAGCCCAGGATCAGCATATAAAAATCTAAATACAAATGCATCCAAAGCACTGGCTCCAGTATCGCCATGTGGGGCATGCAATTAAACCCTGCACCCTAAAACATAAGCAAGGAACAAAAGCAGTGCACAATGCATGGCGCACCCAATCACTGCCACGGAGTCTTGCAGGTGCGGCAGAGGGCCGAGCTCTAGTGGAACCATGCCTGTAGACAGAGGGTGGGCAGGCACGGGGAAAGGAACATTTGCGCAATGACACTGCAAATGCCTCAATGAGGCCTTCTCTAATTCTAGCTCTTGCTGATGAAAGCACGAGTAAGCCATCAGGGCAGTGCCCCCAGTACAGTTGAAATTTGCCAGGATGCTGACTAACTGGTGCACGCACATGCCAGGATGCTGACTGACTGGTGCACGCACATGCAAGGATGCTGACTGACTGGTGCACGCACATGCAAGGATGCTCACTGACTGGTGCACGCACATGCCAGAACAGTCGAGGAGCGCAAATGGGAGTGGAAGTTGAGCCAAGGCATTGCAAGTAAGAAAGCTGGATGGATTTTGAAGCATATGACCTAGTGACACAGCTGCAAGGCATATGCCCAAGTGACACAGCTGCAAGGCATATGCTCAAGTGACACTGCTGCCATGTTGGACATGGCAACGTGGGTGGAGTGCTGTGCTTCCACATGTGTATAGCCTAGTGTGGCTATGCATCAAGGATGAAGGATCTCTGCACAAAAGGAGTTTTGATCATCAAATCATCTGCTGCACTTGAACATAATTTGGCAATAATGAAATCACCCTTGAAAGGCCCTGTTATGCACCTGCTTTGCCCTAATTAGCACCTTGAAGGCGGCCCCATGGCAGGCCCCTAAGTTTTCAAGAGAATGTATATATTGGAAACAGGGGATTGGAGGGGAAGGGGCAAAAGTTGGCGTCAGTCAGTGCCTTCTCCCCCCCCCCCTTTCCATATTAAGCTCACTGGAAATGTGCGTGGACCATTGGCGCATTTGAATCACCAAAACGTACGCGCAATATAAACTCGAAACAGGTGAATCCTCCATCCCTGGTATGCATGCTTCCATGCACACATGCACGTGAAGCTGCGGAATTACACACCTCTACGCAATTAAATCCATGCTCATGCACAAATATGCTTCTCAGCGTACCGAAGTTGTGCACATGTGGAGGTGTACATCCCAGCGCACAGAGTCCATGCTCATGCAGCGAAACAAACCTCTGCACACCAGCATCTATACGACGCAACCACCTTCCCAGAAAGTCTCGTCGGGGACGTCCAGCAGCGCAACATCGCAGTCCACCCCTATGGACAGCACCTTGGCTAGGAACTTGCGGTCATCCCCGCGCTTCTTGACCTTGACCTGGGGCACGCAAGTTTACGCTCACAACAGTCACTGCCTGTGGCATTTTTGGCATGCCCCATGACTGGCGCCAGCTCAACAGCCCATAGGGCGTGCGCTCCAGCAGCCTTGGCCCCTGCCATACACAGCAGCACATCTTCAGTGCCAGGGAGCCATGTGACGCTTGCTCTGGCGTGTGTGCGTGTTTGGGGGGGGGGGCTGAGTGTGAGTGTCGGTGTGAGTGTGTGTATGCTCTCGTGTGTGTATGTGTGTCCAAGGGTTGGCGCTGGAGGAGGCACTCGTGCAAGTGCGCAAAGGAGCAGGCATGCACACATCGGGCACCTGGGTATGGTAGTCCACTGAGTGCGCATTGGTGAGGAGGCACCGCTGGCCCTGGAAGCTGGCGGCAAATCCGCTGGAGGTGCTGTTCATCTGGCGCTTTCGCTGCCTGGGTTGACCGGTGTGTAAGGGTGCGCGCATAATGTGTGTCAAAACAGGGAGATCAGGCAGGGGGCAAGGCTCCTCATAATGAGCCAGTTCAGGTAATGCTGGAGAAAACATTGATACCAAGCAGCAAGTACAGCTATAACAACCAGGGATTGAGGAGACAGCTGCGCAAGCTCAAAAAAGAAAGTGGTGCCCCACGGAGAACTGATCAAAGCTGAAGGATGGATGATGGGTTTGTGCAACGGCAATTGTACACACCTAGCAGAGCCTAGAGACACAGCCCTTACCATGGCAAGGAGAAATTGGGCTCTGTGTGCGTGCAGAACACCTGGGCAGCGTGGAGCATCAACCATTAGAAAGTGGCCAGGGAGTGAGTGACACTGCTCAATCCTTAATCACACAGACAGGTCTCTGCCCGGGGCCAAAGCGGAGATGGATGCACACACACAATATTTTGTGCCCTTCATCAAGCTCACCTTGACAACAGCATCCATGAAGGACACCTGTGCAAGCACCACGAAAGTAATGTGTGGTCAATCAGTCAATGCATTGCATGTGCTGAGGGCAGAGCAAGGGGATGGTCATTGCAATAGTCAGCTTGATCAGGTGATCTAAATACAAGCCTGACAGAGCTCTGTTGGTGACGCACCAGGGAGCGGGTAGGCTCAATCGTTGGATGTGCATGATGTTCGTATTGAACGTAGTCATCATCATCAACCTCTGGGCTCCCGCTTCGAGCTGATGGCCTGCGGTGCTTTTGTTGAGCCTCATGTGCTGGTACGTCTGGGTTGGAGTGCTGCTTTCCGCGCCCTTTAGCAGAAACATGCACTGCTGCAATGTGCGGCCTGTAGGCAGCCCTGAACCTTGCAAGCATGCATGTTTGTGTAAGCTTGCTACCCAGACCTATGCCCAACAACATCACTGTTTAAGAGAAGATTCAGCCTAATCCTGCTCCAGATCCTGTCCCCGCTTGCTTACAAAAGTGAGGCTGCAGTATATCTTGCATTAATCAAAAAATTTTATATTGAAAATTGTAGAACATGAATTACATACTAAGATAAAGACCAAGATTACGAGTTAGCTCGGGCCTTTTATTATCGCTCTTCATGAACAAGAATATGTGTATTAAAGTTACAGAATCCATTCATCAGGCTTTCAACACACAGAGCCATAGTCTGATGGATGGATGGTTAGTTCAACTTGCATACATTCTGTTCTGGTTCAGGATTATCTCGACCAGAAGGCAAGACGTTCGTCATGTCAATAATGTCCGCGAACTTAAGAGAGTTTCAACTCTCATGATGTCGTTGGTGCATGACACAACACTGTCATGACATGATTTTGACAGTGTTAAATCGCATAAATATTTATCAAATTTATATCAAATAATGCTCCAAATGTTGCAGTGATTTTGCTCACCAGCGCGTGCGCATAGATAATTTAATTCTTTGGAGTGATTTTGGTCACCATCCCACTTCGAGGGTTAGGTAAATCCTGCACAGGAATTACTGCCTGACATCAGATGCTAGGCTTCACGGGTAGTCCATGCTCCATGGGCTGGCCTTCTAGAGGCTAATGTCCCTTTCCTGTTCAGGTTGATGAAGAGAGAGATGGTAGAGAGTCCACGACCAAACGGCATCAAGCTCCATGATCTGCCGGGCGACATCTTGTGCACGTGTCTTGTCATAGGCAATGTGGCCTCAGAAACAGACTACGTGGGGCTCATGCTCACAAACAAGGCCCTGCATAAGGTCCTTAGTGACGGCCCAACGTTAGCAGCTTGGCTCACTGCTCGCAAAGGGGAGCAGCAAGCATTTGAACTTACTGCACTACGGCTGCGCCGTCAAGATGTCTTCTGCAGCCTGCTCGTCATTTATCAGGTCAAAGAGGCTTCTGCACTCCAGCTGCAGCATTATGCCCAGCAGAGGCAGCAGCAACAGCAGCAGGCAATGGACACATCCCCCTTGCATCTTGCTTGCAAAGCTGGCTTTGTGAAGGCAGTGAGGAGGCTGCTACCTCAGGTGTGTGCGTTTGCATCCGTTGTATGTTTGCATGTGTGCTTGTGCCCGCTACACAAGAGTGTCTGCACATGCGTGCATCATTTGGTACCTGGAGCTTGCCCAGCTGTAGGATCTGTAAGGTCTCACATCTTTCAAGCCCATTACAGTGAGGGTCAGCGGAGAACAAAGAAAACATGTTGTGGGTATTGTTGCGCAACGAAGTTTCCTATGCATTTCATCAGGATCTGTGCCAAACATGCGCCTGTGCAAAGGTTGTGTCTGCCATTGTGAAAGTGACAACGTTATGTACATCAGAATTAACCTCAGCAAGTTTGCCTTTCAAAGGGCGGGCCAGTCACAATGCGTGCAGCCCAACGCACCAAGCATTACCTGTGAATGTTTTTTTGCAGAGAGAGCAGAATTCTGTGCGCCGAAATAACCAGCTTAAGTGGTTGAAGGCCGCAGAGAGCCAGGGTTTCACACCTCTGCTCCTAGCATGCGCACGTGGGCATGCGGGAGTTGCGCAGGAGCTCTTGGAGGTTGGGGCAGGTGTGCACATGGCTGGCAAGGTAAGCAGGATGTTTATTGCTTTGATCCGCCTTTATGCTGCTTTCTTCACACTGAAATTCCCGGTCTCTGGCAGCATGCATACTGCTGCCTTTTTTAGACCAAGGGCATTGTGTGTAATTTATAATGCTACTGTATCGCTCATATGGTACCGCAAGTCCTACTTAACGCGAGGTACTCAAATGCTTCAATCCCACGAAAATTTGGTGTCCACATCGTGAGGCCCCTGAAAATATTATGTTAAATGCGAACTCCCTCAATTTGGCACTCTCTTCCAGCATCAAGCCGCCTTTACGTTTATGCATATCTGTGTCTTCTACAGACATGAACTCCTCTGACTCCGAGGACACCTCCGATCCATAGACTCAGCCCCTCTCCCCCTCCCCCTCTCCCTGCCCCTGCCTCCATTGCTTGTCTCACATGCATTCTCTCTTTTGCCTGCCTCAACAATAAGTAATTTTCCTGGGCCTGCCCACAGGCCTGGGAGGTGGGGCCCAGGCTGCAATGGCTGCTGCTTGCTGCTTCTCATGCTCCTCATGAGGATTTTGATCAACCTGGTCAGCAATATCAGAATATTCTTGATTCAAGGCGGATCTAAAGCTCCCTGGGCTGCCCATCCTTCTCTGAACACTTCCGCTTTGCAGCTTGCATCAAATAGCGCCATTTGCCCCTTTGGAGCATGGAGCTCCATAATCGGGCCCTAGCCTGGCCCTGGCTAAACCTGAGTAATTGGCGAGGCCTTAATGAAATCATTTACTGACGGATTCAAAGCACAGAGACCCCTAATACTTGTTTAATTGCTTCAGATAACCCAAGGAGCGATATGGTATACATGGGATTGGGCAGATCCAATAGTCATAATTCTATGTATTATAGGGAATACATGATATACAGTGTAATACCAATGGTGTAATACGTGTAATAAGGGTCAAAATACGTATTCTGCAGCAAAATTTCGACACACAATGACCTTCGACCAACCACTCTAAGTTAGTCAAGTGGTTCATTATCAAGTAGAAATGTCCGATGATGAGATGTTAGATAGTGCAGCACAGACATTCAGCATGGGCTTGCATAGAGGTGAGGGGTCGGTGGCAGGGGGAGGCTCTCAGCAGCAGCAGCAGGGGCAGGGAGTCTGCAGCAGGAGGTGGCACAGCAGCAGGGGGCCCTCAGCAGCAGCAGCAGCAGCGGCAGCAGCAGCAGCAAAAGGCGACGCCTCAGGAGACTTTCTTTACCTGAACCAGCTGAAGGGCAAAAGGGGTGCACCATACTGGAGACTGGCTGGAGCCTCGCCTGGTCAAAGAGAGGGATGCCAGTGGCAAAGAGGTGCAAGTGAGCAAACTGCATTGCATCATTTCAGCAGTGGCTGGCCAGCTGCTCTCAGCATAAGTGATCAGCTGTGCACCTGAGCGCAACTGGTCAATGTTTGGCAGTATCTTCAGCAAGACCAAGAACCGGCTGGCGCTGGACCACACCAAGAAGATAGCATACATAAGGGGCAACAGCTGCGGCAGCATGGGGGTTGATCAAGAGGTTTTGCTCTCTGAGATTGTTGTTGTGGATGAAAAGGGATAGTGCACAGCCAAATTTTTGCGACGCTCAGACTAAGGCAAGACTCTGAGATTGTTGTTGTGGATGAAAAGGGATAGTGCACAGACTAATTTTTGCGACGCTCAAACCCCTAAATTTTTTTTCCTCAAAAAAAAAATTGAATTAATTGAAGAGAAATGGTGTAGATGCATCCCCAACGACAATTGACTCCAAACTTTCTCACACGACTCCGCAACCCCATCCGCACACACAACACCTTCACCCCTCTCCTCCGCC
>LKMJ01002286.1_pt1 | contig 17501 bp, 19 predicted proteins | sample 643391 | NCBI WGS metagenome assembly LKMJ01 (sample SAMN04112250, study PRJNA286221) | soda lake metagenome | biome: soda lake; feature: Kulunda Steppe; material: water; isolation source: sample PL-Br10 brine of Picturesque Lake | place: Russia: Kulunda steppe | collected 2010-07
CAGGGGGGGGGGGGGTTGACGCAATGGACGCATTGGGGTTTTCATTCACGATTTTCGACAGATGTCACAATGCATAGAATGCAATGAAATACGCATGACCCAAGCCTGAAAAACATAAAGCTTTCTGCGCCTCCATAATTGCTCCATGGGGGTGGCTTGACTATTGCCTTTGCACTGTCTGGGTGCTGCCATGTGTGCAGGGCTGTCCATCCATCAAACGCGCTCCAAGTCCCTGCCGTCAGGCAGTTTGGGTCATATTCTTGCGCGGCAGCACAGCACATCCCGATTACCAGATGGTGCGCATGGCCCCCTTTGTTAACTTGGCCATGAACACTTAAGCAAGCGCCTCGCAAAGCCATGCAACTCCAGGCCTTGGGCTCCTATCGCAACCTGGCATATAATTGTATTATCAGCCTTAACTTGCTCTGTGAAAGGCTAAGGTCCAAGCATCAACCAGTGTGCTGGAATCACTGTTCTCCAGATCCACAAAGGAATGTTTTGCTATTGCATAGGGTGTTTCTTCTATCCTGAACATTAGCTCAGGAGGCAGCTGGTTTGTTTGGTCCATTCCTATGTAGCACTTGCATCAATGAGCTGTTGCTTTGCACTTAGGTCAGGACACATTTCTGGCAATGACTCCTGCATTCAGCACGAGGACACTTGCACACTGGCCCAAAGCTGCAGCGCGTGCATAAGCATTATAACTACCCTTTTTGTAATGGATAAGGGGAAACATACCTGGATGGTTGCCCCTTTTCACACACAAACGCCTGCCCCTTTCACAGCATGCGCGCCTTTAAGCATTGATGTCTCCATCTGCGTCTGCTTAAGAGGGCATGCCCTAGTGCTTATACCTGCACCACCAAAGGCTAGACTTTTACGCCTTACTTTGTGGATTGCAATTCAGGCCGTTCGCCGCAGCTTGAATCCTTCAATTCGCCCAATGGTTCATCGCATGGGAGACGAGCCAAGTAAGCTTGCATGCATTCTGTAAATGGTGATGCAGCTTGCTATCATTTGAGAAGGTCTTAAGAAGCCTCCTCGCCTCTGTATGAGGGAGCATGTGTAAGCTTCTGTTGTGGACATGTGCGGTGTTTCCCTCATGGCTGCAGATATGTCGAGGGTGTGTCATGTCTACGAGCTCATGTCTTGCACTATTGTCAAATGCCACGCACACCCATGAATAGGGATCAGCGTCTGCTAATAGCGCTTTATAGCGTAAAAAAAATTTTTAAAATTTCAGATATAGCGCGTGCCAAATTTGGAGCTCAAAAATTACCTCTGGCCCCAAAAATGAAAAATGAGTATAGAAATGAACTGGCAGACATATTTAATGAAGATGAGCCATAGATCATTCTGGGGACAGATAGCTTGCAGCCCCATGTCCAGGGCAATGCCACCCCTGCAGACCTCTTCAAGAGGACGTCAGCAGGCCCTCTTGGGAATGGTATGACAGGTTTACAATGAAGATTTAGCCAGAGAGGGGCTGTGTGATGAAGTGCAAATGTTGCATGCCAACCTCAGCCCCGCGAACCCCTGGACGATGCAGCGTCACAACTGCATACAGCAAGCTCTGGAAGCATCAGGGGTTTGCACCATCCCCAAGGAGCATGCCAGGGGAGAGGAGGAGAGCGAGGGGAGGAGGAGGTAGACTGTGTTGGGAAGCCAGTGGCCAAGAAGCAGCATATCAAGTCCTTCTCAATGAGCCCCGCAGAGCACAAGCAGTTCCATTGTCTCATGGCCATTCATTTCATCAATTAAGAGGTCCCCTTCATCAAGCTGGAGTGCCCTGCGCTTGAGTGAGTTGTCCGCGCAAGCAGCTCCATGCAAACAGCCATGCAGCGAGCAGTAGTAGCACCAACACCAGCACCAGCAGAAGATTTTGAAGAGCAGACAGTAGAAGAGAGCAATCAGTGTTGGGCAGCAATCAGCACTTGAGAGCGGACAGCTAGGGAGTGCCTTGGAACACAGTCTTGCTTGTTCTTCAGATCACGATGCACCTGATCAGAAGGGCCAACCTGTCGACATGATATGTTTTTTCAGGCAGCATTTCAAGGGAATATCCAGAGCTGTTGTAAGCGTTTAGGGAATTGAGGTATGAAAGGCCCAGGGGTACTAAGGCATGTGCCCGCACACGAGTAGGAGTGAAACCCTAGTGCCAGATATAGCGCTACACCTGGTTGCTAGAAGCCCCCAGCCCCAAACGAATTATTTTTTGCTTTTTTTGTATGGGGGCATAACACAGGGTACTGAACCTCCCTCCCGATTCTGATGCCGAAATTCGAAGTGCAAGGTGGAGTTCTGGCGGATATGACAGCTGAAATATAGCAAAATATAGCGCTACATCGCTACATAGCGCTTTTAGATTGCCTCACATAGCGCTTAATGCCGATTCCTACTTATGACGTTTGTGGCGGGCCTGTTCAAGCATCTTTATCGCTAAGCTCATTTGTACTGCTTCTACACCTGGTCATCCACATCTGTGTCCTGGTGCAGGAGTGGCCTAGCATCTGAGCTTTCCAACCGAGTAATGTCCCTGATACAACATACGACCTGCACAGAACAAAGACGTAAGTGTCTCAATCAGTGATGTGCACATTACCATTGACGCCGTCATGACGTTTTGCAATATGGTCTTTATATTACGGTAAAAAAACGTTAATTACGGCGTAAATTGTAAGAAAACACTGTATACAGCGGTATGACGGCGTCCAAATGACGCCGTATATTACGGTGCCATTTGTGAATGACGCCGCATGTGCACAACTCTGGTCTCAATATTGTTGCTGGTGTACGTATGGTCAAGCCTGCTTGTGGGCCACGTAATTTATCTGTTGATGACAGCCCTTTGAGTGCACCAAGCTGTATGGAGGAAGCCACTGCTTTGCTTTGACTTACAATGTCGCCAACTGAAGTTGGTTGCATCCCTGCTGAGATGTAGCTGTGACAGGGAAAGCATGAGGCCTATAGCTTAGACCACAAAGTCAAGCAGGTGTCAATCCTAGAGGCTGCAGGCTGCCTCTGGCGCTTCTAAGGATTGTCCAATCTTCTTGCTGATTGCCAAGGGTGAATTTGTCCACCTCGCATTGGCCATCTGATGCTGAATGACGACAGCTTGCGACAAACCTTTGTCTGTGACCCTCGCTCTATGACCTGTGTGTCAATGCTGCGCCAGCCCCTTTAAGTGATTGCTCATGCGGCTCACGTGGCTGCTTTCCCCTAAGCTGCCATTCTAATGCGTCCTGCTGGAACTCTACAGTCTCAGGGCTCCCTGTAAGCTGCCTGTTTAATACCTCCTGCTGGACCTGTGCAGTCTCAAGGCTCCTTTTTGAGCTGCCTTTCTAATGCGTCCTGCTTAAAGTCCACAGTCTTAAGGTTCCTTTCTTAGCTGCCTCTCTAATGCGTCCTGCTGGACCTGTGCAGTTTCAAGGCTTTTTTTTAGCTGTCTTAAATGCTTGCCTGGAACTGTGCAGTCAAGGCTCCTTTTTGGGCTGCCTTTCTAATGCGTCCTGCTTGAAGTCAGCAGTCTGAAGTTCCTTTCTAAGCTGCCTCTCTAATGCGTCCTGCTGGACCTGTGCAGTCTCGAGGCAGCAAGGCGAGTGGAGCAGAGGCCAGAGTGAAAAGCCAGTGAGTGGTGCTGCTGGGCTGTTGCGCGCAGTCTGCGCTTGTTCTCTGCCTCTAAATCCCTGTGTGCGAGTAACGCAAAGACTGTGAAACAGATGAGAAACACGGCAAAATGATGCCACACAGTGACTGTCTTCTCAACGGTGGAGGACAAAGGGGCCAGGCTTGCCTAACAGTGCTTTGTTTGCCCTGCGCTTGAGGCAGAGTTGCTGTGCGCTTGTGGTAAGGCTTGGTGTTTGATCGAGAAGCATGGCAGGCAGCCTTGTGGTGTTGAAAAGCACTCTTGCTTGTCACTAAGTGTCGCCCCACTGACTTTTATTTGCATACGTCTGTCTTCTTTCACCAATCGTATGGTTTGCTCTACCCTTCTATTACAACTTCACAAGGTTAAGACACAAAGAATCTAACATGTACGAAATTGTGCTGAAGCACTAAGTGGGCTCCAACTGTGGCGCCGCATGCTCCTTGCATATATTCGTAGGCTTCCTCCAGGCGTTCCCTGTGCAACACCACCCATGCTTTGAGCTACATCTGCACCCATGCCTCCTCCATCCACGTGTCAGAGGATGGGAAGCCGCTGCACGAGGTAAGGCTGTGGTGTAACAAATCAATTTGTTCTTAAGTACAATCAGCTGCCTGGCTCATTTACACAAAAAAATTTACATCTGTCAGAGGATGAAGAGCTGCTGTAAGATGTAATACGGGTGAAACTCGCAGAAAGAGCAACAGCAGCATCAGAGTCACTCGGATGGAGCTAGGTCTAAGCAATGGGAGAGGTCCATGTGGCCCACAATTGTTGTTGTTCACATATTTTGAGCAAGAATCAAGATTGCGCGCCCACCCAGGCCAGCTGGATTTCCTGTGCCTGTGTTAAATCCAAAATTCAAACTTGTGTCAATAGTCAGTCTAGACCATTCAGACGCTTCAGAAGCAATTTGCATCTGATAGGGGAAGTGGCAGGCTTTTGCTAAGAGCGCCTGTGCAATGATTCTCTGTCCATGATGGCAATGGCTCGTGGTGTCAAGCACAGCCTTGCCGCACGAGTGGCAGAGCTGCTCTGCCATCTTTGTCCACCATCATTGTCCACATCCATGATTTATGGCATGCATCGTTGTTAACTGTCGTCGTCCACATCCAAGATTTATACTACGCATCATTGTGACTTCTGTGTAGCCCTGGCTCATGCTGCACCCTCTCAACACTCATTCCTTTTCCGACCTGCAACTTCTTGATATCCTCTTTGAGGAAAAGTCACCTGAGCTCACCGCTTGTGCAAGGTTGTCTGGATGTGCTGGTTTGGGAGTGTAGAATTAGGGTCCATGCTGCAGCAAATGACAGCGAATGAGCAAATGACAGCAAATGACAGCAAATGAGGCAAATGGCTCACACGTGACTTCCTCATCATATTTCGAGTATGATTCATAAATCAGGTTGGGCAAAGAAAAGCTGAGGTGTAGGCACATACAACAAGAGGTCACCCATGTGTCCATGATCTTTTGGGTCCCCACTGGTACTAATGATCGCACCTTGTGTCGAAAGTGGGCGCGTAGCAGGTGCCTTGTATGGTTGGCTCTCATACTCTCACGGGCCACCCAGCATAATGCACAAACACCACCTTAGATTTGGGTTGACCCTTCTGTTTTGTGCGCGCAGGGAGTCATTGACGAGGGCAGGGCTGACCTCGATAGACTGCTTGCAGCATTTAGCACAGGTGACGGACAGTGACCATGGAATTTGAGGGTTACAGACACATTGCTTTAGCCATTGCTTGGAGAGAAGTAAGCAGGTGTGACAAAACATGGTGCATTTAATGTCCGTGCCTGCTCTTCATCTCTCAAATAAGCCCTTATTTGCGAGGGGTGTTACTGAGCTAAAGCTTCCTGCACATTTCTACCTTATGCAGATTGCATGTGTAAGGAATTTGTTTGTTTTAGAGGCAGAAAGGAGGTTCTGTGGGCCTTGGAGAGTGTAAAGCCTTATTATGGCCTCAACTGGCATGAAGGACCAATAATGAGCCACAGTGCTCCAACCAGTTGTTATAATACCTCCTCAAGTATACCATCTTTCCGCAAGAAGACTTACTGATGCGTGTCATGAGAAATCACTGGAATGGCTTACTGCATCAGCTTGTCATCGGATGTGTTTGGCTGCTGTCTCACAAGAGGTCCCAGCTCTCTTACTGAAGACGCAACCCTTGCCCTGCATTTGTGTATGAGTGTGTATGCGCGTGTGTTTGTGTCAGGTACATGTGTGCCCACCCACCCACCTCCCCATACTGCCCCATCATGGCTCTTATTTCTCCCTCGGCTCATCCTGCAGGCCAAAACAGCCAGGCTTGTGACCACTTGCAAAGCAGCAGCAGCAGCAGCAGTGCCGGCGGCGGCAACAACAAGACTGGGGAGGAGGCTGGAGATGAGCACAGGAGCGGAGCAGGTGCTGGTCTGCTCCGCCAATGTGGCGTGGACCGGGGGCTGGTGGGCAGCTCTCTACTGCGCACTTGGCCTGGCCCTCTCCAGGCCACGGGCTTTGAGTATGGGCAGGGGGTGGGCGACGTTGGTGCAGCTGCTGGCGAGGGGCTGGAGGGATGCAGCAGCAACGCGTGCAGCACCGCTGGCAGTGGGCACAGGGGCAGCAGGAGGCTGGATGCTGGTCTCTGCAGGCGCGGCGGTGTGGGGGTGGAAGGAGGCTGTGGCTGGGGGGAGGCCACAGGAGCTGCAACCTCCGCAGCGAGTGGTGCTGCCGGCTTGGCAGGGACCCTCGGCTTGCATGTTGAGCCTGGGCAGGCCCAAGCCTCTGCAGGCCACAGCACAGGTGGCGGGCACGCAGTGCGTACCTCTGACACCCCGCTTGTCAGCGCCCAGGGTAGGGGCAGCATGGGGGCTGAGCAGGTGCTGGGGGGTGCCGCGCCCACACATGCCGGGCCGGGCATTCTACCGGCAACAGTTAGCGCAGCCGTGGGTGCATCACCTGGGTGGCAAGAGGACTGCTGCGGCCCTGGGCAGCAGCAGCACGTGCCGCCGCAAGAGGAGCAGCTGCAGCAGCAGGGGCATGCACCTGACTTGGACACGCGGCCCTGGGGCCTGCCCCACCTAATGGAGCTGCAGCCGCAGGATGCATGTGGATGGGGGAGGCCCCAAGCACGTTGCGCCTTGCCTGCAAATGCGCCTGGGCTTGACGCACATGCCCCTGGCCCAGGCACCCAGCCAGCCCTTGCCCCAAGCCCTGCCTGCCGCCACCCCAGCTCAGCAAGCCCCGGCTACGGGGGGCCGCTGGATTGGGAGCGCTGGCACGCCCCTCACATGGACATGTGCAGGTAGTTATTACTGGCATTAAGAAGAGCGGGTTACGACGTACCGTACTGCTATGTTATCGCGAGTCAATCGCGAGTCCTACTTCACGCGAGGTCTCCAAATAATTTTAATAATTTTCCCGCGAGTATTTGGCTTTTGCGAGGCACCTCTAATCATTAGGTTTAACATGAATTCTCTCAATTTGGCACTCTCTCCCAGCATCGCAGCAGCCTCTCTTGCATGTCTGTGTGCTCTTCGGACGTGTCCTCCTCTGACTCAAAGGACACCTCCATTGGCTCAGCCCCTCTTCCCCTCCCCCTCCCCCTGCCTCTGCTTCTGCCCCTGCCTCTCCCGTTGCATCCACTGTTTGGCTCTGGAGCATTCTCCCTTGACCCTCTGACCCTGTCACTGCCCCTGCCCCTGCCCTGTGCTGCTATGGCCGCTGAATGCTGCCTCTCATGCTGCTCCACCCGACATGCAACATCAGGTTCCAAGCCGATGCAAAGCTCCCTGTATTGCTCATTGCTCAAGCGCTTCTGTTCTGTGCAACCTTCATCAAATAGTGTCCTCTGACCCTTTGGAGCATGTGGCTCCATGGTCGGCCCCTGGGGGAGCCTGGATCAAAACCTGGATGCTACGCGAGGTCTTGATAAAAGTAGTTTCTAAAGGGATTACAGATAGCGAGGACCCCAAATAATTATTTAATTATTCGTTGTTACCATAGGAGCAATACGGTAACGGTAAACAACATATGAGGTCCAAAGCCTTGTAAAAGACCTGGACGTGGTTGACGCAAGCGTGCCCTCGTACGCACACACGTGGCAGCGCCTGCATGCGTGCCCATGCGTGCGTGCTGCTTTGGCATACGCACAGAGCTGCGTGGCCTGGGAGGAAAAGACTGTTGGCTATGTGGTCTGCAGCAAGCATTCAGCCATGCAGTGCCCTACCCTGCCTTGCTTAACCTGACAGCACCTTCCCATCTTCCATTGTGCCTTACAAAGAGGCTCGGCGCAGACATTTGTGTGTGCTTGCCTGCACATGTTTTCTATGCCTCCAAAGCAACCGCAATCGTTGAATTTTGGCATGGCGTGCAACGCTGCACACACGCCTGCAGGCACGACGTGCAGGCCATGCCCATCATGGACCCTGTCAGCGGGCAGGCAGCGCTGCTGCTTTTGCAGACAGACATCACGAGTGGGGCGGAGCTTGAGGCAAACATAGCTGCCCTCACAGAGTCTCAGCTGGCGATGCTGGAACAGATGTTCCCAAGGTGGGATGGAGGATGTGCTGCTGTCACGCGCCAGTGCCTTCTTGGCGTGCTCGCTTTTGGGTTGAAGGAAGTGGGGGAAGTTGTATCAAGCTCTACTTAGCAAACCTGAGCATGCGTCTTCTAGGTACAGGAGCTGCTACGTGCAGGATGCGTGTGTGTGTTGTTTATGGGCGCGGGCATGCTTGTTCAGCACCTGCTCTTGTGCGAAGTCTGAGCCGGCATTACGGGTGAGATTTTGCTGCTGCACATCCTCGTATGACTGCAGGCATGTTCTGGAGTACATGGTCGTGCGACAGCTGCAACGGGCTGCACTGCAAACCCCACCAACCCCAGCAGGGCACTCCCCCGCAAGCCAACTGGCTAGCTCCCATGAGAATGTCACAATCCTCTTTACAGAGTGCGTTGGGTGCCTAGGAGCTTGTCCCGGAATATAAGAGGACAGGACGAAACTTGTACCTGGACAATTGTTTTTCAGTCAGAAAAGGTGGCAGGAACATGGTGAATGCCTGCAGGGTGCAGTGAAGGCCTAGGGTGAACACCTCTATAGCCATCAAGCCCCCATAGGCCTGCCCATTTCATGAATGCATTTGAAACATAATGAGATGGCCAGTTGAGAAAAAAGGGTTGCATTGAGAAAGGAGCATGCCCTTCGCACCCTGGTACTTCTCTTGATCCCTCCAGCAGTGGCCTGGTTGGGATTTGTTGAGCCATACTTATTTTCATTTTGCATGGTTTCATGTGTGGTGAGATATTCTTCCTAAGAGAACACCTGCAGGAAACCTCAATTGGTCCAGCTGCAAGCGGGAAGCATGTGCCAACTTCTTTTGCCAATGCGCGCTTGGTGCTCGCAGCATTGTGGGCTTCACAACAATGTCCAAAGACATCAAGCCAGACCAAGTCATGTCTTACCTGAATGAGCTCTTCACAGTGTTTGATGCGCTAGTGGACACATACCAGATTTACAAGGTGGGGTGGAGGTGGTCATTATGCCGCTCCCGCACCCTGCAGGCTTCTTCAGATCCTTGCTTGCTGGCTATGGTGCATGGAAACACCCAGAGGGGACAACTTACCGAAAGCGCTGGCGTGTTTCTTTTTCCCCCTGACATTTCCCAATAGCGCAGTATCCGTCGCATTATAAGGCATTTGGTGAAGTTCGGGCTGAAATAGATGGCCCTGGGTGGGTTTGCGGCCTTCATCTTAGGCATGAATGACTTGCTAGGCATTGAGCCAAAATCGACTTAACGAGACTTAACCCGTTTCGTCTTAAAGTACCACCATTGCACTTTCAGCATAATACAAGATGATCTTGGCTTCAGAAAACCATGTTTGAAGGGTTGAGTCTTTGACCCATATGGGCATCCCAGACAATGTATTTTACGCACAGCTCACCAACTACCGCGGTCATTCACTTCCTTTCTTTTTATTTGGTGCCTAGGGTGATTTGGTATGGAGCTTTGGGGGTGAACAGTAGGGTTCGCGCCGCAGCCAATCTGGCGCGTGGCCATGGTTTGCACCTTTCAAGCCCAGATGATTTGACGACCTTTCAGCAGGGCTACACGCCAGTAGTAAGCTTGAGCGGTGCAATTTATGGCCACATGCCCCAGGAACATTTGAAAAACATTTCCATGCTGGGCCTCAATTGCCCCCCATGGAAAAATTCTCTTCTTCCCAAGCACTGACAGATGAGTGTATCCAACAGGCGCATGTACCTGTCAGCTGCCTGATCAATCCATGGGTGTGCACACCTACAGGAGCACATGCTGCGTTGCTGCTGCAGGTGGAAACTGCGGGGGACTGTTACATTGCAGCCGGAGGGCTGACCAAGGTGGATGCTGATGGGTTCATGTGCCTTGACCCATCACCTGACCCCGTAGATTCAGCGCAAAGGGTCATTTCTTTTGCAAAGGTGGGCGTGGCAGTCCTTTTCAAACAGCACATCTGGGATGCCCAAAGCTGTTAGCTCTTGACCTATCCTTCCAAATCAGGCCACCCATCCTTACGCTTCCTGCTTTTTTTGCACACAAAGGTGAAATCTGAAAAACATTTTTGTTGCACTGAATTTCAGTGATGTGAAGCTCTCTCACAGCTGGCAACCCGGTATGCCGTCTCTCCCCCCCTTTCTCTCCCAGGCGCTGCTGTGCTGTGCCAAGACAGTGCGTATGCCCCACAACCAGCAGCCCACACAGATTCGAGTGGGCGTCCACACTGGGCCGGCTGTCACGGGCTTGATCGGCGCCAAGCTGCCCAAATATTCCGTCTTTGGGGACACTATGTGAGTTTGGTGAGGCAATAGGAGTGGCAATATTGTCAATGGGAATAGCAGGGTTTTGTTTCCCGAGGAGCAGGGGCATTGCCTTGTTTTTATCGTAATTGCAACAAGCAGGGGCATCGAGATTGGGCCAAGGGAGGGCGCGTCAACAAAGATGAATTTATGAGCCTTGACACCCAAGGCACAGTCACAAGAATCGAAGCAAGTTTTTTATGCCAGCACAGTAATGGCCATCTATTCAAAATTGCCAGGACGCGCTTCTCGTGAAGACGAACGATCGGGCAATGGATTTGGCGCAATCGATTTGCAGGTGCACCACACACTTACTTTCCTAATTTGCTTGAGTACTGCATGTGTGTGTGTGTGTGTGTGTGCGTGTGTGTGAGAGGGGGGGGGGGCAGTGCATGGGTGAGGTGCTAGCAGGCGCTTGCTGTGCATGCATTCCACAGCCTGTGCCAGCGTGTCCAACTGGTCGGCTTGAGGTCTGATGCACAGCAAGCATTGAACCAAGCCAATCCTAGAGCGCATAAGAAAGTTCATCTGTGAGCACTGTAACACTGGGCAGAGCAGCTAGGGGTGCAGACTCGGCAAGCAGCCTGCAGCTCTGCAAGGAGGATACTGAGAAAGTAGCTTGAACTGAAAAAGTTTTTAAAATAATTCCAGACGAGCAACGCTTTGGGGTTAGGTAGCTGATTGGCAACCGGGGATGCTGACCAGCTGCTTGAAAACTTTCCCGACTCTCTGGTCCTGACTCCAGGACGGCTGTTCCAACTGGTCTTTCATTTATCAAAGCTTTTATGAAAGTCTCAGGGTAGCTTCCCCCCGACCTTCTGGGATATTAGTGTTGCTCAGGCAAATTGCCGTTGGACCTGAGCTTTGGGGCCTATCAAGGCCTTGAGGGGGGTCTGTGGGACTCTTGGTAAGCACACCCCTGTATGTATTATGCCAGAGCTTATGAAGGCATACCCACAGTCATCAGCCAAGTACGGTGTGGTTGATTTTGGTGACACGGTGTGTTAAATTTTGGTGACACGGAGTGAGAAATTTTGGTGGCACGGTGTGAGTAGCGCAACGTGGCCTGCTTTTGCCTGCAGAGGCTATTGCCTGCAGAGAGTGCATGGTCTGAAAAGGAAGGAAAGTCAGATTGGCTGCTCAGAACCTGACCACGATTTTTGTGAGGCTCATGCAATGGGATGGCTGCCCAACACCAAGTGCCCACAGATTTGCTGTCAAAAACGTAGTGCTGGAGTCCTGCATGATTCACGCTGTCCAGTTGGCAGTGCAAAATGGGTTGTCCAAAGTTGGGCTGTCCAAAGTTTGACTGCCCAAAACCTGTGTTTAAAGCCGCCAAGTGCCCAGTTGCATAGACTGAGTTGTGCATTGAAAAAGAAGCATGTCACCATTTTTTTGCCAGTAAATTATACCTGGCAAAAGCCTGAGACTCCGATCCTGGTGGTATGGGGGGTGCCTGAAAGACGTTTTGGTGCAACGGTCTCTGCACTGTACTGAGTGCTTGAATCACCTGGTCCAAAACACCCCACCCCCGTAGGAATACCGCCAGCCGCATGGAGTCCACATGTCCGCACGGCTGCATCCAGATCAGCGCAGCCACACGAGCACTGCTGCTAGACCAGCCCTTCAAACCCACAGGTATTGCAGTCTTGGTGGGAGGTGGGTGCTGTCAAGTCATGACTGAACGCGGAATACTCCGTGTTGCTACGCAGTCTGTATTTCACGCAGCTGCATGCTCAGTGTCCTAAGTCTCCTAACCCTAGCCCTTTGCTCAGTGTCCTAAGCCTCCTAACCCTAGCCCTTTGCCCAGTGTCCTAAGCCTCCTAACCCTAGCCCTTTGCCCAGTGTCCTAAGCCTCCTAACCCTAGCCCTTTGCTCAGTGTCCTAAGCCTCCTAACCCTAGCCCTTTGCTCAGTGTCCTCCTCAAACGCCATGAACGTCTGGTGGCGCAGGTGGGGTGGAAGTGAAGGGCAAGGGGCACATGGACACCTTCATCTGGAGCCCTGAGGATGAGCCGGGGGGCACCATGCCGCCTGACGTGGCTGCTGCAGTGGCTTCTGCCAAGGTGCAGGAAGTGCGCGCCTGCATTGTCGTGCATACCACAATCTGACGTGCAGTTTCTATATGCGCTCCACCATCAACCAATCGCTGCCCGCATGCGTTACGAAAGTGGGCACAGCAGGGAGGGCCTGAGCTCCTTGGATGCAGCAGCTCCGGATACGGCTCTTGGTCAAGCGGGATGGTAATGATACATGTCCGCTGTCCAACTGTGTTTGCTGCTCACAGGAAACGGCGCAGGAGGAGGCTGAGCTGCTTGGCTACAGCAGCTCAGGCCATGTGCAAGGGGGGGAAGCTGGAGGACAACTAGGTCTTCAAACACTGGAAGGACCTCTTTCGTTTGGAATTCCCTCGACGTTTGCTTGCTACCCCAGGTAAGCTCGCCACCCTGGGCTGGTGCTTTCTGCGCGTGTGCTGCGTGTATGTGCGTGCATGTGCGTGCGCTGCTTGCGTTGCAGGCTGCATGCACCTACCCTGCTCCAAAGGTGCCCCATGTCTAGGGCAGCCCCATGCATCAGCGCGCCCAGCCTTCCTCAGGAAGCACCTCGACTAAACGCAGCCTTCAGAGGCTGTTTTCGCACAGGGCCCCAAAGCTAGTCGCTCCCTCAAAAACCTCAGGGCACCCCCTCGCCCCAGCCTCAAAGCCCTGAGTGAAAAAAAATGGTCGCTCCCTCAAAAACCTCAGGGCGCCCCCTCACCCCAGCCTCAAAGCCCTGAGGTAAAAGAAATGGTCGCTCCATCAAAATCCTCACGGCACCCCCTCGCCCCAGCCTGGCGCCTTTGAGCTCCAGCGTGCCCCGCCGCACATGCATTCACGCATACACTTGTGCACTGACACACATGCACAAATGTGCACATGTACGCGCATGCGCGCGCGCACATGTGCACATGAGCGCACGCACGTGCATGCACACGCACCTGCACGCACACACAATCCTCTTGCCTGCGCAAAGCCTTGTGGGCATCACTCTGGACCTGAGGCTCACAAGCTGCGTTTTTTTACTGCCTTTGTAAAAAAAAACATGCACCATCACGCATGATTTGAGCCTTGATGCATGCTGCTCCGTGCCACAAAGCCACCGCATTGGAGGGGCCACATATACAGTGGGGCTAGCTAGCCCGGCATCTTTTTCAGTCCTCATGCTGGCAGCAGAACCTGTCAGTACACACCCCAAAGACTTGCAACCCAAGCAGACACCGCATCTGTCGGCATTTGCCTCACACCCTCAACTCCCAAGGGCCTGCCGCACGCCCCTGTTCACACACATGGCACCGCCGCACGCCCCTCCTCACACACTCACGGCGCCGCCGCACGCCCCTTCTCACACACTCACGGCGCTGCCGCACGCCCCTTCTCACACACTCACGGCGCCGCCGCATGCCCCTCCTCACACACACAGGGCTGCCACAAACAAGGCTGGCGCTGGCGCCCCTTTTGTGGAGCTGCCAGGGGTGTCCACCACACACGAGCTGTGGCAGCCCCCCTCGTCCTCACCACTGCGCCTCATGCTCTGCAGCCCGCAGAGGTCGGCACCCGCCGGCGCCCAGCCGCCTTCCCTCGCCTCGCGCCTGTGCAATGCAACCCCCAGCAGCTGCCCTGACCTGTACCTGCTGAGCCTGCAGGCGGAGCAGGAGGCTGCCTGCAGGGGCCTCCAGCCACCAGCGAGGGGCTGGAGCCAGGGTGTGCCCATGTCAAGCCGCGCCCGCCTACCACCCAGCAGGGCCTTGAGCCAAAACACGCTCCTGTCCCGCCGCGCCCGCCTGCCGCCCAGCAGGGCCCACAGCCAGGGTGCGCTCACGTCCCGCCGTGCCCGCCTGCCGCCCAGCAGGGCCCACAGCTACGGCGCCCTCGCTACGGCGCCCCTAAGGGACACGGCACAGCTGCCAGCGGGCGCACGCAGTCTAGCAGGCTCTGTCCCGACCGGGCCACGCTTGTGGCAGGGCCGCTGCAGCACAAGGGGCGCTGCTGCTGCGGAGGTATCTGGCCCGCTCACGGGCAGCAGCCCCCTTGGCTGGCACGCACCTGCATGGGCCCCGTCCTTTGTGCAGCCCCGCGATGCCAGGCTGCCCCGCGCCCTGCTGGGTCTCCGCCCCCTGCGCACGCCGGCAGCTGACGGCGCCGCCAGCGCGGGCATCATGGGCGCAAAATGGGCCCGCGCCAGTCTTAGCACAACGAGCGGCAGTAGCAGCTCACTGCCGTATGTGACCGACCAGACCTCTCCGCATTTCTCCCAGCACTCACCCCGCCTGGCACGCATGCAGAGCCGGGTTCACTCCCCCGACCTAGCCTCCCCGCCTTTCCTCCAGGGCGGCCAGCAGGCTACGCGCACTGAGCTGCTTGAGGCGCTGCAAGAGGCAATTGTGCGTTTGCACACATGCATGTGAACACTGTACTAATGTACAAAAGCACGCTCGCAAACGCACAAAATCGACTTATTACCAACATCCCCACAAGACAAATATGTCATGAAAGCATGAACAGATCTGATTGTTAACATGAGCGTGCATGTACACACATAAACACACACACTCATAAACAAACACACATACACATACATACACACATATATACCTACACTGGCAGGCAGGCAGGCAGGCAGAGAGACATACAGACTGACAGACAGGAGGTCAGACAGACAAACAGACAGACAGGCAGGCAGGCAGGCAGACAGACAGACAGACAACAGACCATACCCATACCATACACACTTACATACACACACTGCATACACACACATAAGATGGCACGCAGCAGTGGCATCTTTGCACTCTCACATGCTGTACCACTGCTGCCTCCGCGCCTGTCCTGCCGCTGCCGACCATCCTCTGATGCGATTTTTGTGTGTGTATGTGTGCGCCCTCGCTGTGCATGCAGACCTCTTCCTGCATACCCCTACACGCCCTCCAACACCAGCAGCCGCTACCGATCTGTACCACAGCAAGCGTTCCGGCGCGGCCCTTTGGGATGCCTTGCGCGCCTCGTGATGCAGCCAGCTTGCAAAGGCAGCGCAGACGGAGAGCCAGCATCGACTTGGGGGGCATCGCCGCCATCACTGCCGCCCACAATAGCATGGCTGGCACAACTTCGGCACTTGAGCCACCCCTGCGGGCTGCGCATGCCGCCTCTCTGCTGCCCACCTCCCCCTTCAATTCCCTGCGTGCCCGAACCTTCGACCCTCAGCCAGTGGGCGTGGGCTTGGAGCATGGAGGTTTGCCAATAACTCAGCCCAGCTTCTCTGTGCAGGTACGCAGAGCGCGCCAGGTGCAGAGATGTTAAGCTTGCCGTCCTTGCAAGTAGCGTGTGAGGCTGGGTTTGGCAGCATTGACACAGTGCACAAGGCATCATAGTGCGCACATAGGTGATTGCACGAACTGGTAGGTGGTGCAGGCATGGCGGCAAAGATGGGTGTGTGCAGCCAGGGCAGGAGGTGTGGGTGGTGTGCAAACGCCATGGCACCTTTCGAGCTCACCGCTGAGATGCAGCCATGTTCCAAGGTTTCCAAAACAGCTGAGCTTACAAGGTGCCAATGATGGAGCACACCCCCTTCGCCGCTTGGCCGCGGCGTGAACCCCACCTTTGACCCCCGATTCCCTAAACCAGATCACCCACTGCACCAAATTGGGTGATCTTTGGTGTGTTGGTGTTTCGTGACCAACAAACAGTATTACAAAATGTACAAAATGTGTAAAGATAGTTGGAGAGCTGGGCTTTTTCAGCCATTCACCCGAGAGAATCTGCGTCTCGGGTGCTAAACCGGGGTTGAAATTGGACTACTTCAAACCTGTTTTTCTGCATCCAGGATCATCTTTCACCATTGAGGGTGTGCACTGGTGATGGTTGGAAGACTAAATGGGCCCTGGTTGTGGGTCATTACACATGCCGCCTATTCCCTGCTTGAGCAAGAACAGAGGCAGCATGCCAACCCCGGGTACCTGGCATCTTTTATGCCCCATGCCTAGTAATAGCCAAGATACCGGTAGGGATTGCATTAAGCTGGAGCATGCCAGAGCTCTTGGTCAGTTGCGCCCCACTGGCAATGTGCACGCACTGAAAGTAAGGCGTGTGTCAGGGGCGGGCGCACGGTTTGTGCGGGCATCAAATTGTTTTCAGAGGTCTGCCGTCAGCTGCCTCAGGGAAATGCTATGGGGCGCAAAGATCGTGCATGCCTTGAATGTGGCTTATACGCCGCGCTCCAGAGCCCCACTATGGAATGCTTAGATCATGCATGCTTTGCCTGCAGCCCAATGTCGTGCTGTGTAACACAAGCAGGAGCATAATCAGCTCCCCCATCTGGCATGCCCCCCCAGTTGGCACGCCCAGTTGGCAGTTGCATGCCCACCAGTTGGCATTGGTCAGCCCCCCCAGTTGCCATGCTGACCCACGGAAAGGCTGCCAGTGGGATGCGTGTGTGTGATGCAAGAGCTGCCCGTTGCGGCCACAGCTTGTAGGCTGGCGAAGGAGTGATGCCGTATTGCCATCATACCACATTTACCCGCCACCCATGCTTGTTTACCCCAAGTAGCAGGGGTGGCTGCTGCCTAGAGCCCGCCAGGCCTGCCGCCATTGCAAGCATGGCCATTCAGTGCACATGCTTCTGGTGGGAGCATGGGCAGTGGCTGTGCAGGCAAGCTGGCCCTTCCCAGCCTGGGTCACGCACGTGCGTGCACCTGCCTCCACTCCATGCAACCAATGCATCCCCCCAGGAGGGGCACACAACACACACGCGCGTGGCGCACTCTCCCCTCTGCCCTGCTGAGTTGCTCTCATGCATGCACACAACACACACGCGCGTGGCGCATTCTCCCCTCTGCCCTGCTGAGTTGCTCTCATGCATGCACACAACACGCGTGGCGCATTCTCCCCTCTGCCCTGCTGAGTTGCTCTTATGCATGCACACAACACGCAGGGCGCACTCTCCCCCTCTGCCCTGCTGGGACGCTGGCATGCATGCACACAACATGCGCGTAGCGCACCCAC
>LKMJ01002248.1_pt1 | contig 17495 bp, 12 predicted proteins | sample 643391 | NCBI WGS metagenome assembly LKMJ01 (sample SAMN04112250, study PRJNA286221) | soda lake metagenome | biome: soda lake; feature: Kulunda Steppe; material: water; isolation source: sample PL-Br10 brine of Picturesque Lake | place: Russia: Kulunda steppe | collected 2010-07
AAAGAAAAATGAAAAAGACGTAAAAAATATGTTCTTAATGTTAAGTAAAGAAGTATGGATTTATCGCTCAGAACAGTGATATTATTTGTCTTATTGGGATTTGTGGTTTTAGTGATTGTAGGTTCGCATTATAAACTTTTTGCGTTTAATCACAAGAGCGAAACATTCGTGGACAACGCACACGACGCTTACGAAGATACCATTCGATCAGTGATTCGCACATACCTCTTACGTGAACCGCTTGTTCATGAGATAAAGAAGTACAAGTTATTGATGAAATCACCTAATGATTTAAACAAGGTGATGCCTGAAGTGAAACGCACAGAAGAATACCAAGACATTTTGAAAAGCACAGAACGCTCACGAGAGGATCCGAATTATTCGCCAAATATACCCCTGCAATTGAATGATTATGATATTATAGACACACGTGTAAATAAACTAAAACCCGATAAGAAAACGGCTGTATATCGCGAAGTGATCGAATTATACGATATAACATTGAATCGTATGCCGACGATGAAGGAATTGAACTATTATACGGCGCGTATGGTGAGTGATGAAAACATGACGCGTGACCAATTAAAAAAGATACTGGAATCTTCAAGAGAATACCATATATTGAAACGCAACCAAAGCAATCAGGTTTTTGGCGAACTGCCGATGAATGCAACCACACAACAAATCGCTTATGAAGTGGAAGAAATATATCGAGAAACAATGGGCTTGGAATCATCAGAAGTGCAACAAGAAGAGGATTACGTAACCCCATTGAATTATTTGAACGAGGGGATGATGACAGAAGAGATGATGCAGTTTTTGAAACACAAGTATGTGGAATACGAATTAAACAAGGATAAATTACGCGATCTGATAAAACTTATCCGCAAACTTGACAAAAACAATTTGAATGTGCAAAAGATCCTTGATTACGATTTTAAAAAGGGGGCAGTGAGTCAAAGAATTCGAGAACACGGTTTAGATAAGAAAAAGGAGAAAACACCCGAAAAGAAATTAGAAAGAATTCGAAAACAACGCCAAGAAGAAATTAAACCTTTTTTTGAGAAAGAACATGAAATGACAACTGAAGAAGATGCGGATAAGACTAACGATAAAAGTGACGATAAAAGTGACGATAAGAGTGACGAAGATAATGAACGTTTAATTGGTTTGCGTGAAGCTTTTGCACAGATCCGTCGGAGATACTCACCAAATCCGGTTGAAAAAGTAAAGGATAAAATCATGAAAAATTCGAAAAAGAGAATGAAGAATATGGGTAATACGTTTTCGAGTATTTCGTATCCGAGGACAAATGAAAAGAAAAATGAGGATAAAAAAGATAAAAAAGATAAAAAAGATAAAAAAGATAAGATGGAAGGTTTTGTGGATAGTGACGGATCAGAAGGAGAAAGTGATGCTCAAAAGGATATCCGACAAAAACGAAAGGATGTGGTGAAGCAACGTTTTAGAGATATGAAACAGAGACGTGGTTATGAAAGTTCGGATGTGTATTCGGATAACGAAGAGGAAGCACAAGAACGCCGACAAAAACAGTTTGATAAAATCATGGATGCCAAAAATAAGAGGGTACGGAAAATTTATGAAAGTGAAAATGAAGACGCTGTTAAAAGTGACGACGAGGATGTTGAAAAGATTGAAAAGGTTAAAACGGATGCTGAAAAGGTTAAAAAGGATGATGAAGTGAATGTTAATGATGAAGACACAAGGTTTAACCATAGTTTATTTAGGAAAATGAGTCCAGAACAAAGAAGCGAATACCGAAAAAAACGTTTGGATGAGTTGCGTCAACAAAAACAGAATGAAAAGCAGAATGAAAAGCAGAAAGACACAAAAATGAGCGATAAAGAAAGAAGAGAAGAAGGGCGTAAACGATATTTACCTCATCCTCTTCGTAAAAACCAACCTTTAACAGAACGTGTTAAACGAGCAGGGCAACATGAACGATCGATTCCTCGTGGACCGATACCTTTAACGGAATATAATAAGGATCCCGACTGTATTTTTGGAAAGAATTTAGATGCACCCAAGGTGACGGATATTCATCCCTATGTGACAGAAAACTATATATTTTTAAACAAGGGTTACCAAATTTACGATAAGGAAGACAAAGAGGTCACACGAAAAGTAAAGGATCAAAAAAAACTTGATACGGCGATTGATCCTTATAGAAAAATAAATGATGTTACAAAGCAAATATATGACAATCGCCGAAACGGCTTGGCTTATATGCAAAATGAGCGCAATATGAACGAGCTAAGTCATATATGCAATCGACAAAGCGCATATTTAAACAATCCTACGCCATACCCATTTTAGCATGTTGTTTAATGTTGTTTAATGTTGTTTACGGAGTTTTTTGATGAGTTCGGCTTTACGCATGGTACTGAAGCCGGGTATATTATAGCGGTCAGTGCGAACAAGATCGCGCAATTCTTCTACGGTGCGTTCTTCGTAAGGGACGCCACGTCTTGATTGTGATCTCGATGGTGAAGAGCGAGAAGGCGAAGATTTTTTCTTTTCTTTGGGTTTTGTGAAAGAAGAGTTATTGGATTTTGAATTATCTTTTGAAGAGCTATGTGATCGGGTGGGTGAACGTGAGGGTGAACGGGTGGATGAACGGGTGGATGATGGGGAACGTGGTGAAGATGCACGAGGTGAACCGATGAGACGCACGGGTCTTTTCTTGGGGGCGTGGGGTGATGTGCGTGAAGATGCGCGTGAAGATGCGCGTGAAGATGCGCGTGAAGAGTGTCGTGCAGGACTAAATAATGTAACTAGGGAACCACCCACTTGTGCGCCATCATCGACATTTTCAGAGCAACCACAACTCATAGGAATTCGTTTACGGTGTATAGTTTTATATATGTATCAGAAGAAAATAAACCCTTTTACCGTTTGTCGTTTTTCTTTAAATTTTTATTTTTTATTATGTACATGTGTCGACCGACATGTGTCCCAAATGCGGTTTTTAAAAAATGCAATAAAGGGGTTTGTTTTTGTTGTGAGCTCGTTTATAAATTATAATCCCAAATTGGGACACATGAAATTTGAATTAAACGGATATTGAACCCAAAGTTTTAGGTTGGGTTATCCCGTAAGGAATTAACGTGGTAATCCATTCGTCTTTTTCATTTTCGATCGTGTTTATCCGTTCTTCTATATATTCGGATAAAACTTCAAAATCACTTGGACCAGGAAGCGCCATGTCCGGATAAGCATTGTTCATCGTCTCAAGGAATTTTTCGTACGTATTATGAATGATAAAACGCCGCATACTGTGCACGATAAAAACGATTCTATTGACATCTCGGCGCAATTGTGTGAGAAGTTCACGTAAATTCTTTAATGTCCCATAATCATCAGCATTTAAATCTTCATAAACACGTTCGATGAAAATAAAATGGTCCAGAAAATAGGTCCGCGCAATTTGCTGCAAATTAAAATCAGGCAAGACCTCATTTATCTTGATGCGTATTTCGCTTAGAGCGCTATTGATTTGAAAAAAGTGATGTCGAAGTGTAACATACGTCCCCTGGGAAAGCATAACAAAAAACTTCTTCTTTGATGTGAAAGAAGAAAAAGAAAAAATAACCCTAAAATCACTGTAAAAATCACTTTAAAAATGAGTGACCTTCTCTTTTACCACAACCGGATTCTTTCTGACGATTTCTTTTTGTTGCGACGATTTAAAATCGAACGTACATCCGTGTTTTTCGGGATAGCGATGTTCTGCACAAAAAACAATATTTTTGTCCGATTCTTCAGAACTGGGGTCACAACACCGGCAGGTAAACCCGAGAAGACCTACTTTTTTACAACAAATATGACATCGCGAAGACATTAAATATTTCTTTTAATAAACAAAAAATACAAAATTGACAAAAAATTTTAAAAAAAGATAAAAATTGGAAAAGAAAGTTAAAGCAGATTGAACTTTACAAGAGCGTTATATGCTGCATCATTCTCAGCCTGTTTTTTACTCGGTCCCGAACCGATCGTGATGATTGCCTGCATATTGTCTTTAATGCATACGTCATAGCGTTTACCTTGTGCCGTTGTTTCGTTGTTGATTTCGAAATAATTGGGAGCGTACCCATGGTGCAACGTAAAATGTTTGAGCAACTGGTCCTTATAGTTTGTATTCGCTAGAATCAGTTTTGAAAAATCCACGTTTTCTTCGATCAGATTAATCAGCCATGTTTCACATAAGGCGAGTGCATTAATCCGCGGATCTTCTTCTGCCTGCACAATAAAATCTTTATACATCGCTCCGATAAAAGCTTCGAAAACGTCTTCCAATATTTTACGATTTTTTCGTCCTTGGTTACTTTCGATCTGATGTGAAATGATGATATATTTGGGAATGTCAGTAAAACCACAAAGATGCGACAGCATAATACCATTGACTAGCTTTGTTCGCATTTTTGTCAAGAATCCTTCGTTTTCTCTTTCAGGGAAACGATCGAAAAGATAATGGCCGATGATCGTGGCAATGACCGTATCACCGAGAAATTCAAGGCGCTCATAAGATTCTTCTTGTAAAGGCAAACAGTTATCCGGACAGTTCGTGTTACCATCTTCAGCATTTTCGTTTTTGTGAGTGCAATAAGAAGGATGCACCATTGCTAATCTGTATTTGTCCACATCCCTCGGTGGATGCTCCAGACCATATTGGCGAAAAATACGCGTAATGTCCGCCAAATGAATAACCTTGTTCATCGGGTTGTAAGGCAAATCTCTATTGTCCGTTTTATTACTGTCTGTTTTAGAATCACCATTCGGGAGAGAAGCTTCACCAATAGTCATGGTGATTGTCGAAAAAGTAGAAGTAAAAGTAAAATCAAAGAATAAACTTGTCTTTATATTCTTTTTGTTTATATCAAAAAAAAGATAACCGTCAATTTTTTGGAACCTTAACTTTAAAAGGAGAAAAAGAAAAAGATAAAAAGAGAAAGAGAAAGAGATAAAGAAAGCTAACCCAAAGTACAAAGATCAAACATTTTGGCTGTTTCGTCGATTTTGTTTTGTTTTTCTTCTGATTTTTTCGCTTTCGTTTTATTTTCTATGTGTTGAATCGCTATACCGATCATTTGATGTTTTCTCTGGTATGACATCATACAATTAAGACGGTTTTGATTGACACAAGACGTACTAAGGATTTGTGAATAGATCTGACCGAGTGTTCGAAATAATATTATTAGATCATCGAAAATATAAAAAGACGTACTCTCATCGTAAGCACTATCCTTTTGGATTGGATAATCCATAATGTCAATATCCTCTTCGTGAATCCATATTGTTTCTTTCGATAACGCGATTTTTTCGCATCTCTTTAGCGCGTGACAAAAATTCACAAGATGCGTATCATAGCAAAGGGGAGAACCATTATACATTACATCAAAATTTGGGTAAAATAGCAAGTTGTAAACGAAACGCCAAAAGACGGCACTCGCGTCAAAAACGTCAATAGTATCATGCATGGTTTGGTCCATTTTTGTGCTTTGTTCTTTTTGTTCTTTGTTGTGATGATACGATTATTTAAGATGTTGTTATGTATTAAAAAAAATCAAATTTTTCAAATTACAGAAAAATTGACGAATATAAAGAAAGTGAAAAACGTTTGTTATACTCCAATACAAGTAACAACACAATTCACAACACAACTCACAAGACAAGTCACAAGACAAGTCACAAGACAAGTCACAAGACAAGTCAAAAGACAAACGACATGGCCGCTACCCCTGCTGTGTCAGTGTCTGTGCCTCTGACCCCCAACACCCCTTGGGTAAGTCGTGTGGGTTTTACGGTGCATCCACACGCATCGGAGGCAAAGACGGACCTGATGTCTGTGTTCAACACGGTGGCCACACCTGAGACACCCGACAATCAGCCTCGTGTAGCGCCCTCGGCAAGCCAGCTACTTCTAGCTCCGATGAAGACGGAGAACGAAGACAAGCCGGCCGCCTGCCGTAAGCTGAGCTTCGCGTAATATACGTGTCGCCCGGTATCCATCACCCCATTTTATCTGGATTACATCCCAAAATACAATCTACCAGATAAAAAACTTTTTTATCGTCATTTATTTTTTCTTTTTGAGAACTTCAAGTATCTGTTTTTGTTCTTGAGTTTGTGTTTTCGCAAAAAACGTTTCACTTTTGATTCAGAAGAATATTTGAAGAATATTTGAAGAATATTAAAAAAAGAAATTGTTGGAAATAATGTTTACAAAGAGAAAAATAACCATTAAAGCATCTCCAACAAAAATTCATTGACTTCTGGAGTTGCGAAAGCTGTTGCATACAAGTATCTGTCAGAGTACAATAATTCTTCTGGTGGTCGACCTCCTTTTTCGATGATTACTTTCAAAAGTGTTAGATTGTTCGTTCTGACAGCGATAAGGAATGTTTTGGCTATTTCTTCAGGTGACAAGCGTTCGCATAAAAATCGAACAATGTCCATGTTATTATGATCAAGAGCAATCGATAAAAATTCTTTTAAGATCCAAGCAAAGTCATTATTCTTGTTTAGCACAATATCATATAATCGTTCGAATACTTCATTCTTCTTATAGAGTAAGGATATTTTCATAAATTCTATAAGATCTGAAGATGTGTATTTTGAGTAACATAAAAATTCGAAAATGCTCCATCGCTCCATAAACATTGATTCTTTAAATATAGTATTGATCGAATCCATGTGTGGATTTCTTTCGTAAAAATGGCGAAATACAGTAATATTGTCTTGCGTAATTAGAACAGGACATATGTATTTCCTGAAAATCCTTTCTGAAATGTGAGCTCCGTTAAAAAGGTCGCATGCAAGATCAGAAAGCCGGTTTCTTAAAGCAAAAATACCTCCAGCAACATTCCAAGGTAAATTATTTTCACCAAAGATAAACCCAAGGTTTGGTGGTTCTGTAAAAATGAAAGGATAATGTTTTTCGACAATAGCACGAAACCAGTGATAAACTGTTTCATTTCCTACTTGTAAGAAACACATCATAAATATTATAGATCTGCCGACATCGATATAAACATCTAATCCTCTAGTTTTTAAGTATTCTACAAAATCATAATGTCCACCATTGTATGCTTGAAATAAACATCTTGATAATATTTTTTGAGGAGTGTCATGTGTAATTAAGACATCCAAAATATCATAATAACCCAAATATGCAGAAATGAATAAAGCTTGTTGTATATCTTTTTGTTTGTCAACAAATTCGTCTTTCTCGAACAAAAAGGCCACAATATCACGATGACGATGTTTAGCTGCTGAATGCAAAAGATAAGGCATAATCTTTTTTATATTTTTCATGCTATCGTTTTCATTCGCTAATTTGTAAGGAATAAACAACTCTTTGACGACGTCTAAGTATCCGAATTTAACGGCTAATTTAATACGTCCCGTATGGCGGACCCATAGCTTTTTAAACAGTTCTTCATCTTTAACACTATTAAAATACACATGTGTCTTAAACAAAGCGTCTAAATCGGAAGGGTTCTGGATGAAGGAAAACATAAGCATCAAAACTTCGAAAGGCAAACATAGGATATGACAAGAAGACATTTTTATGATATAAAACAAATTGTTATTCCAAGACAAAAGCAACTTAACGTAATTCTGTAAGGTTTTATCAATTTTTTATATTTTTTATAAATTTCTTTTTCCAGAAATCTTTAACAAATATCTTTAGAACCTGGACATTCATTTCGTTTCGCAAGGCAATTGCGTTAAAAATTCTCTGCATTGTTCTTGATTGCAATGCTTTGTGGATGGCATCCAATTGATTTGGCGGTGCAGCAATAGCAAATGCCCATTCTGTCATGCCAAAATTACCATGCGGATCGTGAATTACACCTGCGGCGAAGTTCGAACCCATCTTACGATAAATGTTTTTTGATACCGTAAAGTGATTGTTTTTCTTGATATTGGTGTAATAGAGAACCGGTGTATTGTCTTGGTGGACAGAGTTCACGATGGGATATACAAAATCATTCTTTTTCTCGCGTGAAACATGAGATCGCTGTGTGTGATAGGTACAATCGTGAATCACATGGGCGCGTTCCTCTTTTGTCGAGGCGATCATACTTTTAATAAGTGGGTAGTCGTAGTTTGGTAAGAAAGACCAAGTACGTAGATCGATTTCGTGAAACTCCCCCAATTCATCACGCACTTTTGTCATATGCGAATATGGTTTGTTGATGAGTACGTAAAAATCGTAGCGGGTGGCACATTGAAAGACCAGCATTCCGTCTTTAATACCATGAATTTCGATATATAGAATTTGTGATGCAGTTATAAGGCGAAACAATCGATGATCATATTGACGCCAAAGTGACGGATGGACAATGCACAACATTCCTGTTTGGGGCTTAACCCATTTGGTAATGGCATGCTCTACGAATTTAGCCCATAGTGCTTGGCCTGTGCCTATCGTACAATCACTATTGTTGAAAGGAGGATTACCCACCACGATATCGAATGATTCGATACCCCATTCTTTTGATGTATCCAGTGCGAGAGAATCACCTTCGTAAATATTAATAGGTGGACAGTCATCATCTGTTGTTTTGAACATGAGGCGACACAAATGAACGTTTCGTGGATTGATTTCCGACATGTACATCATCTTTGTGATGATATGCTGAAATCTCTTCTTTTTGTCGGGGATGACTTTTTTGAGACCTTCATTAAGACGATAGTAGATACTCACCATAAAATTACCGATACCTACGGAGGGATCAAACCATTTCAGACTCGGGTCTGACCAAACATGTGACGGCAATTTGTCCAACATGTCTTCCACGAGTTCTAAAGGAGTGAATACTTCGCCATATTGTTTCTTCTCCGTGACTTTCGGTTTGAGCATCGAGTCGATAAATTGCAAGGCATCTTTACGTTTGGCACTCATGCTTTTGAACGTATTTTTGACCATCTCGATCGATTCCGTTATTTTGCGATAATTTCGCGTGTTTTCTTCTATATTTTCTACTATAAGTTGTGAATATCTTTACCAATTCTTGGAAAAAGACGGTGATTTTTTCTTCTTCCACTCCCCAGATCGTATTAATATGGAACCATATAAAGAAATAACAAAGCGAATCCCCACTATGGATAAAGGTAGGTGAAAGGCCATAAAGCACTTACCCTTACCATAAAAAAGAAAGGTTAAACCACACATGATGGTGAACAATCCATTAAAATGGGCGCCCCAAAACAAATGCATGTTTTACGTCGGTCGATTCATCGAACATCGTTTTATCCATCTTCTGTAAAGTCTGTAAAGTCTGTAAAGTCTGTAAAGTCTGTAAAGTACAACGAATTTTCTCTTCCAAGTATTTTATAAACTTAATCCACAAGTAAGAAATCTCGGATCGTTTCAGCCAATTTGGGTCCGATCCCTGGGACACTTTTGAGACAATCGCACCGTTCTTTTTTGTGCGTTACTGACGCATTAAACCGGTCTTCTTCTTTCAGAAGTTCGCCTAAACCATAAATGGATTTTATGGCGAGTTTTTGGACCAAATCTCTCGCTTTTTTGGAGCTAAGACCAGGGATGCATGTCAGCTGTATAATCAGACACAAGTAGGCATCCATGTTTTCTCTCTTTTTCGCCATAGTTGAAGAAGACCCATGAAAACTAGAAACAGCGGCATCGACATACGCATCACGAGAAATAATTTTTTCATCATTTTTTTGGACGTCTTCCATTTCAATATCGGGTACTTCTTCTTTTTCTTCTTCTTTTTCTTTTTTTTCTTCGTCATCGTCATCTATGAGAAAGATGGTTTCTGATTGTGAACTTGTATTTTTATTTGTATTTTTATTTGTATTTTGTTTTGCAATAGCGTTCTGTGTTGTAGCAGGCATGGGTCTAGGGGGTTCCTTGAAATATTTTCGGGGTTCTTTATTAAAACGCTGATGCATATTATCCACTAAATATGCGGTATCCATTTCGTCGCGTGTTGACCAAACTTGAAATCCGTCACGGATCATGCTATTGATGATCGCCCCCGATAGCACTTTGTTGGACATATTTGATGCGCTAAATGATGGTGAAAACGTATAATATCCTTCGAGGATATAGCCCACTTTAGTGCAAGGATGTCTTTCCCTATATCCCAATAAACGTTGTTTTTGCTCCATGTATCGTCCATCTTTGATCGATGCTGCCAAATCGCGAATGGATTTACGTTCCAAAATAATATGGACGGACTCCCCTTCGACAAATTGCACATCCCCCAAATCGAGATTTTGAATCGCCAAATCGTTTTTTTCGCCCATACCATTCAATTTCTCCAATAAACCTCTCTCACGATAATCCACACATAATGTGACGCCCATTGTTGTTATTTTTACGGTCAATAGATAGATCAATAGAAAGATCAATAGATAGATTAATAAACTATAAAACTTCTCATTCCTTTTAATATGGGTTTGACTTATATCCTTTTCGAGTTTTTGATGAAATGTAGAAAAATCCTTTTATAAGGTAAAGATGTTAACCACCCGATCGCATATTCTGCCAGCATATAGTCCCCTGATATACCCAGAGGGATGGATGCTGCCGCATTATACGGGTTTTAAAGAGTGGGTGTATTTTACCTTCGGACCTCTTGTGGACGAAAAATACAGTGTTCCTGATAGAAGGCAAAGCAAGAGCCAAAGCAAGAGCCAAAGCAAGAGCCAAAGTATATCACGAAATGCAAAAAGAACAGCTGATACACCATGTCAGCTAAATAATTATCAAAGATTTGTGCAAAACTTCATCGGGCATCCAGATTCCCCTTATCGTGGCATGCTTATATACCATGGTTTAGGTACAGGTAAAACGATTACGTCCATTTCGGTGGCAGAGTCTCTTTCTATTGGGCGTAAAATTATGATTCTTCTTCCGGCTTCTCTTCGTACCAACTACATTAGTGAAATTAAGATGTGTGGTAATAATGCGTTTCGTGAAAAAAGGTCTTGGCGTTTTGTTTCTGAAAGCGATCCCCAATTTAATGAAGTGCGTGCTGCTATGCTACAGTTTGATGTGCCTTTGTCCTTTATGCGAAAAAAACGGGGTGTCTGGACATTTTTACCACTTGCCAATAGCAAACCATTTGAACAGCTCACTGGTGAAGAACAATCAGCTGTGCGAGAACAAATAGAAGCAATGATAAAAACGCGTTACCAATTTATTCATTATAATGGCATCACGATGAACATGATTCGTCAATATGGACGCAATATGTTTGATAACTCTGTCGTAATTATAGATGAAATTCATGATTTTATATCCTCCGTAAAAAACGGGAGTTTGATTCGGCGGACACTTTATAAGATGATGTTAGAAGCGAAAAATACGAAAATAATCGGTTTGTCGGGAACACCTATTATAAATGATCCTCATGAACTTGCATTTTTAGCGAACTTGCTCCATGGGTATATTACTCGTCATAAAATATCCTTCGTCACAGGTTATCAGTTTAACCAAAATATTGATAATATAAAACGCTTTCTCGAAGGACATCGTTTTGTGGATTATTTTGAACTGGATCCTACATTTGGCACTCTCTTTATAAATACTGTACCTGAAAATTATGTCAGATTGAACGATAAGTCACGTTTAGTACGTCCTTTAAACCCGAGTGAGATCGCTGAACAACAGACAACAAAACAAACACAGAAAGAAAATGTACAACAAAAAAGATCGATCGAGACCGTTTTACAAGATTTGATTACGGTATTTAATTTAACACATAAATCTGTAAACACAGAGTATAAACTTCTTTTGCCGGAAACACGTGAAGATTTTGTCCGTCATTTTGAGGTAAAGACAGAAGAAGAACGTTTATCCGATTTATTGAATTCTGGAAAAGAAAAAAACAAAACGCCTAAAGTGATCATTAAGAACGAAAAGCTATTTATGCGGCGACTACAGAGTCTGATATCTTACTTTGAATACCAAGATATGTCCAAATTTGCGACCAAAAGTGAGGTGACTGTACGTACGAAAATGCCTAAAAAAGTTTTCGAAAAATACGAATTACTACGTGAAAGAGAAAGACGGGATGAGAAGAAGAATATTTATAATAGAATGAGTCAGAAGGATGACGCAGAGAATAAAAACACGTTGAACACTTATAAGGCATTTTCTCGAATGTTGTGTTTATTTTGTTTTCCTCCTGAAATTCCTCGAGAATATCCCTCTGATTTACGCAAGGCTGCTTTAAAAGAATTGGATGTGAAGAGTAATGAAGACGACGATTCTCCGACTTCTCCTAGTTCTGATTCGCATAAAAAACAAGAAAAAGAAGTAGATATTGGGTATGAACAGAAAAAGCGCGAAATGTTGGCCAAGTTACGTAAAAATGCGGATTTGTATTTGAAAGGTGAAGGACTAGAAACTTACGGGCCAAAATACCATGAAGTGATCGTACGTTTGGAGAACAGTCCCGGTCCTGCATTGATTTATTCGCATTTTAGAGAAGTAGAGGGCATTGAAATTATGAAAGAAGTGTTAAACACCCATGGATACTATGAACTTGACATAACATTTGATAAGCAACAACAATCGTGGGCTTTAAGCTTACCTTCTAAAACGAATGAAAATTACCAAACGGTATGGCGTAAACCGTTTTATATTGTTTTTACGCAAGACAAAAAGAAGAATACGGTTTTAATGGATATTATGAATTCGGATTGGGATAAGCTACCTCTTTCGATTTTGACGCAGATTCGCGAAATAGAGCGTTTTAAAAAAGAAGAAAAAGGAAAAGGGAGATCTGTGCAAGCCAACTTGAAAGGGGATATCATTAAAGTGATAATGATTACGCAAAGTGGTTCACAGGGTATTTCGTTAAAGAATATACGGCAAGTGCACATTTTAGAGCCTTATTGGAATCCAATTCGTATTAAGCAAGTTATTGGGCGTGCAATTCGTGACAATTCGCATAAAGATTTAAAACCGGAGGATAGACATGTGGATGTGTTTAAATATGTGATGTCGTTAGGTGTGAATAAGCTTGAAGAGGATAACAATTTGACGTCAGATGAAACGATCGAAAATATCGCCCATCGAAAAGATCTTCACATTGAAGCTATGCAGCGACTGTTGCAGCGTACGGCAGTGGATTGTGAAATGCATAAGAATAAACATGCGCATGTCCCTGATTGTTTTAAGCTACCTACCAATTATGGGGTTTTCGCGTATAATATAAATAAAGGGGCGGATCTAGAAACGAATGTGGCAAATGATATTTTTGATAAGATGGTAGCGCCTAAGCGGGTGCAACATACTGTAAAAATGAAAAAGAATGCCAAAACAGGACAGGTGCTTTACTTTATAGAGGAAACGGGTGAAATCCTCGATACCCAATCTTACGAAAAAAACAAAAGCCAAAAAGTGATCGGGCAAATGCGCAAGACAAACGCAGGAGCTTGGGTCCCACCACGCATTTAATATGACAAACGTAATATGACAAACGTAATATGACAAACGTAATATGACTAACGTAATATGACTAAGATAAATGCTAAACGATTTAAACTAGATTCGCGGTGATGACGGACCGTGCGTTACCCATACTCGTTTTAATTTGCATTGAGATTGTCGGCTGTAGGCTAGTATTAATAATGTGTCCTGTCTGAAATGGTGTAAGTGTTTGTGGAAAGTTTTTTTCGTTGTGTTTTTTTATCAGGTCCACCATTTGTTTGTCGATGACAAAGCGTCCGTTATCGGTATCAAATTCTCCAGGCGCCTGAATCATAAAATTTCGATAGAATCCTTCGGCATTCGTTTTTCCTATTTCGATAATATCGTGCCCGTCGGGTCGGTTGATAAAATCCATTATGCGATTATAAGTATATGCATTATCTGTGTATTCTTGGTATGCTGGATCATCTTCCACATCTTCGCTATCTTTATCAAAAAAAGGCATGATAAACTTTTTAATAAAAACCACATCACCTTTATAAAATTCGTTTTTATCGAAATATTTGTCCAGGACGATTTTGAGGTATTGTCGGTTATATTCTTCGTATTCGATTTTCCAAACATGATATTTATCCATCGCATTGTTAAACAAGGATCCATTGGGTTTAGTAATGTTGAGCGTCAGTTTTGGGAGCGCTGATAAAGGTGTTGGATGAAATACTTTTTTTTCGTCTTGCATAGGTTTAAGGATTGTATAACCGCGTCCGTTATCATTTCTGTAACAGGCATCTTGTATAAAATGTACAAATGCTTTTTGATTCGCTTGATTAACACCATCACACACATCGTTTATTTCGTCTAAAATGAGCATAAGATATGGTACCGTTAATTGATAGTTATGGGCAAAAAAGCTTTTAGGCATGGGGTTTGCCACCGAGCGTTCATTAATGATTTCTGATGGGATAATCAGCTTTGTGAAAGAGAGTTCGTGAATATTCTTATAGGTTTTTGACATGCCCGTCATTTCTATGGTAAACTGAAAACGGGATTTTTGACGCACCCAATCGCGATCATAACCGTTAATTACGATGTAATTATAAGGAGACAAATATAGTTTATCGGGTTGTTGTTGAAGACTTTTAAGAGCTGGAGTGCTATAGTGTGGGACAGTTTTATTTTGATAAAAAGCGTCATAATTAGTTTTAGTGACGATGTTTTGTGCAGGATCATCGGAGATAAATTCTCGATTTGCCGAAGAAAGTGCTGCATTTTTTGTTACTGGATTTTGAATACCGTTATAGAATTTTTGTGGATCACATGGCTGTTTTAATCGCAAGTCTTCTTGAAGGTTTCGGGTTTCTGCATGATATGCATTTTCTCCTTCTTCCATCATTTGTGATATGGCGCGTTCCTTTTCCATTTCTTTAAGTTGCCGTTGAAAGTCTTCCATTTCCATTTTCTTTTCTGATATTTGAGCCAAAGGCAAATGCGGAATTTCTTTTTCTTGTTTATCACTCTCAGAACCCATATCACGATCTTGACGGAGTTGATTAAACATGATTTCCGTAATTTTTTTATCGCCGGCTGCCGTATTAATCGGCATAGGAACAGCTTCAGAATTTATAGGACGTGATCCAAAGACGTGCTGTTCACGGTCCAATGAACGTTGATTTGGTTTTTTCGAATGGATAAGGCCATGTTGACGGACGTAGAAATCGCGCATTTTGTTAAGACATATATTGTTAAGTTCTTTGAGCGAAAGGATGTTATTTTGAGGGTTATTTTTAAGAACGATGATATTATCATAGAGTAATTTTCTAGGATTTGTTTCAGGGAATGCTTTAATGACATCGACGTTAAAGGTCTTATACATGTAATCGCCGAATATATCGGCACATTTACGCATGTTTTCGATATGATCGAGATGGTTCATTTTAAATTATATACTCTTTATGGACCCTTAACCTTTTTAAACAAAAATTTTACTGGACCCGTCCGCAATGACTTATTTTTAATGTAAGTCTTATTTTTAATTTTTGTTTTCTCTTTCTTTTTTATAGAAACAATTTAGAGAAACAATTTAGAGAAATAATTATAGAAATAATTAGAGAAAAAAATGCAATACCCTAAGAAATCATTACCACAACATATACCAATACCGCTTAACACACATATGTATACCCAAGCCCAAAGTGGTTACGTACCTGAAATTTGGCAGCCGCAGCAATCAGAGATGCCACAATATGCTCCAATTATCCCAACAGTGCCAACAGTGCCAACAGTGCCAACAGTGCCAACAGTGCCAAATATATCAAGTAACACCGAAAAACAAAATCCCATGCCTGAAACAACACTATCGCAACAAGTATTAGGGCCTAAAATTTTAAATCACGAAAATTTCGATTTTGAGAATTCATCGATTATTCGTCCGGATACATCACGTGATTTAGACCGTGAGCGCTCAGTTCAAAAGCGCGTGACTATTTTTACGGTAGATAGTCGCATGCGCGAGAAGGAGCATTACCCTACGCCGGCGAAATACGTGATTCCTATAGAAGATACGATACCTGATGTTTTGACGGCAGAGATAGTGAGTGCACATATTCCGTTTAAAACGTATTTAGTGAATAAAAACAATGCATCATTTGAGGTAAAAAGCGATGATCCTGTGGCAAATATACCGCTGACAAAAATAACGCTCGAATATGGAGATTATACGGCGCCAGAGTTAGCCCAAGAGATAAAACGGGCATTTGATAAGACCATGATAGAAATGATTACCGATAATGAATCGAGTATTTCGATGGATTTTAAGGTTGAGTATAATGGTCATCAGGATAAATTTGTGTTTTATAGTAGTGTGCCGCTTACCTTTTTGTTTGAGCGTCAGACATTAAAACAGAAGCCGTATAATTCGGGAAAGATGTTGGGTTTTGAAATGAAGCCTTATGTTTTCGAAACGGACGCAAGTCCAAAGCATACGTCCATGCCTTATGTTTTAAAGGCGCCATACCGTAAGAATTTTAGTGAGCAGAGTTATGTGTTGTTAAAGATTGGGGGTTTTCATATCGAAAAAAGCGAAGACAAGGCGTTGTTTAGGACGTTTGCGCTTATACCGGAGAATAAGGGTGATTTGAACATTGTGGCGCATAACCATGCGATTGTGAAAACATTTAATCCGCCTTTGGCCACGCTATCGAAATTTCAGATAACTTTTGTGGATCAGAATGGTGAGTTGGCGGATTTTCAGAATCATGATCATTATTTTACGTTAAAGTTGGAGAGTTATAAGCATACCCGTAAATATGCTACCTTTTTGGATAAATAATATTTTTTCGGGTATCGCCGAATCGATCGTAGATTTAATATTTGTTCGTTATTTTTATCGCTTTGTCGAATCTTTTACCGATTTTGATGGGACTGCCTTGGATGAATGATCTTCGCTTAAAGACCCTTTTACGTATTTGACGGAAAGGTGAACAAATTTAGAGGTTGAGGGTGCGTAGCTTAGAGAACTTTTTACGTATTTGACTGAAAGACAAAACAAACGCTTAGAGATTGAGGCGCATAACCTAACCCTTAAAGATCCTTTTACGTGTTTGACAATAAGACAAAACAAGCGCTTTGAGGTTGAGAGAGATAAGCTTGTAGACCATTTTACGTATTTGACGGAAATCCAATAAGGCTTTAGAGATTGAGGAAGCTTGAGCTTTAGATCGTTTTACGTATTTGACGGGAATCCATTAAGGCTTTAGAGGTTGAGAGAGATAAGCTTGTAGACCATTTTATAAATTTTATGGAAATCCAATAACAAACTTAGAGCTTGACGAAGATAAGCTTATAGATCGTTTTACGTATTTGACGGGAATACATTAACGCTTTAGAGGTTGAGGAAGCTTGGGCTTTAGATCGTTTTACGTATTTGACGAAAACCCAATTAAGCACCCTAGAGGTTGAGAGAGCTTGACCTATAGACCGTTTTACGTATTTAACGGAAGCCCAATTACAAGATTAAAGGTTTAGGAAGCTTGGCCTTTAGACACTTTACGTA
>LKMJ01002287.1_pt1 | contig 17493 bp, 30 predicted proteins | sample 643391 | NCBI WGS metagenome assembly LKMJ01 (sample SAMN04112250, study PRJNA286221) | soda lake metagenome | biome: soda lake; feature: Kulunda Steppe; material: water; isolation source: sample PL-Br10 brine of Picturesque Lake | place: Russia: Kulunda steppe | collected 2010-07
CCCCCAGCCACCTCCAGCCCCCCCCTCTCCCCTTCCCTTCCTCGTCCTTGCGTCCATTCTGCTCCGCACCATCCCCACCCCCTGCATCCCACTCTGCTGCCTGCTGCCCTGGCAGCGTACTGCTGGAGGCGGAATGCTCTCCAGGCCGCTGGAGCTGCGGGGGCGAGAGCGGACCCACAAAGAGATGCGGCGCCGGGCTGACAGGGCTAGCATTCATGCGGTGGACCTGGGCAGAGGACCCGCGGGTCGTGGGCGGAGGGGGGCTGGTGGTGCGCGCCTGCGCGGACAGGTCCTGCTGGGAGGCGCTTGGGTTGGTGGCGTTTGAGGAGCGGCTGGCGCAGGATGCCCTGCTTGAGAAGGGCTGCAGGCAGCGGCAGCGAGACGAGCCCTCTGTGTGCATTGCGGCATGCATGCACGCATTGTATGGTGTACGTAGGGCTGTGATTCACAGTGTGTCTTCAACGGTGCGAGGCTGCACACAGAAGTGGCCTAATCGCACAGCTGCCAGCAACTGGCACACAGCTGTAACACCGCAAGGGTGGCACCATGTCTGAGCACTTAAAGTTACGAGCCCCTTGCCTGGCAGGTGCAGCACAGTTGAGCCGGTGATACCCGAGAAGGGTTCTGTACATGGACACGTTGGCAGAGGAGCACGCACCGGTTCAAAAGTGGTTTGGCAAGACGGGTGCGGCAAGGTGCTGTAGGGTGGCAGGCGGCAACTGAGCGTGGTGAAGCCGACCTGCGTGCAAGCATTGGTGAGTGTGTGCACAAGCTGCGTGCAAGCATGGTAAGCACAGTGAGCGTGTACACAAGCACGGTGAAGCTGAAGCACGAGCAAACATAAATGCAGACTTGTACGCATGGACACGCTCATCCGCTTGCATGCTCTGTCTAGTGGTGCAGAGTATTCAAAAGTCAGTTTAAACAGAGGTTGGGGAGCTTACCGGCAGCTGCAGCAGCACGCTTGGGACTGGAGGAGGCCACATTGTGGTCACCTCTTGGTATACCTGAGCAGCAGCAGAGGTTGCCCCGTTGAAGAGAAACAACAAGGAAATAACTGTTGCCAAAAGATGCAGATGCTTTCAGGGAAGGGCCAACAAAGCCCAAGCCAGGGAATGGTGATTTTGGGGTCGATGTATTGGCAAACCTCCAGGCGAGTTGCATGATTCGAACAAGGGAAAGGGGCAGAGGGCGGCTGCCACGGAATGGACACTCTTTAGGTCACAATGCCAAGCATTGGGTCTTGAACATGGCGGTCAAGTTTTGGCAGCCTGCTTTGAACTTTAAGTGTTTGCAGACTGAGCTCCACGTCCATGCTTGTGTTGGGCAGGCTCACTAGCGTCCACAGGTTTCAGCGTGCGTACTCAAAGGCGCGAGCACGAGCAAGCTAATGTATCCCACCTGCTTGAGGGCAGGCGCGCCCATGCTGAAGAACAAGGGCCCCGCAACTTGCGAAAGTGGGGTGAGGGGGCTGCTGAAGGGGTGCTCGGAGAGGACCACCACAGACAGCTGCTCGCCCCCCCTGCGCAGGCTGCTGTCCTGACGCTGGCGGCAGAAGACAAACCTGGGTGCAGCAGAAGAGCGAGGGCACAAGAGAGTGTGACAGAGAGGCTGGTGGCAGAGTACACATGGAGTTGCAATGGCGGATCAAGGGCACAAGACAGTGTGAGGGGGACGCTTGCAGCAGATTGCAAACCCAGTCAGAGGGGAGGACCAAGGGAATCAGAGTGTGACGAAAGAGGCCATGCAGGATGCGGGTGTAGGAGTTGCTGAGCGCGAGAGCGGAAGCAAAAAGGTGCAGATAAGGTCAAGGAAAATCAAGTGTGGATATGGTGGAAGTGTCTGAGTGCGGATGTGAAGGCACTAGGGCGCGTGTATGAAGGCATTAGGTGCAGCAGTGAACTCATGACAGCCCTATCTCCCTATCACATAAGCCCTGTCTGTGCGCGCGCAGCCAAGTCCGAAGAAGCATGTGCATAACACAATACGTTATGAGCGCCTTGTCCTGTTCAGTGAGCCATCTAAGCTTGTGCATGCCTATTCATTAGCCTGGACGTGAGCACGAACACGGCTCTTTTGAGTTCCAAGCAGCAGGGAGCAACATCGTGCAGAAGTTTAGCCACTGCTGAGCAAAAGGCATGTCAAATGCATTAGTGCACGCATCGGTGTTTGGCAGTCTACGGTCCACTGTAGAACGGTACAAGGGCACACGTGTAATTTTGGGTGAGCAGGGAGGTTAAAGCACTCCCCCCTACGTGCACGAGCACTGGTCAGGCCATCTATGTAGTGCACAGTTGGCAAGCAACTAGCTTACCCATAAAGGAAGCCTTGAGCTGCTGACCCTGGCTGAGGCTTTGGAGCTTTACCCAGACGTGGAATTCTGAACATGAAAGAGGTGTCCTTGATGCTCGTCTTGGCATGCAGCTGCACAGGGAAGAGTTGTAAGGCAATGTGACACAAGACACGTGGCTAGGCTGGCTGGCGGCATGAAAGACATGAAGACCATGTAGTGGTGCTTGCCTCTGTGTAAGCTACACTGACAAGCAAGGAAGTGACCTCCCTATTTCACCAGTTCAAGCTCCCAAAACCCCATCTCTCAGATTCGAGGCATCGAACATCCACCTGCTTACACTCAGTCCTAGAACTGAGGATGGAGGAGCACCGCTGAATCTACATGGCTCACGCACCTCCATGCTCATCGAATCCGGGAAAGCATGGAATGAGATTGCTGCCTGCTCTGAGTCTGACAGGACACCATCTGGCTCCAAAATGTCGATCCTTGGACCCACATCAACGTCAAAGAGCACAACTGCAAGCGTATAGTGATGGACCCTGTTTCATCAAGATGGGTTGTGTGAATGCACATGCAAACAGAAAATGCGAAGAGGCAGTTGATGGGGTATACTTATCTCAAATTACTGCTGCAAGTTGTTGTGAGCATTCTAACAATTAATCTGTGGCGAGTACTGCAGTGCAGTAAGCACACGTGCAAGCCTTGGCAAATTCTTTTTAGGATGTGCACCTGCTATTCCAAGGATCCAACGTGGGGGGGACTGAGACATGGCAGCTAGATGGCCGAAGCTAGCTAGCTGATCTAGCCAAGGTTTTCATCTTGTTTCAACCTGGGGCTTGCATTAAACTGTTATGTTATCAAGCTAGTCTTCCTGCCACTTGATCGATGATAAATGAATCTTAGTTGTGGGAAAATACATAGGGTATTGGATCTAGAACACCAACTCCCAAACTTCACAACATACAATTAGTACATTGTTTTATTTTTTTTCTTTGTTTCCCAGGAAGCGCATGAGTTTACAGGCGTGAAAGGAAAAATGGTCCAGGACGCGAACCAACTGGTCAAGGCTTGTGAGGAGTTGCAGACCAAGAGATCATCTTTAGGATTGGAGGAATCTGATGCACTGGGCCTCTTTTCTGCCTACCCTATACAGACGCTGAACCGGTGCGTGAACTGTGCCCCTTCGCTTGCCCTGACCTTCCTGTTGTGCAGGACTTCGCCATCTGAGAGCGAAGAGACTGCATTTCCCCTCATGCCTGTAAAATACTAAGATAATGCTGGAAGGCCGAAAATTCAGGGCTCTGCTGGAAGCCCGGTGCTCGCATGATGCGCAATGCCAAGCCACGTTCCCCAACCCTAAGTGTTTCCCGATACACTTTGTGATGCAGTATTCTCAGCAGTGGCACGCTGTCAGGCCATAATCTGGACCTCGTAGTGTCGATCATCACCGACTCCCTGTCTTTGCCAGGTGGGGAGAAGCCATTGAGCTCATCGCTGCACGCATGAATGTGATTAACCTTATTCTGAGAGCAGGGTGTCTTCAGTGAAGCAGTTGTCTCTGCCACTATATTATCTATGCCGTTCTTCTGCTCCGTATCTTGCCTCTCTTCATTGCCTAGTTCTCATCATGCGGGATCAGGTTGGTCGCTTTGCATTTCTGTTGCCTGTGAACAGTAACTCCTGGGCACTCATGTAAAATATTTGTGCTTAATTTATTTTGAAGTTCCATTTGAGTTAAAGCTCTGAGCCCAGACAGTGCACAGGTCATGGCTCTTATGGACACAGCCCTCGTACCTTGCTGTGCATGCCACTCCAGCAGAAGGAGATAAGGGAGCCTCCCTGACTGATTCAATTCTCAATACTCTTCTCTTTCCTGTTCGCTCCCGGTATGGCTGCAAAGCCAGCAAGTGTATGCCCAGAACGCATGAGTGCAGACCATTGGAGGTGCCCAAACAGCCAGCGCTGCATGGGGTTGTGGCTTCTGGTGCAAGTGTCTTTCGACCAGCCCTCACCAAGTGATTCTATTGCTGCTTTGGTTGGGCTCAAAATCTACGGAGCCCCTCCTCGCTGCCGAGAGCATGCATCATGAATGTCATTTGATTGTTTCTGCCCAGTCCCTACTAAACCTGTCGTTCCGCACCACCATGGCTACCGCACCACCATGGCACAACTATGGCACAACTATGGCACCACCATGGCACAACTATGGCACAACTATGACACCACCATGGCACAACTATGGCACCACCATGGCACAACTATGGCACAACTATGGCACCACCATGGCCACTCTATGGCACAACTATGGCACAGCTATGGCACCACCATGGCACAACTATGGCACCACCATGGCACAACTATGGCACAACTATGGCACAACTAAGGCACAACTTTGGCACAACTATGGCACAACTATGGCACAACTATGGCACAACTATGGCACCACCTTGGCGGCCGCACCACCATGGCACAACTATGGCACCACCTTGGCGACCGCACCACCATGGCTACCGTGTTGGGTCCATATTAACAGAGCTCATAATTCCCATGGCGCTTTCTTCAAACACACAGCCACGGCGTTTACTTGCCACCTGCAAGCATGCAATGCTCACAATGCATGCTGTACAGCAAAACCATGCTGATGCCCGGGCCTTGCTGTTACCCAGGCTCCCACACACGCACACACAGTGCTTGTAGCATGTACAAGGGGTTAAAGTCATTAAAATAGGGCCTTCAATCAGGAAGTACAACTGCTAGGCTTTTGCAGCACATACGCGCTTAGTACACACACACTCACACGCAATGCACGCACGTGTGGTAGATCGGCAATCGCATGGATGCACACATGCGCATGGCAGCAAGGACACACACATGCGGCACAAGCACATTCACATCCCACACCTAGAGCACCCACGCAAACACACCCACGCAAACACACGCACGCAAACACACGCACGCAAACACACGCACGCAAACACACCCATGCAAACACACCCACGCAAACACACGCACGCAGGCAGCAAGGGCACCCTGCTGCCGGCCACCCTGCCCCACCTACACCCTGCCTGCGCGTCGCCCGTGCCCACGCTGCGCAAGATGGCGGTGGACCTGATGGGCCAGGGCCTGCTGCAGCTGTTCGAGCAGGGTGGCAGCAGCAGCCTGCACCACATGCCACCTCCTGGCAGTGCCCAGACGGGCCTACAGCCGGCGCAGCAGCAGCAGCTGGTGCTTGCAGAGCAGTTGGTGCTCATGCTGCAGGTGGGACCCCGCGCGCGTTTGCATGCTGTTGTGGCCACAGGTCCGAGGGTTTGTGCTTGCACAGCTTTGCCGGGCAGCATGGCTGCCAATGTCCTTGCCCAGGTCTTAAAGAGCTGCAAACCCAGAGGTACCCCAGGGTATGGGCTGCCATTTGCCGGTGTGGCAAGAACGACAACAAGCTGTGTGCTCTGTATATGTGGCCTATTTTGGCAACCGCGCCCCATGGGGCCCTGTTACCCCCTGTTACGGTGTGCCTGTGATGCGCTGTGTCTGCCAGTGGGGGAACAGTGGGTGGGTGGGGGCGTGATGCTTGCCATGGTGATGGTGCCATGGTGATGGTGCCATGGTGATGGTGATGGTGATGGTACCAAAGAACAGTGGGTGGGTGGGGGCATGATGCTTGCCATGATGGTATGATGCTTGCCATGCCATGGTGATGGTACCAAAGAGGACCGCTGTGCACATACCTTTGCAGCCCTTCTGTGCCTGTGCCGCCTCATGTGCAGTGCTGATACCTCCATGGCTTTGCCGCCTTTCATGCTGTGTTGATACCTCTTGTGGCTGTGGCACCTCTCGTGTAGTCCATGATGCCTCCATGGCTGTGCCGCCTCTTGTGCAATGCCATTGCCCCAGTGGCAGAGCCGCCCTCCACTATGCCTACAGCTGGGAGTTGTGTGTACCCATGCAGGGGCATGTGACGTGTGTCAGCAAAGGCCTGCCTGCCCATGCAGCCTTTGGGCGCCTGTGGCACCTTATGGTGTGCATTTGCCTTATGGTGTGCAGACCCCATCACACTCACTGCCCCCTGCAGCACACCTACAGCACACCAACAGCACACCTACAACACTCCAACAGCACACCTACAGCACGCCTGCAGCACACCTGCAGCACAGATACAGCACAACTACAACACACCTTCTGCGCACGTTCAGCACACCAACAGTATGCCTACAGCATGCCTACAACAACCTACAGCATGATTACAGCACAACTACAGCACAACAACAGCACACCTGCAGCATACCTACAGCACACCTACAGCGCAACTATAGCACAACTACCACACAACTACAGCACAGCTGCAGCACAACTACAGACAACTATAGCACAACTACAGCGCAACTACAGCGCAACTATCGCATAACTACAGCACACCTACAGCACAACTACAGCACACCTACAGCACACCTGCAGCACAACAAGCACAACAACGGCTCAACAATGGCACAACCACAGCACAACTACAGCACACCTACAGCACAACTTCAGCACAACTACCGCACACATGCAACACACCTACAGCACACCTACAGCACACCTGCAGCACAACTACAGCACACCTGCAGCACAACTACAGCACAACTACAGCACACCTTCAGCACAACTACGGCACAACTGCAGCACAACTACAGCACACCTACAGCTCAACTACAGCACAACTACAACTACAGCACAACTGCAGCACAAATACAGCTCAACCACAGCTCACCTACAGCTCAACCACAGCTCACCTACAGCTCAACCACAGCACAACTACAGCACACCTACGGCACACCTGCAGCACAACTTCCGCACATTTGCATCGCACCTACAGCACACCTGCTGCTCTCACTGTCTCCATCTGTGGGCTCACTGCCCCCTGCAGCACTCACTGCCATCTGCAGCACTTGTTGTCATCTGCGGCATTCACTGCCACCTGCAGTACTCACTGCCATCTTCAGCACTCACTGCCACATACAGCCTTTCACTGTCCCCATGTTTTTTTTGGCAGCTTAGTTACTTACAAAAAGGCCTCCAGTCAAATCGACTGACTGCTAGCCTGTCCCCATGTTTGGGCTCACCTACCACCAGCTGCTGGGCCCTGGACCCCTTATGTGCCCCTGCGCTGCGGCATACGCACCAACATTGCCTCCCACCACCGCACCCATGCCTCGCATGCACGCGTGTGCATAAATAGTGTGGACCTAGAAGTTGCCGATGCGGCTGATGGCTAGTGCGCTTGCATTGTCTCCCACCATTGCCGTCAAGCCACGCAGCCCACGAACAAAGACATCAACTGTGTGCGCAGGATGGGGACTTGGACGTGGCTGACGCGGCTGCAGCCTGGGCCCTTCGCTGGGCCTTAGAGTCGCCATGGTGCATGCAGCAGCTGCTACTGCCGGCCTCCCCCCTGGGCGCCCGCCTGCATGGCCTCACCTTGACGCTTGCGCGCACTGGCGCCTCCACCGACGGCGGACAGTGCCAGGAAGGCCTGAAGGTGGGGGGGCATGGGCTAGGTGCAGGCATGGGCTAGGTGCTGGCCACGGAGTGTAGGCACATGGGGTGGGATGCTGGTTTTGGATTTCCTGGGGGTTGGGCTCTTGGTGTGGGGTGCTGGTTCTGGATTTCTTGGGTGGGAGAGGGTGCTGGACTTTGGGGTGTAGGCACACGGGACAGGATGTTGCTTCTGGATTCGGGGTGTGGGCATAAAGAGCTTGATCACGAGAAGGCCCACGCAAGTGGGTGTTGGATCTAGGAGTGTGGTCGATTTGGGGGCTGTGAATGGAAGGAGCAGGGTGGGGCACAGAAAATGAAGAGGCCACATAGAATGAGAAGGGGACACAAGGAGCAAGAGGAGTGGTGGTAAGGAGGCATGGAGGTAGCGAGCGTGGGCACAGAGCGCAGGTGGGGATTGCAGGTGCCCAACACAAGGTCAGTCTACAGGGTTTTGTGAGGGGTTTGGTGGGAAGTGCTGTTGGCCAGTGCCTTTGTGGGTGGCTCATGGACTATGGGGGACACGCGCAGTGCCTTTGTGGGTGGCTCATGGACCATGGGGGACACGCGCAGCGCCTGAAGCAAGGAGGCTGTCTGGCAGCGGCTATCTGCGTGTGGAATTGTTTTGGAGGAGAAGGGCATGGGCGGTCTCCGAAGGTGGCAGGCAGTGTCTGCAGGGGAAGGGTGGCCTGGTACAGGTGGGGGATGGGCTGTTCTTTACTTACACCCTCCGCCCACCTACAATGGAGGTGGAGAGTTGCCTGCAGGTGTGGGGTTTATGTTAACGAGGTTGCTGTGTTATAGAGTTTGTGGGTGGCAGTGACAAGGTGATGGCTGCTCTTCCACAGCCCCCAAGAGCTATGCAGCCGGCCCACTTGATGCTGCTGGCGAGGCTGGTGGACATCAAAGCCGCCTCATGGGAAGTTGATAAGGCAGTGATCTGAGATTTTACTCTGTGGTTGGGGATCCAATTTGGAAGTGTGATGCCTAGCCCTTGAAAGTGCTTCCAGATTTGCGCTACCCAAGCAAGCAGGCTGCAAGTCAGGGGTAGCTTGTTTGCGCCTGGACTAATGTTTGTTTGCCTGTGCATTCAGGGGTGCCTTTTTTGTGCCTGGACAATCGTTCTTTTGTTTTTGCAGTCAGGGGTGGCTTGTGAGCGCCTGAGCAATTGTTCATTTGCCAATGAGCTTGCTGCGTATGTAGGCACCCGCTCACCCGCTCGCATGAATGATGTGTTTGTGGGGGGCAAACAGGTGAACTGTAATGCATATGCACACTGATCGAGCTGCAAGCACACTATGGTGCAATCAATGAGCTGCAGCCACAGACGCAAGAAATCAGCGCAGTCTTGTTTTACCCATGTTCATGCTCTAGTAAATGCATGCACGCACAGACTTGTACAAAACAAGCACAAAATGCACCCCTTGTGCTTGCACAAGAGAACATGTATGCGCACACACACGCATGTGCCAATCAAGCACAGAATGGAATTCGGTCCATGTGCGTGCTCAATAAGGCACACACGCGCACGCATACCAGGCAAGCACGGAGCGTGGTTCGCCCCATGCACGTATGCCGCAGGACCCCCTCACCAACCCCCCCCTGTGCGCCACGCCTGCGGAGGTGTCCCCGCGCGCTTTGGCTCTTGGCCTGAAGGCCTGCTGCGCGCGGCCGGAGGGCCCTGCCCTGATGGAGCAGGCGGGCCTGCTGCAGCCGGTTGTGGTGGGTGGTGACAGCCGCACCCTTTTGTTGGTGCAGGAATGGTGCTGGTCATGGTGCAACGTCTGCACAGCGAGGGAGCATAAAAAGGCCTAGGTCTGTTCTGGGCTGGCCCTGATGGTGCAGGCGGGCCTGCTGCAGCTGGTTGTGGTGGGTGGTGGTGGCCATCCTCAGCTGGTCTTGGTGAACAGTGGTGGTCATCCTTCTCAATGGGTGTGTTGTGTTGTTGTGGGCATTCTCAGCTGGGAGTGGTGTGACTGGTTGCGTGGTATGACTAGTGGTGGTGTAACTGGTGGGGTGGGGTGGCTGGAGGTGTGGTGTGGCTGGAGGTGTGACTGATGGTGTGGTATCACTCGTGGTGTGCCTGGTGGTGGTGTTCCTGGTGGTGTGGTGTGGCTGGTGGTGTGGTGTGGCTGGTGGTGTGGTGTGGCTGGTGGTGTGGTGTGGTGTGACTGGCGGGGGCCATCCTGGGCAGATTGTGTGCCAAGGTTGAGGAGAGATGTTGCAGAGAGCGACAAGCAGGTCTGCTGTACCAGGTCCTGGTGAGCGCTGGTCGTCCCCCACAAGTTGCGCAGTGGTGGTGCAGAAACGGTGCAGCGTGTAGCACACAGGCGGGCAGGCAGGCTGTGTGCTCCTGGGCTGGCCCTGATGGAAAGATTAAGGGCTTGCTGCACCTGGGCATGGGGTGTGGTTCTGGTGGTCACCACATTCTTGAGGTATGCCTGGAAGGATTGTTCTTCAAGTCGCTGGAAGCCTGCAGCTTGAAGTGTTCCATGCAGAAACTTTGGCCTCCTGGCGGTGCTGCATGGCTTCTGAGACTGCGCCCATGCCTGCCTGCCCACGCCTAGTCATGCACCAATGCCCTCAGGTGGCGCTGGGCAAGGCCAGCAGCGACCCACTGGGCACGTTGGGCCTCCTGGCAGTGCTGCGCGAGTGCCTGGAATCCTCTGTGAAAAGCGCTAGGCCCAGCTCGGCGCAGCAGCAGCTGCGGCAGCAGGACCCCTTGGCTGGTGAGTTGGGATGAGTTGGGATGGGGTAGGGGGGGGGGCTACCGGCCATGGGGTCAAGGCAGGCCTGTCGCTGAGCGTGTTGGGAGAGCCTGCACCAAGGGAACACCTTGGCACTCACAGTTTGTGCATCCCTCGTATTTCACCTTGATCAGGCAGGTCTTTGGTGCATGCTACTGCGGTGTTTTTTTTAACTCACGAGTCACTGTGACGGTGTGCACTGGTTGCCAGATACACGGAGAGCCTGCTGGGTCAGTCTGGTTGCGTCCTGTTCTGAGCACATGGCCTGTGAGAGTGTCCACATGTGTGTGCTTTTGTTGCGGGCATCAATGCGCCTGTGTATGGGCGCAGCATGGTGACTCGCTCACAGTATGGTGGTGGCTAGCGACTTGCATTCTATCATGTTTTGCCGGAAGGCCATGCACTGCCAGCCTCCACATGGGCTGCTGTCTGGCATTTGGCTCATTGAAGTTTGTCACTTCCGCTGCTCTTTCATTTATTCGTTTTGCAAGTAAGGCTTGTTGACTCTGGAGTGGGCCCTGTGGGAACAAGAGGGGGCCTAGTCATCAGCCAAGCCAGTGTTAAGTTGCAACGAGCATGCCCAGCCTTAGCATGAACTCTTGTTGCGTTGGTTGTTCCCTCTGCGCAGCAAAGTCTCCTCGCGTAAAGTGCTTGAAAGCGCAGCCTCCTTGGGTGAAGTGCTTGAAAGCGCAGTCTCCTTGTTTGCTGCGCACGTAGACTCAGAGACCCCTGGCATGCAGGGGAAACCACCTGCGGTGTTGGGCCCACACACCAAAGTTGTTAGTGTGTGGCCAGAACGCCCTGGCTCATTGCGGCCTGCGAACTGGAAAACACGCGTGCAATGCCGTGAAGAAAAGTGCAGGAAGCCTTCCCTGCTTTGTTTCAAGCGTTTGGGTTGGCCAGCACACAAGCTGGGCTACGCTCATGCAAATGCTCTTGTGCCATGCAAAACCTGTGGAGCAAAAGCTGAAGGAGCTTCTCCATTGCTGCTGATAAGACGTATCAGCAGCAAGGGTTCCAACCTGCACACAAGATTTCCGGGGTCCAAGGTGGTGCATTGAGGCCCAACCAGGCCCTTCACACATGATAGAGCCTTTAGGCCCCTTATGTGCTGCTCTTACGCAAATGCTCAAGGTTATAACCATGTGTGGGGGCACATGGCGGCAGTTGCTGCATCCGCCCCACGCAGTGGGGCGACCTGGCCCTGACCGGGCTGTAGTGCATAGATTGACCCTTGCGTTCATGCATGTCCCTGCAGGCGTCGCAGCTGCCCCAGCCAGCAGGCGATTGACCATTGCATTCATGCATGTTGCTGCAGGCGTCGCAGCTGCCCAGGCCAGCAGGCAAGGGGGGTGACCTGAGGCAATACCAGGCTGCGGTGCATGGACTGACCCTTGCGTTCGTGCATGCTGCTGCAGGCGCTGCAGCCGCCCCAGCCAGCACGCAAGGGGGGGACTTGAGGCCGGACCAGGCTGCGGTGCACGGCCTCGCAGCAGTCATGCACAGGAGTTTAGTGACGCTGCTGGTGCCTCTAATGAAAGACTCCCTGCTCAGGTGTGTGCAGCCTTTGCACTGGCTGCCTGGTTGCCTTGTGTACCAGCCCAAAGTGGTAGCCCTTGGTGGCTCAAGTGCCAGTTGGTGCTGGCAGCGCCGCTGGTGCCTTTGCCTTTGGTGCCTATTCCCTCGTGCTACTGATACGATGCCTTGTACTGCTGATGCCTTTGCCTGTTTTTGCAATCACCTGGCGGAAACGCTTGGATCTCCCTTGGAACGCTACTTCGTCTGTGTTAAATCTGCCTCATGTGACACCTGTAAACCTGGTATCACCTCTGGTTCATTTGTTGATCTCCAGGGCCTGAGACTTTGATGACAGATCTAATTCTTGCAGTACTATCAAACTTTTTTAGACTAAGGTCGATGTGGCCCAACAACACCGAACCTTTGGCAAAAGGCATACTCCCATGCGTTAGGGCACAAAATTCTTCTGGCAATAAGTTTGTTCGCCCCTTTGTCTTATCATAGGACTGCGGTAAAGATCTGTTTGCTGCACTTCTATCCAATTTCATCTGTCTCGCCCAACCCCATCACATCTCTCAAAGTCAACCATAGCCCGCTGCGCCCGTTTGTGCTGCAGCCCCAGCGTCCTTGCCCTATGTGCTGTGCTGCTCCGGGGCACTCTGGAGGCCCAGGGCCAAGAGCAGCACAGCACGCAGCAGGCGGGCAGCCTCTCGCCTTCTGCAGTGTCAGCCAGCGCCCCATGCGCCTCAAGCTTCCAGGTCAGTGGGCACGTACACACTTTGAACGCACCTGTGGAGCTTGCCCTTCCGGCCCTGGCCAGAGTTGCTAATGTATGTGCATGTGTGTGAGGCTTCCAGGCTGGCGCAGCCATGGGAAGCATGTCCGTTACTTGCTAATGCTGTCTCAGCTGCTTCAATGTATGCCTGAACAATCCGGCACTGCTTTTGCATATCATATTGTAATGGTTCGTACATGCCATACATGTCAACTCGCCAGCCAGCATCCTCACAGGGCCTTAGATGCCTGACATGCCATACATGCCATACATGTAAACTTGCCAGCCAGCACCCTCACAGGGCCTTACGGCTGACGTTGCCTCGTGCCACGCGCCTAAAAAGGAGCGAGTTCCACGCTCGTCATGCGTGTGCTCACGCATCTTTACTCTCCCGACTCTGCGTACCCTTGCATGTTCACCTGCTGCCCACCTGTTCACACCAAGCACAGCGTAGAGCCAACTTTGCAACTGGCACAGCTGACTCCACGCGGGCACCTATACACCTATGCACCTATGCACCTATGCACCTATACACCTATGCACCTATGCACCTATACACCTATGCACCTATGTACCTATACACGTATACACCTATACACCTATGCACCTATACACCTATACACCTATACACCTATGTACCTATGCACCTATACACCTATGCACCTATACACCTATGCACCTAAGCACTTTGCAACTGGCACAGCTGACTCCACGCGGGCACTTATGGTCGAGCTCCTGCTTCCCGCTCTTGGACACGCGTATGCCAACCTTTCAGCCTCAGCCCCCCACCCTCCCTGCACTTCTGCAGCCATTTTGTCGTCTGCCGCTCCCAGCAGACCCTGATGCAAACAGCACCGCTGCCAGCACTCCTCCCCCTCAACCTGCAGGTTGTCTTTTTTTTTAGTGGCCCCCGCTTTTGTGGCTGTCCACAATGGACACGCTTCTGATAGCGTTCTCCCTTCAATCTGCGGCCCTTCCAATGTCTGCTCACCCCCTGCTATTGCAGCAACCCTCAATGCATACATATCTACAGATTCCCCCTGAGCCTGCAGGTTGTCTCGTTTCAGGTAGGAACTGAGACGGGGTGTCTGGTTAGCTGGCCACCTCAGGCTCTTGCGGCCGCCCACAATATTTGCCTAACTGCACCCTCTCTGTTTACTTGCAGCCCGTCTCATTATCTGACCACCCTCTGCTTGCGGCCATCCACAACGCACTGGACCCTGGGGGGCCTGGCAGCGTAGAGGAGGAGATCGCCGCCATTGATGCAGCTGGCGTGCTTGGGCTCACTGTACGGGGAGGGGAGGCACTGCTGCTGGAGGCTCCAGGTGTGTGCGCGTGTGTATGTGTGCGTGTCTCTGTACACCATGTTGGACCGAAGCATGAGTGGCTGGCCTGCTGGCCTCAAAAATTCTGTGTTAGCACTCCATGTTGGACCATAGCATGAGCGGCTGACCTCGTGGCCCCAAAGGTCTGAAGCCTACAGCATTGCTGGGCTCTTCCTGCAATGGCATCCGTGCGTGATTCTTGTAGCATTGAATGCCGTGCATCGAGCTAAGGCCTTCCCTTTCAAGAAGGTGCCATGTCACTACACGCCTTGCATGTCCCTCTTGAATGTGGGCAAAGGAGCTAGTAAACCTCCATTGCTGCTCATCCATTTCTTGGCACCATAATTGTTGACCTCATTTTGTACTCTCCGGGATTCAGGCTGGTTGTATGTGCACACTGACATATTCCTGCCTCCCCCGTAAGCACCGCAGTGGGTGCACACACACATGTACACACGCTCACAAATGCACGTGTGCACGCATGCTCACATGCAAACACTCGCATGTGCACACACACATGCCCATGCACACGCACATGTGCGCACGCACGCACGCACACACAAGCACGCACGCAAGCACGCACACACAGGCGTAGAGACTCTGGCCTATGCTTTGCCCTGCCCTTGACCTCTTAGCGCTCTCGTGCCGGTATGTTTACCACCATCACATGTTGAAGCTTAGGAAAAATGTGGCTGGTTCCACAGGCCCATGTGTCTATCTTACAATACAACTCTGCCCGTTTGCTGGCCACACAGGCGTGTTGCACCATACCGGAGGCTCAGCGTGTTTACATACCACACATCCAAACTTTCTGCACTTGCAGGCAGCAATGCTGTGCCGCGCGCCTGCTTCAGTGGAACCGGCACTGTGGTATTGAGCAGCGATGGCGTCAGCGCCTTTGGCCGCGTTATTGCGCACGTCCTCATGGCCCGTGCCCTGGTCAGCAAGTGCGTTCTCATGAACAGGCTTTTCCATGCGCAAGAATTGCATGAGCAAGATTGCATTCCTTGGCCCTGCAGCAAGTGCTCACGAGCAAGCAGCATTGCAGGACTTCCTGTCATGGATGTGGCCTTGATCACATGCATCATCTTTGCTGCATTTTCAATGCATCTGTCTAGAAGCGCATGAAACTCACGGCTTGTGTCCTACCTGGCGAATGTGTGCATGTATAGCCTCAACATCCACAAGTTAGGGCTAGCTGCCAACCTGGCTGTCAGGCTGATTCTTCTGTGGCTGGTCTTCACAAAAAGTAATGAGAAAGGTAATAAAGGACAGTCAGACCAGGCAAGGCATGTCAAAAATAAGGGACTTCCACTGGAGAAGACTGACAAAAAGGGAGAAGTGCGTAGCCTCACCAGCCACTTTTTCTTGCCTAGCTTCTCGCTTGAGCGCGCTCAGGCAATAAGTGGACACAAAACTGAATGATTGCTGCCACCTCCCAGCAAGGGCGCCAGGTGCAGTGTGCTGATTCGGTCCAAGATCCTCACCCTGTCCTCTGCCACAAGTACTTGTGTGATGCCTGGTCCCTTCCTCACGCTTGTTGCTAATTCGGTCCAAGATCCTCACCCTGTCCTCTGCCACAAGTACTTGTGTGATGCCTGGTCCCTTCCTCACGCTTGTTGCCCTGTCCAGCCCTGCTGTAGAGCAGCCCAGCGCGTACGGCTGCGTGGAACACTTCCATGCTTGAGTGTCCAGCTGACCGCCTGCGGCTTCATGTCCTCACATCATATATAAGAATTGAATTTGAATTGTATTTGATTATGCTTTGCACTTAATGCATGCAGCTGCCCCACACCCGCACTGAGGCTGGCCGCCTTGCATGCTGCAGCAAACTTAGCAGGTAGGCTACATTTACCCCAGTTGGTGTGTCCAATCTCTGAGTAGAACATTCTGTCAGAGGTCTTGTGGCTATTGGAGGATTGCGGGTGGTTGTTCAGGGTAAGGGTTTGAGATAGGCTGTTGTGTGGAGGATGTGATTAATGATGATGATGATGATGATGATGATGATGATGATGATAATGATGGTGATCGGCTGATACTCGTAAATGGTCGCAAATGATTGTGACTCACAAGTGCAAAGGTTCAGGCTGGCTGGTTCCGTGGCTCACTGCAAGATACAAGCTAGAAGGCAGACACAACTTGAAATGTGTTTTGGTGCTGGATTTACTTGTGAGGCTTCATAAGCAGTCATCAAACCTGACTCAGTGTATATTGATGAAATTGCATAGCATGTAATCAGCTTTGCAGTGCTGGCCATGGGGTGGAGTCTTATTTTGTATAATACGCCTTGACACCTTGCTGGTTTGGTAAAGGACATCTGGTCCTGGATCTGTGTTGCATCCTATACTTGCCTGACAATTGGACTCCCAGGAGAAGCAACAGGAACAGAGACCAGAGCTCACTTCATTCTGGAAAAGCTAGCTGAACTGGCTTTTTCCATACACCTGCCTGTGTCCATGGACAGTGCGCTTGCAGCACTGTGCAGGCTTGGACTCCATCGCCCATTGCCCTCTGAAGCACTGCAGACAAGGAAAATTCAAGTCAGTCATGCCTGGTGCTTGCAGGTTTGGAGCGCGTGCATGAGACGGGGGACAGGCGCGCTGCGTTGCTGGCCCCAGTGGCCGAGACACTGCTGGGGGACGCCACGTACATGGCCTGCACATCAGCCTCCACACCCTCCCCTGCAGAGGTGGGATGGGGCACACACCATTCACAAAGCAACCGTCTCTGGTGATCTGAACGTGGCCAAGTGCGTCCTCCACAACGCGCATTCATCCCCTTCTTGATCTCCTTCCGTCCATTTGCTAGCTCAAACCCTCAGCCTAGAAGCACTTGCATCCGCTGCTCGCGCCCATATGTATGTCTCCCCTCACACCTTGCTTCTGTTAGAGCAGCTTGTCCATGATCCAACCTGAAAGCTTTTTGAAATGACCTGTGACCCACGACTGTTCATGCAGCCATCTTCCGCATTGCAAGGAGATGCAGCATCCCTTTGTGTCCTTTATAGACCCAAGGCCTTGTCCTTAGTCGACCCAGGCTTTGTGTGAATCAACATGTCTTTCACAGGCCCTTGTGTGAATCAACAAAATGTCTTTCACAGGCCCTTGTGTGAATCAACAACATGTCTTTCACAGGCCCTTGTGTGAATCAACAAAATGCCTTTCACAGACCCTTGTGTGAATCAACAACATGTCTTTCACAGGCCCTTGTGTGAATCAGCAAAATGCCTTTCACAGGCCCTTGTGTGAATCAACAAAATCCCTTTCACAGGCCCTTGTGTGAATCAACAACATGTCTTTCACAGGCCCTTGTGTGAATCAACAA
>LKMJ01002288.1_pt1 | contig 17492 bp, 16 predicted proteins | sample 643391 | NCBI WGS metagenome assembly LKMJ01 (sample SAMN04112250, study PRJNA286221) | soda lake metagenome | biome: soda lake; feature: Kulunda Steppe; material: water; isolation source: sample PL-Br10 brine of Picturesque Lake | place: Russia: Kulunda steppe | collected 2010-07
CGCGAGATTTCCGAACGGGAGGATGATGTAGATGAGCGCCTGCAGCGGCGTGATCGTTTCGCTAACGGAGATGCCGATGACCACCAGGATGGTGATGAGAAAGAGCGGCCCAGCGACGAGGACGGTGACGTATGCTTCCGCGAGCGTCGACAGTAACTCGAGCATGTTCTCCTGTTGTGCTTCGGCTTCTTCCTGGTATTCGTGGTACTGCTGTTCGAGGAACTCGGAGATGCTGTGGCCGCTCTGGAGGACGCTCACGAGGTTTTCCGTGAACTCTCGCAACTGTGGACTCCCAGTGCGTCGGCCCATGGTCTGGAGCGCAGAGATGACGTCCATCCCGAATGTGTCCATGTTTCTGACGGCCACGTCGAACTCGTCAGCAGCATCGCCGTAGGTTTCGCCGTGGGCTGCGACGATCCGGATCACCTTCGGAAAATCCATGCCGCTTCGCGAGAGGGCGTGAACGAACGCGACCGTGAGCGGGAGCGTCGCCTCGATCCGGCGGGATCGGTTGTCAGCGACGTACGATGGATACCACCACCGGAGCCAGTACGCACCACCACCGGAGGCGATACCGACGGTGAGACACGAGAGCAACATGACCGTGAACAGTTCGAACAGTGAGAGCGTCGGAACGCCGCCGATGTTCGCGACGAAATCTAGAGCCGATGGCAAGCTCTCGCGCAGTGTTCCTGGATCGATCGAGAGCACGAGCAACACGCCCCAGATGACGTACATTCCGAGGATACTTCCCGCCGCCGCGAGCAGACCCGCGTACAGGTACGTCTTCGAACCGTACTCGCGATACGTCGTCGGAAACCGGGCCGCCCGCAAGGCGGCCTGCCGCTGGGGGTGTTCGCTCTTGAACTCCTCGACGTAGCCGCCGAATGCCTGGATCGACACCCTGGTGAGTGCCTTGTCGACCCCGTCGTAATGCCTGGCGAGAAGAATCGGTGAACAGAGGGTGAGCGCGACGAGCAGCGGGACGAAGTTCGAGAGGGTCATTGGTCTGATTCCAGGGTCATTGGTCTGATTCCAGCGTCATTGATCCGACTCCTGTGTGATTGATTCGACTCCTGTGTGATTGACCCGATTCCTGTGTAATTTATCTGTTTCCAGCGTCATGAATCGGTTTCCAGTTCGAGCGTCGGGCTGGATTTCGACTTCGTGGCTTCGTCACGTTCTCGTTTGTCTTCCTCGATGCGTTCGAGGACCGCATCCATGTCTGCGTAGTACTCGTTGATTAGAGCGGTGAACCGACGGTAATCTGAAATTTCGTTTCGCCAGAGGTACTCGAGGAACGACTCCCGGTTTCGAATCTCCTGCAACAGCTCACGTTGACTCCATCCTCGTTCGTCCCGGATCTCTTCCAGAACGCTGCTACCGGTGCTCTCGAAGGTGTCTTCCTCGCCGTCCCACGTGAACGTCGTCGAGTAATCGAGTTCACCGGTTCGCTGATCGATCCCTTCGATTTCGGCGACGATCTTGTTTCGACGGACCCGTTCACCTCCGAGGCGTGTCAAGGTTTGCACACAGAGGATGTCGAGGCTCTGAACCATCGCGCGGGGGACGTTGATCGGCTCGTTCTCGAGTCGGTTGATTGCCGTCTGAACGGAATCTGCGTGCATCGTCGAGTAGGTCGTGTGACCAGTGTTCATCGCCTGGAACAGCGTGATCGCTTCGTCACCGCGGACTTCGCCGACCACGATGTACTCGGGACGGTGACGCAACGCGGAGCGAAGCAGGTCGTACATCGTGACGTCCTTACCCTCGTGGATTCGCTCTCGGGTGACCGCGGACAGCCAGTTGTCGTGGTACAGTTCCAGTTCGCGGGTGTCCTCGATCGTCAACACCTTCGACCTGGGGGGAATGAACATCGAGACGGCGTTCATGCTCGTCGTCTTCCCGGAGGCCGTACCGCCGGCGAAGATCAGGCTCTTGTTGTGCTCGATCGCGAGCCACAGGTACGCCATCTGCTCGACGTCGAACGTTCCGTACTCGAGCAGGTCGATAGGAGTGAACGGTTCGTCCGCGTACTTCCGAACAGTGAACGCAGAACCGCGAGGTGTCACTTCCTCCCCAAGGGCGAGTTCCGCTCTGGAGCCGTCTGGTAACGTCGTTTCGACCATGGGATCGTCGATCGAGATGTGCCGACCCGAGTGCTGAGCGAGTCGAATCACGAACCGATCGAGTTCGTCGCCCCCGAAGGAGACGTTCGTCTCTACGTCCGTGTACGCGTCGTGGTAGACGAAGATCGGAAGGTCGTAGCCGTCACAGGAGATGTCCTCGACGTGCCCGTCGTGCATGATCGGATCGAGCCGACCGTACCCGCGAAAGTCCCGGTGCAGGTAGTAAAAGAGCCTGTAAAACGACTTCATGTCGACCTCTGCGCCGTAGCGTTCGAGTAGTTCGTGAACGAGTTCTTTCAGCATCGTTTCGACGTCGTCGAGATCGGTTTCCCGGTAGAGTAACGGATCTCGAACGTCCTCGAAGAGGGCCTCGAGGAGGACTCGCTCGTCTTCCCGGAGGGCTGGTTCGACGGTCTGATAGCGGTGTTTGTTCCGCTGTGAATCGTAGACGATGCGTACGAACGAGAAGGGGGCGTTCACCCAGTACCGGTCCACCTCCTCGAATCCCTCGAGCGGTGGAAGGTCGACGAGCGGGCCGTCTGTTTTGGGATCGTACGGTTTGAGGTGAATCGTCGATCCCTGGAGGGTCTCGAGGACCCTCGTTATGGTTCGACGGGCAGTTCCGAGCAGTGAGTCGTCGGACGAGTGTTCTCCGGATGAAGAACTATTTGTCTCCTCACCCGGTTCGATCGAAGTCGGTGCGTCGGAATCGGCACCGACGTCCGGTTCGAACGCTTTTCCTTCTGTATCGGTGTGTTCTGTCATCGTCCCCCGTCCATCGTGTGAGTGAGCCGAGTCGCCGACCGGTTCGACGTCGGTCCGCGCACGGCACCGGCGTCCTCGTGGACACGAGTGTCTCGACCAATGTCTGTTCCGAACGGCCTTAAATCGGATGGCCGTCAGCAGAAGGTTGACGGTCGGTCGAGAACGTTTCGTGAGCGTGGCAGAGGTGAGACTGTCGGAGGCGTTACGTTCATACGGCGTGGGTGCCAAACCCGGATACGGAATGAGGCGCGAGCACTTCACGCTGGAGGTCAGCAACGTCGACTGGGTCGAGACCGACGGTGACGCACAACAGCCGTCGGTAACGATCGACTTCTCCGGGCCGGAATCGGTCCTTCGCGAGCGCCTCACGGGACCGGATGGCAACGTCCTCGATGCGACAGAAACGGACGCAGCCTTGCGGCTGACCGGCTCGAGCGAAGAGGAAGAAGGTGCCGTCGTCAGCGTCACCAACCGGGTCACCGGAGATTTCATCCTGGAACTCAACGTGGATGCCTCGGACGTACTGCGGTTCATCCGTGCGGCACGAGGCTATGGCGAACGAGGTGACGGCGACGGAAAGTACGTGGTCTCGATCGAACTGGACGGTGAGCCGTTCGTCACCTACGACAAACGCACCTTTCTGGTCTACGACGAGGACGGTAGCCTGCTGCGGAGTAAGAGCCTGATTCCGAGCGGCGTCGAATTGTAGTCGACCGACGTCGAATAGCTGTTCGTCGCCCGTCGGAATTTTTCGACTAAATCTCCGTCAACACGCTCCTATCAGGCATTCCCAGCGCCTGGGAACCGGTCGGTATCTATAAGGCTTTTAGGCGACCCTAAACTAGATGTAAGCGTAATCCGGCATCAGCCGGGGGTCGTACATGTCGAAGGGACAACTGCTCACCACGACGGCCAGCGAACAACGCCATGAACCCGTCAGAGACGACGTGGTCCTCGAACTCGAAGAGATCGAGAAACGATTCGGCGACGAGGAGGTCGTGACGGATCTGGACCTGACCGTCCACGAGGGTGAAATCCTCACCTTGCTCGGTCCGTCGGGTTGTGGTAAGACCACGACGCTCCGGTTGATCGCCGGACTCGAACGGCCTGATGCCGGGACCATCCACCTCCAGGACGATCCGGTCTCCGGCGACGGTGAGTTCGTTCCCCCGGAGGTGCGCGGTGTGGGCATCGTTTTCCAGGAGTTCGCACTCTTTCCACACCTCACCGCACGCGAGAACGTGGCGTTCGGCCTGCACGAGTGGCCGGAAGCGGAACGGAGTGCTCGCGTCGAGGAACTGCTCGAACTGGTTGGCCTCACCGACCAGGGCGACGCCTATCCCGAGGAACTCTCGGGCGGCCAGCAGCAACGGATCGCCCTCGCTCGCTCGATCGCTCCCGAACCAGAGATGTTGCTCCTGGACGAACCGTTCTCGAACCTCGACGTCGACCTTCGAGTGGAGATGCGCGAGGAGGTGCGCCGGATCATCAAGGAAGCCGGCGTCACAGCCGTTTCGGTGACCCACGACCAGGAAGAGGCGCTCTCGGTCTCCGATCGCGTCGCGGTGATGAACGATGGGCGGATCGAACAGGTCGGCACGCCCGAGCAAGTGTTCCAGCACCCGAAGTCCCGGTTCGTCGCGGGCTTTCTCGGCCACGCCAGTTTCGTCCCCGGATACGTCCACGCCGACCACGTCGAAACTATTCTCGGCAGCGTCCTCCGGGACAACGTTCACGGACTCGTTCCCGAATACGACGGCACCCACGTCGACCTCCTCGTCCGTCCCGACGACGTGACCGCCTGTCCGACGAATGGTCGCGAGGCCAACGGGACGGTCGTCTACCGGCGATACCTCGGACCGACCGTCCTGTATCGCGTCGAACTCGACGAGGGCGGAACGGTCGAGTGCATGCACAATCACTCCGACAAGATCGACCTCGACGAACGCGTCGTCGCAAAAATAACGGCCGACCACGAACTCTCCTGGTTCCCCGCGGGACAGCGACAGTAGCAGCATTCGCGTTGTACAGGACGCGTTTTTTCTGGGACCCTGACACCACAAAACACTTGGCGAGTTGACAATATCGGTGGTATATGAAACGTAGATTCCTCCTCGTCACAGCATGTGCGGCGGTCGGTTCACTTTCGGGCTGTCTCTCCCGGTTCTCGTCGCCACCTCTCTCCGAGTCAACGATCGAAGCGTGCGAGGTGGCGTACATCGAGGAGTCGGTCTTCGACGACGACAACCCGCCTACGATCGACGCGTCCATCGAATCGGTCGAACGACACGACGGCGAGTACCACCAGTACGAAGTCAAGTCCCAGTGGATGACGTCCGCGATCGACGTGTTCGAGATCGAGTTGCGACCCGCCGATGGCGAATCCCCGGAGGACGCACCTTCGACGAACGACGAACCGTTTGCGGACCTCGAAGCGTTTCACGAGACGCTTACGTCGATCGTCGATTCCGGCGACGAGGAATTTCTCGAATCCGATCACGAGGAGCACGGAGCCGTGCGAGGCGCCCTCGTCGAGGCGTTCAGGATCACGGAAGACGGTGGCGCAGACGGAAAGGAGTTCTCGCTCGATCACGACGGGGAACGAGTCGACGTCTCGCTGTTGGTCGAGGAGATCCACGGGGACGGCGAGGAGGAGGCAACGTACTACGCCTCCGAGGACGACGTCTATCGCGTCGGGGATCACGACGGCACCATCGACGACGGCATCCCGATGGAATGTTGATGGACTCATTGGGTGGGCTGTAACTAGTTAATGTAACTAGTCAATATTCTCGTCACTCCATCGCGTCGAGAATTCGGGATTACTTACAACTGGTCGTATCACAACCCGTCATCGCTTTCGTCTCGTCATGAATTTCGTTGCCTCCATCTCGTCGAGGGTGGTAGACGGGATGCGTCCCGCAGGGAGTGAGATGGAATGCGTCCCGCAGGGAGTGAGATGGAATGCGTCCCGCAGGGAGTGAGATGGAATGCGTCCCGCAAGGAGTTAGACGGGATCCGTCTCGCAAGGAGTTAAATGGGATCCGTCTCGCAAGGAGTTAAATGGGATCCGTCTCGTGGAGAAACGTTTGAAACTCGATCGTCCGTCCCTCCGGATCCTCCGCGAAGAACTGATAAATTTGATATCGCTCGTTCTCGTGAGGTTCGTCGATAGCCCGTTCCCCCAGGTCGTCGTAGACGTCGTCGACGGTTTCCTTCGTCTCGTAGACGAAGGTGATTATTCCGTCGACGTCCGGGTCGGGGCGATCACAGAACCCGAACAGCATGTTGTCGTACTGGAGGATCGTACAGTCTGGCTGTTCCAGCCACACGGACGCCTCGACAGTTTCGGTGTAAAATTCGACGATTTCCGCGAGCGATTCCGTTCCGAAAAAGACGATTCCCGACATAGGTGAACGTGCGCAAAGTACCTAGAAATAGCTTCGGTTTCGAAACAGCATCGGTTTCGAAACAGCTTCGGTTCCAAACCTCCGGCAACCCTTCCTCTTCAGGAGTGGCTCGCGCTACGGGTTCGCGGCCACCGACCGAAGTCCACGGATCACGTGGATCAGTTCGACCCGAAACTCGCACGCTCGTTTGCACCAGAGCCAAACCGATCACGGTCGTCGTCCGTCAGCGAGGTTTCGGTTCGAACGATCACGACGTCGTAGGTGTCGTCTGACGCGACGTTTCCTCCGACGCTGCCGAGAGAGGTCACCATTCGTCCGGCGTTGTCGCTCCCAACGAACACCATCGTCGCACCGGTATCGCTCGCGAGTCGTCTAATGCGATTGGCGACCGTTCCCGGCGGGGCGTACCGCCCGACCAGCGCGTACCGGAACTCCGTGGACTGAGAAACCTCCAGGACGGACTCTTTGAGATGCCCGAGGATAGATTCGAGATCGAACCGTTGTCCGGATTCGATCCAGCCGCAATCGCGAGCGTAGGTAGTGTTTTCCTTCGGGATGACGGTTACTGCGATCACGTTCTCGTCGAAGGCGGTTCCGAACTCCGTAGCCCGGACCAGTGCCGCCTTTGACAGACCCGAACCGTCGAATGGGACGACGAAGGTCATGCTCGATAGTTCGATTTCTATCACTGTAATAGTAGAGTACATTTCCAGCCGGTGGGAATCGATTACGCCACTCGTATCGTAATCGTCGACTCTCGGGATAGTGGTATCGAGTGGCCTACGGACGGTATTTTGAGAATTCGAGGCACACAAACCTTTTATCGAAACCGTTCGTACCTCGTCACATGCATAAAGACGAACTCCTCGAACTTCACGAAGACCTGGTGGTCATTATGGAGTACTTTTCCGAGCGAGCGGAGGTCGACGAGGAGCTGTTCGAACCGTATCACCAGCTCGAGGTCGATCCGTCACACGTTCACAAATCGAAGAGCGAGCACAAACACGCGGTATTCGTCCTCGGAAACGCCCTCGCGACGGCGATGAGCGAAGACGAGTTCTCGAGTGCGGGACGAATCGGCAAACGGATGGAGGAACTCGCCGACGACGCGGAATCGAAAATTTAGGCGAGAATCGACGGTTCAGGCGAAACGTATTTCATCCGTTTCGCGCTTGTTGGACTATGGAACCGCGCACGAAAGAGCGCGTCGAGCGGTGGGATTCTCGCCCGTTCACCGGCGGATACGACGGTCTTGTGGGACTTGCCGATGAAGGTTTCTCCGGTGCCGTATCCGCGCGCGGCACGTGGCTCTTCATGCTCAACGGCCGTATCGTCGGTGTCGTCGACGGAACGATCGAGAATTTCGACGACGCGAGCGGAACGGTGTATGCCGCCCCTGACCCGGCACTTCCGCTACTCTGTTCGATGACGGAACAGGGCGGGAACGTACAGGCGAACTATTACACGAACGAAACGCCGCTCGAGGAGGTCGATCAGACGTTACAGAACGGCTCGTTCACCGGGTACGTCGAGTTGAGCGAACGGGTACTCAGTGGCGACTATTATCTGGTCTACTACGGAGGCAAACGGATGGCTGCTGCGTACATCGGCAACGCAGAACGTCTCCTCACGGACGACGAAGCCTTCGAACGTGCCGCCGACGAAGTCGGCATCTACGAAGTGGTCGACGTCGACGTGGAGGTTACCGATGTCCCCGCTGATTCATACGATGAACCGTCGGATCCGACACACGGGGAGAAATCGTCCGACCCAACGCCGGGCCACGATGCTAACGGGTTGGAGCAGACCGACGAGGAGGGACACGAGCCCACGGAAGTGGACGAGGCTGAACCGGTCGAGGCTGAATCGATCGAGGCTGATTCGGTCGAGGCGGTCATCGAGGAGGACGATCCGGGGGGAATCACGACGTCGGTCGAATACTCAGAGACGACCGAACCGGATGGTATCATGGACGACGGTTCGGCCGACCCGGAAGAAGCGTCACAGTCCTCGCCGACAGCCGACGCAGTGGATGAATCCGGGGCGACTCCTATGCCGCCTGTCGAAGACGATGACGACGTCTCGATTACAGAAGCGGAACCCCACTCGAGCTCGGGAGACCCGACCGAACCGAGCAGGAAACACGAGAGTGGAGATCCGAGCCCGAAGCCGGCGGACATCGAGCGAGCAGCTGACGACCTCGATGGCGAGAAACTGTGGGGTGATCTAGACGACGAATCGGAAGGGGGAGACGCCAGGGACGACCCGCAAAAAACGCGGACGGACTCGACGGGCGAGATGGCTGGAAGTGCAACTGGTGGGGGCCCGACGTCTGGTGATGGTGCCGCGAAAACCAACGACGAGAGCCCTCGCCATCAGGATAAAGAAGAGCGATTCAAACGAGAAGAGCAGTGGCGGAAAACGAGACAGATACCGTCGATCGATCCCGAATCTACGAGCGACCGATCACGGTCAGGGGGGCGAACTGCCAGGAATGCACGACGCCAACCGAGGAATCGTACTGAACCCAGATCGAATGGACCCGCCTCGAAGGGGACTCGAACCGAGTCAGGATCGGGTACCACCGAAACACGTGAGACGAACGAATCGAGTTCGACAGCCCGTCCGACGGACGAGACGCGTCAACACGAGGAACCGAATACCGCGCTCGAATCCGACATGCTCGAACGCGAGGACAGGATCGACCAGTTGACACAGAAGGTCGAAGCACTGGAGCAAGAGAAACGACGGCTCGTAAAAACTGGAAAGAAAATCGAGGCGGAGCGCAACCAGCTTCGAACGGAAACGGCGGAACTGGAGGCGACGGTCGATCGCCTCACCGAGCGAATCGATCGCCTCGAAACCGAACTCGAGGAGGCCCGGTCTCGAGGAACCGAACCGAGCGTCGCCGACTCGAACGCCACTGCATCGAGTACCACGGCATCGACGCAACTGCCTCCCGACCGAGCACTCTCGGAGACGAACCTGTTCGTTCGATACGGGTCGAAGAGTCAACCGACGCTCGTTACCGCACACGAAGAGGGTCACGACAGGGACGCTGTCGGAGCGAACGTCCGTCTCGAACACCACACGGGGTTCGACGCGGACGATACCTCGGTTCTCGGGCAACCCTACGACCAGTTCCTCGCCGAGACGATGGAGTATCAGTTCGTCGACTGGCTCGTCACCACGTTACTGTTCGAAATCCGAGAGACGAGTAACGCCGACGGACTGGGGGACCTCTACGACGCCATCCCGAAAATCGATCGTGCGGAACTCGATGGAACGATTTCGCTCGAAGACGACGACACCGAAGACGTGCCGGAGTACGTCTCCTTCGACGTGATCGCGTACGACAAAATGGGTAACCCGCTCGTCGTCGCCAACCTGAACGACTCGCGCGATCCCGCGACCGAAGACATGCTCGTGGAGATGGAAGAGACCGCTTCCGCAGTCTTCGCGAATTATCCAGATCTTGGCGCGGCGATCGTCGTCACGTCGAGTTACTTCGAACCCGGTGCACTGGAAGTCGCAGAACGGGCGACCAGCGGGTCGTTCCTCAGTCGGAACTCGAAGCGGAGCTACGTCAACCACTCGCGAAAACAGGGATATCACCTCTGTCTCGTCGAGTCTCGTTCAGGGGGCTTTCACGTGAACGTGCCTGAACTCTGAAGGGGCAACGTTCGACCCTCGCGGAACTACCTTAATCTCGAGCACCGTGGGCGTTCGAATGCGGTATCTTTCGATCTCCGCGACGTCTTCAATTTATACGACGTCTTCGATCTCCGCAGTTATCCTTCGATCTCCGCGACGTCTTCAATTTATGCGACGTCTTCGATCTCCGCAGTTATCCTTCGATCTCCGCGACGTCTTCAATTTATGCGACGTCTTCGATCTCCGCAGTTACCCTTCGATCTCCGCGACGTCTTCGATTTTCATCCCGTCCAGTTTTTCCGCGATGGCGTCGATCTTCTCGTCGAGTTCGTCTACGAAGTCGACGGTTCGTTCCGTCTTGATCGCACCCTGGCTGGAGGGTTCGATGAGGTTCTCCTCCTCGAGGACCCGGAGGGAGTAACGGACCTTGTGGTGTGGATATCCGGTCTCGTTCGACATCTTGACGATGCCGATCGGTTCGTTATCGATAACCATTTTCAGGACTTGCAGATGGCGTTCCAACATATCCACCTCTTTCTCTAGTCGGTCTATCATGGCATTTGTTAACTTGTCTTTCCACCCTTTAAAAGTTACCCTCTTGAGGCGGGAAATTCACTATCAACTGTAACGTAGTTCAGTAGATGTGATAACTCTTTGGGTTCCGATCACAAACCACAACCTGTTCACGGACGTCCAACGTTTGCGGACTGATATTTGTCGTATGTCCACGATCGTGTATACTCACGCGCCGGTTCGCCCGCCCATACCGTAATCGGTTTATCCGCACGGGAAGAACCGCACGCTGTTATGACCGTCACTATCGTCGGGTCGCAACTCGGCGACGAAGGCAAGGGCGGGATCGTCGACGTCTACGGCGATGCCGCCGACGTCGTCGCCCGGTATCAGGGTGGGGACAACGCCGGGCACACCGTCGTTCACGACGGTGAGAAGTACAAACTATCACTCGTCCCGTCGGGAGCAGTTCGGGGAAAGGTTGGCGTCCTCGGCAACGGCTGTGTGGTCAATCCCGAGACGCTGTTTTCCGAACTCGACGATCTCCGAGAACGCGGACTCGATCCGGACGTTCGGATCGCAGAACGGGCACACGCGATTCTCCCGTATCACCGGATCCTCGACGGAATAGAGGAAGAAGTGAAAGGGAACCTCGCGGCCGGCACCACCAAACGAGGGATCGGTCCGGCCTACGAGGACAAGTCCGGCCGGCGCGGCGTTCGAATCGGTGACCTTCTCGATCCGGACGTGCTCCGCGAACGCCTCGAGTACGTCGTTCCGCGAAAGCGGGCACTCGCAACGGACGTCTTCGGCCTCGAACTCGAGGGCGAAACGGCGGATGCCTTCGACCTCGATTACCTGTACGACACGTACCTCGAATACGGCGAACGAATCGCCGACGAGGGAATGGCCATCGACTGTGGCACCTACCTCCAGGATCGAATTGACGCCGGGGACGCCGTCATGCTCGAGGGCGCGCAGGGCACTTCGATCGACATTGACCACGGTATCTACCCCTACGTCACCTCCTCGAATCCGACGGCGGGCGGGGCGTGCGTCGGCACCGGCCTCGGCCCCTCGGTGATCGGCCGTGGCGAGGTGATCGGCATCGTCAAGGCCTACCTCTCGCGGGTCGGTACGGGGCCGCTCCCGACGGAACTCGGCGGCGTCGAGGGACAAACCCCCGGCTACGACGCCGAGGAAGGGGCGAACGAGGCCGAGGAAGAACTCGCGACCTACATCCGCGACGAGGGTGGTGAGTACGGCACGGTCACGGGTAGACCCCGACGGGTCGGCTGGCTCGACATGCCCATGTTGCGTCACGCGACCCGCGCAAGTGGGTTCACTGGCCTCGCGATCAACCACGTCGACGTCCTCGCCGGACTGGACGAGGTGAAAGTCGGTCACGCTTACGAATTCGACGGTGAAGAGACCGAGACGATCCCGCCGACGACCGAGAAGTGGGGTCGCTGCGAGGCGATCTTCCGGACCTTCGACGGCTGGCCCGAGGTCGACTGGAGGGCCGTCGCCGAAGAGGGATACGAAGCGATTCCCGAGAACGCCCGTGCCTACCTCGAATACGTCTCTGCGGAACTCGACACGCCCATTTACGCGATCGGCGTGGGTCCGGGGAGGGACGAAACCGTAATTATTGAGAACCCCTACAAGTAGTCTTTCTGGCAAACCCCTACAAGTAGCGAGGATGGTGGCTGTCCGGTCGAAAGCGTCCACCACTCCAACCGCGATGCGTTCCCGAAACCTTTTGCTCTATGCGATCAGGGTACCTATCATGAACGAGTCGTTACTCGACATTCTGTGCTGTCCGCTCGACAAACACGACCTCGAACTGGAGGACCCCGAATACGACGACGACGAGATCGTCTCGGGGACGCTCGTCTGTAGCGAGTGTGGCGAACGATATCCGATCGAGGACGGGATACCGAACCTGCTGCCACCGGACATGCGGGAAGAATCGGCGGCATAGGTGGTAGCGTGTCAACCGAATCGATCACCGTCCACGTCGATCGCGGGTCGGAGTCCCTCGAAGCGACGACCACGACGTTCGAGGCGGTGGGATCGTTCGACCTCATCTTCGACGGTGGCGAAATCCCAGCGCACGTACACTGTCGTCTCGAGGGCGACCTGCTGTCAGTCGCCCACCTCGAGGGTGACGGGGGCAATTTCTACGTCGAACCGGATGGGGTAACGACCGTTCCTGTCGTCGTCGAACCCGTCGAAACAGCCGTTTCGGGAACGATCGAAATATCTACCGGGTACGGGGCGACGTCGCTTTCCATCGACGTGGCGGTCGTGCCGTCGTCGGGTCCACGCGTGGACGTCGACGATCGGCTGGGAAAACCGCCTCGCCGGGCCGACGAGGAGGTTCCCGCGGACGGCCCTCCTCGGACGATTTCGGTTCTGGAGGAGTTTGACCCCGGAACACTCGGCGTCGTGGGTCTCGCCATCGTCGCGATGGGGGTCGCGGCAGTGAGCGCGGCGGTCGTTGGGGGATTCGTTGCCCTCGCGGGCTTTCTGATCGTAACTGGTGGGATTGCAGTGGCGACGGCGCTGTTACTCGGTTGGGATCCTCTGTAACTACGCGTCCTTCGGTGACTCCACGCCACACAGATTTCCGTCGTCGTCGACGCGTTTTGCTCGCAAATACCGCGTCCGATAGCGATTTGCCCCCTCATAGACGTCGGCTTCTCGGATCTCGTCGATTCTACCATCCGCCACGGCGTCGATCAACGCCTCGAGCTGCGCTTTCTCGCTTCGCGTGAGGTCGAACTCCCACGTGTGTACGGTTTCCGTCTCGAGAATCGCCCACTGGCGGGCGGCAGCGACCACGAGCGAACAGGGTTCTCGACAGGGGAACTCCCCGTCGCCGCCGTCGGCTTCGAGGTGATCCCCCTCCGTGTAGTGCCACTCCCGACGCTTGAGACACTGAGAATCTACGCAGCAGGCGTCTGCGACCCACTCGAGTGCCTCCCGGGGAAGTTCGTCGACCACGTCGTACATTCCCGTCTGCCGTTCGGCCGTCCCGAGCCAGTGATCAACGTCCAACTCGCCACGGTACTCGCGATGCCAGTTGGCGATCGTCGCCGGATAAATCGTCCGAACCGTCTCCACAAGTGAGTCGTGCTCGAGGTCGGGAAACGCCCAGCCGGTGACGAGCGTCGGTGCGGTTTTTAGTGGGCGATACCGCCCCTTTTCGTCGTAGGTGACGATCTCCCGTGCGTCCCTGGGGTGTCGGTGGTGGTCGAGGGCGTCGGGGGGTGCGTCAGCGTCGTCGACGTGTCGGACGTGATACCGACGCGAATCGAACTCCTGCCCATCGGGCTCGATACTAACCGTGACGTGGAGCTGCCCCCAGGTCCGGTCGATCCCCCGTTCGAGTGCCTCGTATCTGTCGAGAACGGTCGTATCGGACGCACGACCACTGGAGTCGGGTTCGACGGGGGCACCTTCGAGCCAGCGGAGGAACGCTCGGCGGGCCGTTCCGTCGCCACCGACGTCCGACCAGAACTGCCAGTTCGAAACGAACTCCGACGCGTCAGCGAGGGAGTGATGAACGCCCTGCTTCGACGACGCCGTCCGCTCGAATTCGGGCGTTTCGATCACGTAGCCGTCGCCCCGTCGTTCGAGTCGAAGGCCGTCGAACGCCAGGATATCGTTTCGATCGACCGCGTCGAGCATCTCGTCGACCGTTTCTGCGTAGTCGCTCACGAATCAGTCCCCCGCCCGGCCGCTCCGATCGATCGCCGATGCACCGTCGGCCTCGCTCCTGGATCGGATCCGCTGCAGAGCGTCTCCGACGTCAGCGCCCGCGTCGACGGCGCGCTCGAGGATGACGTCGGCCATCAGCCCCTCCGTGCCGACCGCGCCGGCGTACCAGATGCGGACGCCGTCAACGTCTGTCGGGACGTCCCAGCCCAGTCGATAGTCCTCGGTCAAGCCCACGTCTTCGGGGATGTCCTCCTGGGTGTGGTAGCCGTCGGCGACGAACAACGGCACGACGACCACGTCGTCGCACTCGAAGTAGTCGGTGAGGTCGTCGACCTCCGGTTCCTCGTCCATGAACAGCGCGCGAACTTCGTCGAAGCGTTCGAGATTCCGAATGCGATCGGTGTGGTACTCGATGGCCTTCGCACTGTTCTCGTTCCGTTCCGTCCCGTGACCCACGACCGCGAGCCCGAACCCCTCGCCGACGTCGGCATCTCCCGTCACGCTCTCTGCTCGTCTCACGATCACGTCCGTCATGGCGTCGTGGGTACCGACCGGGCCGCAGTAGTGGACCGTCTTCGCTACGTCCGTCGCTTCGAGGGTCACCTGATCGGCCTCCGTGCCGTCGGAGTCCCAGAGGTCGGGATCCCATTCGTCGAGCCTGAGTTCCCGTGGAATGACCCGTTCGGTGAAGTAGCCCTCGCTGATGAACAGCGGGACGACGAACACCTCGTCGGCCTCGATGGTCCGGATGACCTCCCGAAAGTGCGGTTCTTCCTTCCAGAACCCCTCCCGTACTTCGTCGAACGCCCCCGTCTCTCGTATGGTGTCGGCGTGATCGTACGTGGGTCGGGCAGAGCCTGGACTCAGGTGCGAGCCGTGTGCGACGATGACCAACGCTTGCATGGGGCGGGGTTAGGAACGCTCGGGTTTATCGACTTCGCCTCACTGCGTGACCGATGTCCGACAAAATGGGATGACCCACCATCGTTTCGATGCAGCGAGTATCCGTCGACTTACTGCGATTCGTACGCCGTCCAGATGTAGAGCGTCGCGACTGAGCGATAGGGGCGCCAGTTCTCCGCGATTTCGCGCATCTCCGCTCTCGTCAACGATTCTCCGTCGGCGTAGAGGAGTTCGATTCCCCGACGCACCGCCAGATCCCCGAGGGGGAGTACGTCCTCCCGGCCGAGGACGAACAGGAGGTACATGTGGGCGGTCCACTCGCCCACGCCGCGGATGGCCGTCAACTCCTCGATCACGTCTTCGTTCGAGTGATCCGACAGCCCCTCGCGAGTGAGGTCACGTTCCTGGAACGCACGTGCCACGTTCTTGACGTATTCGACCTTCTGTCGAGAGAGGCCAGCCTCACGAAGTTCCTCGGGATCGGCGTCGAGGAGCCCATCGGGGGTGATCGTGAATCGGTCGAACACCCGTTCTCGAATCGCGTTCGCGGAGGCGGTCGAAACCTGCTGGTTGATGATCGAGATTACGAGCCGACGGAATTCGTCCTCGGCGGGTTCGAGTTCGAGCGGGCCGTGGTCTTCGATCAATTGGGCCAGCACCGGATCTCGTTCGAGGACGTCCATGATGGGATGAGTTCGGCTGCAGTGGTAAAACGATCACGCTTCCCCACGTCTGTACCGTTCGGGAGTCCATATCGACTCTCCAACACGGTTCTGTACTTCGGTTCTCTTCTTACCGAATCCGTCATCGAGTCCGATGGATATCAATCGGCCCACGAAACGCCGAACGGCGGCCTGCCACTTCTCTTTGTCCTCTCCTTCCGCTCCTTTCTATTCCTCCGCTCCTTCCTCTTCTTCTTCTTCCGGCGTCTCTGCGAGGTTGCCGTCGGCGCGTTTGCTCACGTCGACCTGATACTTTTCCAGGATGTCGCGGCCGAGGATGACTGGGTAGTCCATGTGGCTTCGGTCTTCGATGCTCGCCGTGACTGTGTGCTGGTTTCCGCCGACGCCGACGACGACGTCGACCACGGGGCGACTCTTCGACGTCTTCGACGAACCGGATTTGACCCGCGTGATGGATTTGATCGGCCCGGCGCCGATGTCCGCTGCGAGACGGGTGTCGATGCTGGTTCGTGTGGCGCCGGTGTCGGACTTCGCGAAGACGGTCTTCGAACCGCTCGTTCCCGAGAGGACGACTTCCTCGATGTACCCGATAATCGATGGTTCACCGTCGTCGGCTCTTACCTCGGTCGGCATGACCGACGGCGTCGAGTCGTCGAGATTTGCGGAGAGTTCCCAGACCATCCCGTCGTCGACCTCCCCTCCAGCCCGTTCGATCGCGAGTTTTGCGATGTACGGGGCGGGACTGACGCGCGTCGCCTCGAAGAGGCCCTTGAAGCCAGCCGTCGGATTGACTTCGAGGACGAACCAGCCTTCCTCCCCCTCGACGAGGTCGACGCCCGCGTAATCGAGACCGAGAATGTTCGCCGCCTGGATCGACATGTCCGTAACCTCGGCGGGAAGGGTGTCCGTCGCGTCCTCGACGGCGCCACCGAGGGCGACGTTGGTTCGCCAGTCGTTGTCGGGTGCATAGCGGTACATCGCACCGACGACCTCGTTTCCGACGACGTAGACGCGAACGTCGCGGTGACGTTCGCCGTCGCGGTCGATGAGTTCCTGGAGGAACGCGTACCGGTTCCCGACTTTCGCGTTGACCGGGTCGTCCGGCCCGACCTTCCACGTACCGCCACCGTGCGTGCCGATTGCCGTCTTGTAGACCGCTTCCGCCCCGAACTCGTGGCGGGCGGCGTTGAGTCGGTCGTTGCTGAGAGCGAGCATCACGTCGGGAACTCGGACGTCCTCCGACGCGAGTGCCGTCGCCGTCGCGAGTTTGTGTGCGGCAGTCAACGTCGCCTCGGGTTCGTTGAGCATGGGAACGAGTTTGGCGAGTGAGTTCGCCAGTCCCAGTTCCTCACACGGCTGTTCGGTGTTCGAGAGTAGCATCCTGTTTGCGATTACGTCGACTTCCGGTTCGAGGACGACGCTCCCGTCTCTGACCCTGATGACGGTATTTTCGGCTCGGAGCCACTCTGGTTGGTGCCCCAGTGCGTCGACCGCATTGCAGATGGCTTTCGATTCTTTGCTCGTGTGAAGGCTCAATACCCCGACCCGGACGGACTCGTCGCTGGTCATACACGCATAGAGTTCAGGGATCCGGAAAAACGTTGTTAGTCGACTCCGAGCCGACAGCGAGAAACTGATTTTCCGATGGCACTATCTGTGACATGAAAATTACTTCAAAATATGTATTTGATACAGGTCTGCTATCTATA
>LKMJ01002289.1_pt1 | contig 17489 bp, 15 predicted proteins | sample 643391 | NCBI WGS metagenome assembly LKMJ01 (sample SAMN04112250, study PRJNA286221) | soda lake metagenome | biome: soda lake; feature: Kulunda Steppe; material: water; isolation source: sample PL-Br10 brine of Picturesque Lake | place: Russia: Kulunda steppe | collected 2010-07
ATCCATGGCCCGGAAAAAACTTTCTTCCAGTTTTTCCAGCTTGTCCCGGTCCTTGGCAGTGACCACCGATGCGGTGCCCCCGGCGCCCGGGGCGGGCAGCTTGTCCACGGCGGCCAGAGCGCTGTAGAGCCTGGTCAGGGCGGCCTCGGCGTCGTGCAGGGCGGCTTCCGAGTAGTCCAGGGGATTGCGGTAATGGGTGGAAAAGACGAAAAGTCGCAGGGCTTCAGCCGGGTGACGCTCCAAAACCTCGCGGATGGTGAGAAAGTTGCCCAAAGACTTGGACATTTTTTCATCCTTGATGGTCACAAAGCCGTGGTGAACCCAGAGGTTGGCAAAGGTCTTGCCGCTGGCCCCTTCGCTCTGGGCAAGCTCGTTTTCATGGTGGGGAAAGGCCAGATCCTTGCCGCCGCCGTGGATATCGAAGGTCTCGCCCAGGTACTTTTTGCTCATGGCCGAGCATTCGATATGCCATCCCGGCCGCCCCGGCCCCCAAGGGCTGTCCCAGGCCGGCTCATCGGCTTTGCTCGCTTTCCAGAGCACGAAGTCCATGGGGTGTTCCTTGTTGTCGTTGACCGCCACCCGGGCCCCGGCCTGCATATCTTCCAGGCCGCGGCCGGAGAGAACGCCGTAGCCGGCAAAACGTTGCACCCGGAAATAAACGTCGCCTTCACTCTCATAGGCCAGGTCTTTGGCGATGAGTTCCTGGATGAGGGCGATCATCTCCGGCAGGTGTTCGGTGGCCAGGGGCTCCAGGGTGGGTGGGGCGGTGCCGAGGGCGGCCATGTCTTCATGGAATTTGGCGATAAAGCGCTGGGAAAGCTCTTCACAGGTGGTTCCCTCTTCCCGGGCCCGCTTGATGATTTTGTCGTCGATATCGGTAAAGTTGCGCACAAACGTGACCTGGTAGCCGCGCTGGCGCAGGTAGCGGTAAATCATGTCGAAAACCAGGACCGAACGGGCATGGCCGATATGACAGTAGTCATAGGCGGTGATCCCGCAAACATACATTTTAACCTGGCCTTCCTCCAGGGGAACGAGCTTTTCCTTGCGATTGGTCTTGCTGTTGTGGATAAGAATGGGCATGAAGTAACCGTTTCAATTGGAAAATTTTGTCTGGGTCCGGAACGGTTCCGGAGATTTGTAGCTTAATTGTTTGTCGTTGGCGCCGGAATAAATTATATTCGGACCATATATACTTCTTTTGCCGTGAGGTATCAACCGTCGCACCGTGCACCGGCTGCAAATAAGTCGAACCCGGTTGTCTGACAGCCGGACTTGAAGCACAACCGTCAACCTTGTCCTGGGGGATAATACACATACCTATGACTTTTCTGGAAGAAAACACCCTGGCCAACGGTCTGCAACTGACTATTCACGACAAGTCCCGCCCTTTGGCCGGAGATCGTTGGCTGGTGGAACTGTGCTGCACCGCCGTATATCCGCTTACTGAAGAACTGACTGCCGGGCTGGTGGAACCCGACGCCGAACTGAGGGGAGCCATCCTTGAGCGGTTGGGACAATATCTGGAGTTTACCGTCATCCGCAGCCGCCAGTTTATTGATGAACGGGACAAGGACGCCGTGCTGGCTGAGCTTTTGGCCGGGGTCAAGGAGCACATGCTGGTATATTTTGCCAAACCCCATTTTCCCCAGCGTCTTTTCCACGATACCTGCCGGAAATTGCGGGAGGAATGCCGGTTGGAACAAATCAGATTTCGGGATGAACCCGAAGACGCCGAAGATGATGGTCCTGCAGATTTTTCCGCCCTTTTTCGGGATGATACCATCCGTTAAGGGGCGGCTCCTTTAACAGCGCGGTTACAAGTTTACCGCTTGACAAAAAATGGTTATGGCATAATAGTCGGTTGTTTTTTCTTAACGGGCACGCCGTTTTTCCGGTCAGGTTCGAGACAGACCCGGAGGGGCCGGAATCGGTCGGCTAACAGTCAACAGGAGTGAATGTGATGAAGGTATTGATCAGTGATAATCTGGCTTCGGTGGGCGAGACCATTATTCGCGACGCCGGCCTTGATGTCGATGTGCGCACCGGCTTGAGTCCGGAAGAACTGCGTTCAATTATTCCCGAATACGACGGCCTGGTGATCCGCAGCGCTACCAAGGTCACCGCCGATATCATCGAGGCGGCGGAAAACCTCAAGGTTGTGGGCCGGGCCGGAATCGGGCTTGATAATGTCGATGTGGCCGCCGCCAGTCAGAAGGGCATCGTGGTGATGAATGCCCCGGACGGTAATTCCACCACCGCCGCCGAACACGCGGTGGCCATGATGATGGCCATGACCCGTAACATTCCCCAGGCCACCGGTTCCATGAAAGAGGGCAAATGGGATAAGAAAAAGTTCCAGGGTCGCGAAGTCACCGGCAAAACCATGGGGGTGCTGGGTATTGGCCGGATCGGCCAGATTTTTGCCAAACGGGCCCAAGGGCTGCGGATGAAGATTATCGCCTATGATCCCCACATGCCCAAGGAACAGGTGGAAAAACTCGGAGCCGAACTGGTTACCCTGGAAGAGCTCTGCCGCCGCTCCGATTATATTTCCGTCCATGTGCCCCTGACTCCGGAAACCAAACATGCGCTGAGCGACGAGCAGTTTAAACTGATGAAGCCCGATGCCATGCTGGTACATTGCGCCCGGGGCGGGGTGGTAGACGAAAAGGCTCTCCATGAGGCCTTGAAGAGCGGCACCATCCGTGCAGCGGCCCTTGACGTTTTCGAAAAGGAACCTACCACCAAGGAAAACTGCCCCCTGCTGGGGCTGGATAACTTCATCTGTACCCCCCATCTGGGAGCCTCCACCGCCGAGGCCCAGGAAAACGTGGCCGTGGCTATTGCCGAGCAGTTGTCCAATTACCTGCTCAAAGGTGAAGTGGTCAATGCCGTTAACGTACCTTCGGTGAGTGCCGAGGTCATGGCCGAGGTCGGACCCTACGTCAAACTGGCGGAAATGCTTGGGGCCCTGCACATGCAGGTCGCCAAGGGCGGGGTGGACGAGGTCAACATTGAGTTCAGCGGCGACCTGGCCAAGCAGGATACCAGTTCAGTCACCGTGGCCCTGCTCAAGGGAATGTTTACCCCGATTCTTAAGGAGGCGGTCAACTATGTCAACGCTCCCTTGATCGCCGAGGAGCGCGGCATTCGGGTGGTAGAGTCCAAAACCGGCCAGTCCGAGGATTTTCGCAACAAGATATTGGTCCGGGTCAAGACCTCCGAGGGGGAAAACCTCTTGGCCGGCACGGTGTTCGGCAAGAAGGAGCCGCGCCTGGTGCGCTTCAATACCTTCCGTATGGAAGCCCTGCCCGAGGGGCCCATGCTTTTTGTGCATACCACCGATAAACCCGGGGTTATTGGCAGACTGGCCAGTACCATCGGGGAAGCGGGGGTCAATATTTCCCGGATGACCGTGGGGCGCGAACCTGATTCGGGCCGCAACGTCATTCTGCTCAACACCGATACCCTGGTGGACCGTCAGTTGCTGAAAAAAGTCAATGAGCTGGATAATATCCACCATGCCATGGTGCTTGATCTCCCCTAGGCATGTACCAGCGCCACCTCTTGCGGTAAGTGGCCCCGGTCTGCGCGGCCTTGCTGCCTGCGTCCCGGGCCCTTTGCCGTGCCCGCTGCCCTGCTGCCCTGCTGCCCCCCGGCAGGTTTCGTTTAACCAGGGTTGTCGGTTTGCCAATCGGTGCTGCCGGAACGGTCAGTTTTAAGAAAGGTCAAGGAGGATGTCATGGTCGATGATAAGGACAAACAGGAAAAATGTTGTCCGCCCGGGCAGATTCTTAAAGACGGCAAATGCGTCATGCCCGAGGTTACCTTCACCACCCTGGTCATCTCGCTGAACACTTCCGCTTTGATGCACCTGGGAGAGCTGGAGGATCCTGAGACCGGGGTCAAGAAACGGGACCTGGGCATGGCTCAGCACACCATCGATACCCTGCGGCTGCTGGAAGAAAAGACCGCCGGCAACCTTACCGCCAAGGAAAAAGAGCTGCTGACCAACATGCTTTACGATCTGCGGATGCGCTATGTCAAGCTTACCCGCTGAGGAGCAGGCCGACCTGGAGATTGACGCCCCGGCCAAAATTAATTTTTATCTGCGTGTCCTGGACAAACGGGCTGACGGTTACCATGAGCTTGACTCGCTGATGATCAAGCTCGAGTTTGCTGACCGGCTGGTTATGAGGCGGCGGCATCAAGCCGGTATCGAGGTACAATGCCCGGGCAGTGATCTGCCGGCCGGCCCCGGCAATCTGGTTTATCGGGCGGCCGAGGCCTTTTTTAATCATTGCGGCCTGACCCCGGCCCTGGCGATTATGCTCGACAAACGGATTCCGGTGGCCGCCGGTTTGGGGGGTGGCAGCAGCGATGCCGCAGCGGTGCTCCTGGGCCTGGACCGCCTTTATAATACCAGTCTGGGTGAGCAAACCCTGCTGGATCTGGCCCGCCCCCTGGGAGCCGATGTACCTTTCTTTGTGCAGCCGTCACCGGCGGCCCGGGCCCGGGGAATCGGTGAGTTGTTGACCCCGGTGGGGGTGCCCGACGGGGTTAACTGGATAGTTCTGGTTAATCCCGGATTTGGGGTTTCCACTAAATGGGTATATGACAACTTTCGATTGACAAAACAGAGCGATCCCTATATTTTAACCGGCTCTTCAGCGTCATCAGAAATGACGTCGGTGGAACAACCAGGAAATGATTTGCAAACGGTGACCATGGCCGGCTATCCTGAACTGGCGGCTATCCGGGAGCAGTTGCTGGCGGCGGGGGCTGAAATGGCCCTGATGTCCGGCAGTGGTCCCACAATGTTTGCCGTTTTTGCTGATGAACAACCGGCCAGGGGTTGCGCCCACCGGATGGCCCGGCAGTACCGCCAAGTATATGTGACCAGACCTGCAACCCGGACGTGAGCCGGCCGGATCGCCGCTTGCGGCGGGGCCCCGTGATCGCTTACCGAGTGCGCCCCGTCAAATGCCGGGGTGTGACGGCTCTGTTACCAGGTTATTCCAGATCTTGCTGGGGCGTCGTCAAGCGGTAAGACACAAGACTTTGACTCTTGCATTCGCAGGTTCGAATCCTGCCGCCCCAGCCATTTTTGTAAGCTTCACAAAAGGCAGCCGACCTTTTTGTGAGGCAAACGTTGGTTTCGATAAAAATCTAGGAGCCCTCTTCCGTGCCTTTATTAAATGAAATGAAAATTGTTGCCGGCAATGCTAATCCGGCCCTGGCAGAAAGTATTTGCAACCACCTGCAAACTCCCCTTACCAAGGCCGAAGTGCGGCGGTTCAGTGATGGCGAGATTTTTGTTGAAATCGGGGAAAACGTGCGCGGGCGGGATACTTTCATCATCCAGCCAACCTGCCCACCGGTCAATGACAACCTGATGGAGCTGATGATCATCGCCGACGCCCTGCGTCGGGCCTCGGCGCGGCGGATCACCGCCGTGCTGCCCTATTACGGTTATGCCCGGCAGGATCGCAAGGTGGCCCCACGGGTGCCGATTACCGCCAAGGTGGTAGCGGAGATGCTGATGGTGGTCGGGGTACGCCGGGTGCTGACCATGGATTTGCACGCCGGTCAGATCCAGGGGTTTTTCAACATCCCCGTGGACAACCTTTTTGCCGCCCCGGTGTTGCTGGAATACATGAACGAGCACGTGGACACCTCCCGGGTGGTCATGGTTTCCCCCGATGCCGGCGGAGTGGAGCGCTGCCGGGCCTTTGCCAAGCGGCTCAACACCACCTTGGCCATTGTCGACAAGCGCCGGGAGAAGGCCAACGAATGCGAGGCGATGAGTGTTATCGGCGATGTCAAAGGCAAGATCGCCGTACTTCTCGATGACATGGTCGACACTGCCGGCACCTTGTGTTCGGCGGCGGAAGTCCTGATGGAGGCCGGGGCCACCGAGGTTATAGCCTGCTGCTCTCACGGCGTGCTTTCCGGACCAGCCATCGAGCGTTTGGAAAAATCCAGGATTAACCGCTTGGTGATTACCGACAGTGTGCCATTGCGGGGAGAAGCCAAGGATTGTGCCAAGATCAAGGTGTTGTCGGTGAACAAGTTGATTGCCGAGGCTGTTCGGCGGATCCATGCCGATGATTCGGTAAGCTCACTGTTTGTTTGATTTGACCGGTACCGATTAGCCGCTCGAACCGGCGGGAGCTGTCAAGACAAAGCTTTTTTGGGCATTACCGGGCCATGCAGCGGGAAGTTTTCTGTAAGTCCATTTTATTTAGTGTTCTAATCCAGGAGGAAAAAAACATGTTGCAAGTAGATATCGCGGCCGACCGGCGGGATGAGCGCGGCAAGGGTGCGGCCCGCAGTCTGCGGCGTGGCGGCCGGACCCCGGCGGTGCTCTATGGCTCGAAGATTGAGCCCCAGGCTTTGAGCCTGAACACCCACAGCTTTACCAAGGCCCTTTTTTCGGTGCATCGCCGAAATTCGGTGTTCAATCTGGAGGTTACCGACGGTCAGGCCAAAGTGACCCATCATGTGGTCGCCCGCGAGATCCAGACCGATCCCATCAAGGATCACGTCCTGCACGCCGATTTTCACGTGATTTCCTTGGATGAACCGCTGGTTTTTCGAGTGCCTCTGAAATATCGTGGCAAAGCCCGAGGGGTGGACATGGGTGGCGATCTGGTGACCTCGCTGCGCAATGTCAAGCTCAAGGGCAAGCCGTTGGATATCCCCGACGACATCGAGGTCAATGTTGCTCCCCTGGGCCCCAATTCTCAGTTGACCTGCGGTGAGCTGACTCTGCCCCCCGGAGTTGAACTGGTGGAGGACCGGGGCGAGGTATGTGTCGCCGTGGCAGGCGGCACCGAATAGGTAACGCCCGGCAGTATCCTGAATTTGCAGTCTTCACGGCGCTGGCTGCCTGCCTCCGGGTACGATGCCGGGGATAGAGAAAGACTGCTGCAGGATTTGGAAGTTACCGGTTGACGGTAATTCGCCGACCCCTTTTTTAAACCCTGTTTGCTGCGTGTTGACTGGGTTTAATGTTTGCCGGAGTGGGAAGTATGCGACTTCTGGTTGGCCTGGGGAACCCCGGGGCCGAATATGAACTGACTCGCCATAATATCGGCTTCATTTTTCTCGATTTTCTGGCTGATCGTCATGGTATTGCCCTGAAGTATGAGAAAAAATGGGACGCCGAAGTAGGGCGGGGAACTATTAAGGGGCAACCGGTAATGCTGGTCAAGCCCCTTACTTATATGAATCGCAGCGGCCTGGCGGTGGGAAAGATTGTCCGTTATTTTCAGCTTGAGCCGGACACTGTGGTGGTGTTTCATGATGAGCTGGATCTGCCGTTTGGTGCCTGCCGTTTGGCCAGAGGTCGCGGGGCGGGGGGGCATAACGGGATCAAGTCACTGATGGAGCATCTGGGCAGCCGCGATTTTATCCGTTTCCGTATCGGTGTCGGCCGGCCGCCGGCGTCCCGGCCGACAGCGGGCTTTGTCCTCTCCCGTTTTTCCCGGGCGGAAACCCAGGCTCTCGAAAAACTTCTTACCTTTTTTGAAGAAGGTCTGGAATTGTTGCTCAGCCGTGATCTCCAAACGGCCATGAACCGGGTCAATGCCTCGACAGCCGCGGCATTGCCAGAGAGTGTTTGATAATTTCCGACCGGCGTGGTATAGTGTAGCTTCTTTATAAACCTGGTATGGGGGAAGAAGCTTATGGTTGGTGCGGTGGAGTTGTTTCGAGTTGGTGACATGGCCGTTTATCCGGCCCACGGGGTCGGAAAAATTGAATCCATCGAGTCACGTCGGGTTGGAGAACTGGAGCAATCATTTTATGTGATGCGGTTCATCGATTCCAATATGACGGTGATGATTCCCACCACATCCGGCACTGCCGGGCTCCGTAATATAATCTCCGCCGATGATGTGCAGAGTGTCTTTGCCATCCTCAATCAGCGGGACTTGGAAACCGAGGCCCAGCCCTGGAATCAGCGCTACCGCGAGTACACCAACAAGATCAAGACCGGTTCCATTTTCGAGATAGCCGCCGTATTACGTGATTTGCTGCTGCTTCGTAGCGACAAGGATTTGTCTTTTGGTGAGCGCAAAATGGTTGATACCGCCAAAACCCTGTTGATCAAGGAAATCGCGCTGGCCAAACAGATTCATGAAGAACAGGTGGCCGAGCATATCGACCAGATTTTTGCCTGAACCTGGATAACCGTTCCGCTTAACGGGTTGATCCCGTATTCCTGCGCCTTTCCGAACTATTATAATTTTTTTGTACACCATATTAAGATAAGTGATCGCGGCAAAAACCTCATCCTTTGACATTATTGTTGAACCCCACGAGGCGGGGTGTCGGCTGGATCATGTGTTGGCGGCCCGATTGGATGGTCACCTTGAACTGACCCGCTCCAGGATTCAAGGCTTGATCCGCCAGGGGCAGGTCGGCGTTGAATCCACCACGGCCCGGCCGCAGTCATTGAAGCCCGGGATGCTGCTTAAACCCGGAGACCATGTGAGTCTTCGGGTGCCTTCGCCGGTGGCCACCGAGCTGGTGGCGGAAGATGTTGCTTTTGATATTCTTTACGAAGATGCCGACATCCTGGTGCTTTCCAAGCCGCCCGGCCTGGTGGTGCATCCTGCCGGCGGTCACTGGCAGGGAACGCTGGTCCACGGTCTGCTCCATCATTGTCGTAATCTTTCTGGTATTAGCGGTGAATTGCGACCCGGGATTGTTCATCGCCTGGACAAGGACACCTCCGGCTGCCTGGTGGTAGCCAAGAATGATCTGGCCCACCGCAACCTGGTTCGGCAGTTCAAGGGCAAAGAGGTGGGGAAAAGATATCAGGCCCTCCTTGGCGGAATAATTACCGGCGAGTCCGGGCGAGTTGATCTGGCCATTGGCCGTCATCCCATCAACCGCAAAAAGATGGCGGTGCTCAAAGAAGGGGGAAGGGAAGCGGTGACCCATTGGCGGGTGCGAAAACGCTTTGCCGCCGGCTATACGCTGGTTGACTTGCAGCTTGAAACCGGCCGGACCCACCAGATCAGGGTGCATATGGCGGCCCTGGGTCATTCTCTGGCCGGGGACCGCCTTTATGGCCGAAATCATGATTCCGACCGATATTACGGCATCGAACGCCAATGGCTGCATGCGCTTGAGCTGACCTTTAGGCATCCCCGCGATGATCGTTTGCTGCACTTTACCGCCCCTTTGTGGGAGGATTTGCAGGCCAGTCTGATAAGGTTGCAGGATACCGAGGAAGGGGAAAGGAGCCGGCGGGTTGAGTGTTGATCAGAACAAGCCTTCCGTGGCGAATACCAGCCCGAGGCTGGCCGGCGGCGGTTGCCTGGTCGGGATCACCGGCGGGATCGCGGCGGGCAAGAGCCGGGTGGCCGAGTATCTGGCCAGGCACGGCGGTTTTTCCCGCCTTGATGTGGATGATATTGCCCGGCGGCTGCTGGAGCCCGGCCAAGCCGGGTGGAAGGCCATGAAGGAGCATTATGGCGAGCGTTTCCTTTGCCGTGACCGTAGGATGGATCGTGCGGGGTTGCGACGGGCCATTTTTGCAGACGCCGCCTTGCGGACCGAGGTCAACGGTCTCCTGCATCCCCTGATTCATCGCTCTATGCATGATCTGGCCGCCGAGCAATTCCGGGCCGGGTCCGGGGTTGTTCTTGTGGAAGTGCCGCTGCTTTATGAGGCGGACTGGGAGGACGACTTTGCCCTGGTTGTAGTGGTACAGGCTACCACGGAACTCTGCCGGCAACGTTTGCAGGACCGGGATCAGGTAAACGGACAAGAGGCCCGCGCCGCCCTCACTGCCCAGATGTCCCCGGAAGAAAAGGCCCGTCGGGCCGACGTGGTGATTGAAAACTCCGGAGACTGGGAGCAAACCCGCCGGCTACTGGATCGGCTGATTCCCCGTCTTAGGGGCCTGGCCGGAGAAAACCATAAAAATTGCACAAGAGAGGACAAAAATAAGGGGTAGACGCGAAAAAATCTTGACACTCGGGTGCCGAATAAATAATATCACTGTCATTCCACTGACCAGTGGAATATATTCCCATCATTCCTCGGGCTAAGATAACAAACAGATATTCAGTAACTCTTAATGAATCGGGGTGTATTATTTAAAACCCTGATTATCAGGTTTTTTCTTTCCCGGCTGATACCTTTATTACCGTGCGGATTTTACTGCCCTTCTGATCTCTGGATTTATTTGTTCTTCGCCTGCGCCTTTATCCCGGCTTAATTTGTTTACGGTGGCGCTGTCGTCAACTTTTCCCTGGAGTACACGCTCCTAGATTACAAACGCTGCAAGATCAAGATTAAAAAACCATAACAAACATTATTATTTAGCAGACTTAAAAGACTTTTGTCGGCCCGAATCCCGGCTGACCGCCGCCGCTAGTGTGTTCGGTCAACCCGTCGTCAGCAAGTTGCAAGGAGAGTAAACGTTCATGAATATTGGGGAGTTGAAACGAAAGAAAATTGCGGAACTAACCGGTATTGCCAAGGATATGAATATCGAGGGCTATGCCGGCATGCGCAAGCAGGAGCTTATTTTTGCCATCCTGCAGCACCAGAGTGCCGCCCAAGGAAAAAACGGTGAAAACTACGGCGGCGGAGTCCTGGAGGTCCTGCCCGATGGTTTCGGTTTTCTCCGGGCGCCAGATTACAATTACCTGCCCGGTCCCGACGATATATATGTTTCTCCATCCCAGATTCGTCGTCTGAACCTGCGTACCGGTGATACGGTGGAAGGTCCGGTGCGCTTTCCCAAGGACAGCGAGCGTTATTTTGCCCTGCTCAAAGTGGACAAGGTAAACTTCGATCCGCCGGAAAAATCCCGGGACAAAACCCTTTTTTCCAACCTCACCCCGCTGCATCCCAACGAGCGGTTAAACCTGGAACGGGATCCCACCAACTATTCCACCCGGATCATGGACATGATGGCCCCCATCGGCAAGGGCCAGCGCGGCTTGATCGTGGCTCCGCCCCGTACCGGCAAGACCGTCCTGATCTCCGATATCGCCAACAGCATCACCAAAAATCATAAGGACACTCACCTTATCGTCCTGCTCATTGATGAGCGGCCCGAAGAAGTCACCGATATGTCCCGCAGTGTTGATGCCGAGGTGATCAGCTCCACCTTCGATGAACCCCCCCAGCGTCATATCCAGGTGGCGGAGATGGTCCTGGACAAGGCCCGACGACTGGTGGAACACAAAAAGGACGTGGTGGTTCTGCTGGACAGCATTACCCGTCTGGCCCGGGCTTACAACACCGTGGTGCCGCCCAGCGGTAAGATTCTCTCCGGGGGGGTGGATTCCAATGCCCTGCACCGGCCCAAACGCTTTTTCGGGGCCGCCCGGAACATCGAGGAAGGCGGCAGTCTGACCATTATCGCCTCGGCCCTGATCGAAACCGGCAGCCGCATGGATGATGTAATTTTTGAAGAGTTCAAGGGCACCGGCAATATGGAAATCGTTCTCGACCGCAAAATGGCCGACCGGCGGCTCTTTCCCTCCATTGATATTACCAAGTCCGGCACCCGCAAGGAAGACCTGCTGCTGAGCCCCGATGAGATGAACAAGATCTGGATTCTACGCAAACTGCTCGCGTCCATGAATCCGGCGGACGCCATGGAGTTCCTGCTGGACAAGATGAAGCGGACCAAGACCAACGAGGAATTCTTTGGGTCCATGGTGAGCAGCAGCGGTCATTAATCGCGGCAATTGTTGCCGGTGTTCGTTTGTTTTTTGCTTGCATCAGGTGGTGAAAAAGTTATAATCCCCTGTTCTGATATTGTTTTTAGAAGTTTTTGTTCACTTTATTTGGAGGTTAACGGCCATGAAGGAAGGAATCCATCCGGAATATCATAAAATCAAGGCGTCCTGCGCCTGTGGCAGTGAGGTGGAGATCGGCTCGACCAATGAAGAGGTAAAGGTCGAGATCTGCTCCGCCTGTCACCCGTTTTTTACCGGTAAACAGAAACTCATTGACTCCGCGGGGCGGGTTGAGAAGTTCCTTAAGAAGTATGGCAGGACCATGGAAAAGTGATATCCCGGCAAAAAAAAATACACCCTGTTAAACGGTAATGACAACACAACAGATTACAGGGCGTGCCGGGTCGTCGCTGCTTGCGGCGACGATAAAAGTAGCTGTTTGCTTCTCCTCCTTTGTAACGCCCCAGGGAGTGTGCCGTTTGGTGGCACCGGTCCTGGGGCGTTTTTTTGTAAATCACCTCCCGAGCGGCCCAACTCAACCTTGCCCAGGCCATGTTTGAACAATTAGTTGATATTAAAGAACGGAAACAATTGCTGGAAGACCGTCTTTCCGACCCGGATCTGATGAAGGATCCGGCGCGCTTTCGGTCCCTGGCCAAGGAGCACTCCCAGGTCAGCAAGCTCGAATCCCTTTACAGCAGTTATAGCAAGGCCCAGGAGGCTTTTGCCGCCAACCGGCAGCTCCTGAATGAGGAAGAGGACGAGGAGATGCTGGACCTGATCCGGGCGGAAAACGATGATCTGCAGGAAAGGATCGCGGCCCTGGAAAAGGATCTGCGGCTGGCCCTGTTGCCCAAGGATCCCAACGACGAAAAAAACGTGCTGCTGGAAATACGGGCCGGCACCGGGGGTGACGAAGCCGCTTTGTTTGCCGCCGACCTGTTCCGCATGTACAGCCGTTATGCCGAGGAGAAGGGCTGGAAGGCGGAAGTCATGAGCAGCAATCCCATCGGCATCGGGGGCTACAAGGAGATCATTGCCCTGATCAGCGGGGATCATGTTTACAGTCAGCTCAAGTACGAATCCGGGGTTCACCGGGTGCAGCGAGTGCCGGCCACCGAGACCCAGGGCCGGGTCCATACCTCGGCGGTGACGGTGGCGGTGCTTCCCGAGGCCGAGGAGGTGGAATTGAATATCAATCCCTCTGAACTCAAGTTCGATGTTTTCCGTTCCTCCGGCCCCGGTGGTCAGAGCGTCAATACCACCGATTCGGCGGTGCGGGTCACCCATCTGCCCACCGGCCTGGTGGTCAGCTGCCAGGATGAGAAATCCCAGCACAAAAACAAGGCCAAGGCCCTGCAGGTCCTGCGGGCGCGGCTGCTTGACCGGCTGGAGCAGCAGCAGCACGACCAGATCTCCAGTGACCGTAAAAATCAGGTGGGCAGCGGGGATCGCAGCGAGCGGGTCAGGACCTACAACTTTCCCCAGAATCGCCTTACCGAACACCGCATCAACCTCACCACCTACCGTCTGGATGCGGTGATGATGGGCCATCTTGAGGACGTGATCGAGCCGCTGGTGCTCCATTTTCAAACCGAGGCCCTGAAAAGTCAGTCCCAGTGAGCCAATATTGCTCCCATGACGGTACCGATGATTCCCCGTGGGCGGACATACCCGCCGGGGCCAGGATAGGGGAGCTAAGACCCCGGATCATCGACCGCTTGCGCCGGGCCGGGATAGGCGAAGCGGAGATGGAGACCGATATACTTCTGGGCTGGCTGCTGGGCTGCAATCGGGCCGGCTTGGTATTGGCCGCCGATCAACAGCTTGCCGAGCCTCTCCGGCTGCAACTGCTGACCGCTCTCGAGCGCCGTCAGCGGCGTGAGCCCCTTGCTTATATCCTGGGAGAGTGGGAGTTCTGGTCACTGTCCTTTACCGTCGGCCCCGAGGTTTTAATTCCCCGTCCGGAAACGGAACTGCTGGTTGAACAGGCCCTTGACTTTGTCAAAACGGTGGAATCTCACCCTGGGGACCGCCCCTGGCGGATTCTGGATTTGGGAACCGGCAGTGGTATCCTGTCCGTGGTGCTGGCCCGGGAAATTGCGTCCGCCCATATAGTGGCCCTGGACCGTTCACCCGCCGCCCTCGCTCTGGCCCGGGCCAATGCCCGACGGCACGGGGTGGCGGAGCGGATCAGCTTTGTCGCCAGCGACTGGCTGACGGCCCTGGCGGCAGAGCCGTGGTTTGACCTGGCCCTGGCCAATCCCCCCTATGTGGTCCGGGGTGAGTTGGCCGATCTGCAGCCGGAGGTCCGAGATTTTGAACCCCGGTTGGCCCTGGACGGCGGCGAGGAGGGCCTTGATGATATCGTGGCGATCTGTCAGGCATTGCCCGCGGTTCTTCGCCCCGGGGCCCTGTTGTTGATGGAAATCGGTTGGGATCAGCAGGCAGTGGCCCGTCTTTTCGCCGCTAATCCCGCTTACCGGCAAACGGAAATTATGCCCGATCTGGCCGGGTTGCCAAGAGTTTTGCGCGCCCGCCGCAGTTAAGGGAAAAACACCCTGCAATACCGAAAGCGGGGTTGTGCCGCCTCCGCGATTTGGCGCTAATAAGGTCGCCCGGTCGGCGTGATCGAAGTTGCGTTACCGCCGTAACGTTTACGGCTCGTATTATGCTAGAGGGTTATTGACTCGGATAAACGTTTAAGGGGAAGGTTGATGGATAAAATTGTCATTGAAGGAGGCCACCCCCTGCAGGGGGAAATCGCCATCAGCGGGGCCAAGAACGCCGCTCTGCCGTTGATCTGCGCCACGCTGCTGAGCCCCGGTCCCCATGTGCTGGAAAATGTTCCCGATCTGCGTGATACCCGTACCATGCTTGCGCTGCTCGAATCCCTGGGAGCCACCTGGAGCAGGGACGGGGATACTCTGACCATCGATACCTCCGGTCTTAATAATTTTGAGGCATCCTATGATCTGGTCAAGACCATGCGGGCTTCGGTGCTGGTCCTGGGGCCTCTGCTGGCCAGGATGAACCGGGCCCGGGTATCGTTGCCCGGCGGCTGCGCCATCGGGGCTCGACCCATCAACTTCCATCTCCAGGGTTTTCAGCAACTGGGAGTGCGGCATCAACTGGACCAGGGCTATGTTGATGCTTCAGTGGACGGCCGCATGGAAGGGGCCACCATCTGCTTTGATATTCCATCGGTGACCGCCACCGAAAATATCCTCATGGGTGCGGTCCTGGCCAAGGGGGAAACGGTGATCAAAAACGCCGCCCGGGAGCCGGAGATCGGCAATCTGGTGGATATGCTCAATGGCATGGGGGCAAAAATCAAGGGCCGGGGCAGTGACACCCTGTTGATCAAAGGGGTGACCAGTTTGAAACCGGCTCGCATCAGGGTGGTGCCGGACCGGATTGAAACCGGCACTTTCCTTATCGCCGTTGGGGCCATTGGTGGCGAACTGACCCTGAGCAATTGTGATCCCGCCTTGTTGCCGTCGCTTTATGCTAAACTGGGGGCCGCCGGGGTGACGGTGCGGGAGGAAAAGGACCGGCTTCATGTTGCCCGCCGGGAACCATTGCGGGCGGTTGATATCAAGACCATGCCTTTCCCGGGCTTCCCCACCGACCTGCAGGCCCAGATGATGGCCCTGATGTGTTTCAGCAACGGCTTGAGCCTGATCACTGAAACCATTTTTGAAAACCGTTTCATGCACGTGGCGGAGCTGCACCGGATGGGGGCCGATATCCGGATCGACGGGCACAGCGCCATTGTCACCGGCACCGGCGGGTTGCGCGGGGCACCGGTAATGGCCACGGATCTCCGGGCCAGCGCCTCACTGGTTATTGCCGGCCTGGCCGCCGAAGGGATTACCGAAATCTCCCGGGTCTACCACCTGGACCGGGGTTATGACGACCTGGTGGGCAAACTGAGCCGGGTCGGGGCCGCGATCCACCGCCAACCCGCTTAACCTTAAGCGATCACGGAGCACCGCATCTTGCGGCGATCGGGACGGCTCACGTACTGATGTACGCATCGCCGTCCCGCTTGCCGCAACCTGCGGCACCCCGTGATCGCTTACATTTCCTGCTCGGCGGGCAGGGTGATGGTTACCGTGGTTCCCTGGTTCGGTTGGCTGGCGAATTCCATTCTGCCGCCGTGGTCGTCGATGATTTTCTGGACCAGAGCCAGCCCAAGGCCGGAGCCTTCGGGTTTGGTGGTAAAATAGGGATCGGTTATCCGGGGCAGAATCTCCGGGGCGATGCCGCCGCCGGTATCCCGGACTCTGATCGCCACCTTCTTCGTCTCCGGCTTCCAGTCCAGCCCGACCTCCAGAGTACCGCCGTCGGGCATCGCCTGCAGACTGTTGAGATAAAGATTGAGCAGCACCTGGGTGATGCGGTCGGCGTCCAGCCTGATGGTTGGCGGTTCGCTGGCCGGCTGGAATTTTAGCTCAACCCCCAGGGATTGGGCGTCGGCCTTGACCAGCTGCAGGGAGTTGTTCAGCAGTTCGTTGAGCTTTACCGAGCGGAGATCAAGGGCCTGGGGCCGGGCGAAGTCCAGCAGTTCGCTGATGCTGCGGTTGACCCTTTCCACCTCGCTGACCAGCAGGCGGGCGGCTTGCTCTTCCTGCCGGTTCTCCCGGTCGCCTGAGCCCAACAGGGTGGCCAGTCCCTTGATGGAGCTGAGCGGATTGCGGATTTCGTGGGCCACCCCCGCCGCCATCTTACCCAAGGCTACCAGACGTTCGTGTCTTTGTACCTCTTTTTCCATTTCCTGCATTCTGGTGATGTCGTGGAGCAGCACCACCCGGCCGATGAGCTGCTGTTCCCGGTCCCGAATGGGGACTGCACTGAGCATGACGGTCATTTGTTCCCCGCCGGTGGAGCCATGCTCCGGCGACAGCCTGATTTCGCGATCGATGACTTCTTCGGTGGAGAGCGGATCCTTCAATTGCTCGGCGATCAACTCGGGCAGCACCTTGCCGGCCGGCCTGCCGATCAACCCGGCAGTGCTTGCAGCGCACATCCCGGCCGCTACTTCATTGCAGGTTTCGATCCGGCCCTGCCGGTCAACAGCAATGATCCCCAGCGGCAGGCGAGAGATCAGCAGACCGGTGAAGGCCTGGACGTAGCGCAGGGTTCTTTCCGCGGTCCGGTAACCCTGGGCGCCGAGCAGGGCCAGCCAGCCGCCGATTCCCACCAGTAACAGGGCCAGAGAAATGAAGAAGATGTGGCGCCGGTTCTGGCTGAGCACCGCTTCCGCTTCGCTCATGTCCAGGCCAACCAGGATCAGCAATTCTTCCGTGCTGTTGTCAAGGTCAGGAGAGCGGCGCATCCGGGGGCGTTGCTCCATGTGCTCGTGCCGGTGCCGGCCGCCACGGCCGAGGAATGGGGCAAAAGAGGAGCTGACTTCGAATACCCGCTGGTCAAGCCCGGGGCCTTCCCGCAGACGATGGGAAGTTCCGGCATGGGTGTCGCTGGTGGTCGCATCCGGTGGCGGGAAGGGAAGGCTGGTGTCAATTAGTTCGGGGTCGCTGTGGGCCAGAATTCGGCCCTCCCGGTTGATCAGGGCGATATAGACAATTTCCGGCTCCGCCGCCGCCTGTTCAACAAGATGCTGCAGATGGTCGGTGTCGGTGCTGCCCATGCGCATCATCGTGGCCCTGGTGCCGGCCTCCAGCATGCGGATGATGCCCCGTCCCTGGTTCAACAGGTTTTCGTTGGCCAGGCGTTGTTCCCGCTGCAAATTATTGACCGCAAAGACCA
>LKMJ01002290.1_pt1 | contig 17486 bp, 24 predicted proteins | sample 643391 | NCBI WGS metagenome assembly LKMJ01 (sample SAMN04112250, study PRJNA286221) | soda lake metagenome | biome: soda lake; feature: Kulunda Steppe; material: water; isolation source: sample PL-Br10 brine of Picturesque Lake | place: Russia: Kulunda steppe | collected 2010-07
AGAGAGAGAGAGAGAGAGAGAGAGAGAGAGAGAGAGAGAGAGAGAGAGAGAGAGACAGAGATGTGGGAGGCGTGTGGCTTTCGCAAAGCTATGATGGCTGAAGCCACGAGCACTTGCTCGTCTCAGTTGAGCTAAGGGGTCCCATCGATACATGGCAGGGACAATGAGCCAGGTCGAGCTGCCTAGCAGCATTGATTCACAAGCATGCACCTCACCTGCCTCCTCCAACCAGAAAACCTCGACAGCATTTACACTTACTTGATCGACATCCCGGTACCCCCACTCGGGATCTCTGACTTGCAGGCTGGCATCAAATTGCTGCAACGTCACCAGAAAGGCACTGAACCATGAGGAGGCTGTGTGCATAACCTCTTTTGGGGATCAGATCACTGCTCGCGCCCCTACCCAAGGCTCAAAAGCAGGGCAGGGGTACCCTGAGCGCGTGCTTGCTTGCTCACTTGCCAGCTCGCTTGCTTACTTGCTGTGCTGAGCACACATGGATGGAGCAGGGTTGACGCGTAGGAGTGCGGTCAAAGCGCACTCTCTAAGTTGCGCTGGCGCATTAAGGAGGTGCCCAAATTGCTTGGAAAACATTAGAGGCTTGAAGTGACAAAGCCCCATGCCAAAGCAGGACGTGGCCCCATGGCAGCTGGAAACCCATTGCGCGGCACTGCATAGCTCAGGCAGGTGGTGCCGAGCAGGAGCTTGCCAGGTGGGACTCACCGCGTTGCTCTCGGAAGTGTGCTTGCCATCCCGCTTGAAAGGGCCATAAATCATGAGAAGGCCCCCGGCCATAAGATGGCGGCCTGCAAGGGAGTGATGGCAAGGGAGTGATGGCAAGGGAGAGTAATGGCAAAGGTCAAGCAGCTGCCCTAGCGTCTCCTGCTCCGTACTCCTTGCATGACAATGGTGCCGGTAGTGTATCTTAACTGCCCTACCCTTGGCTGTGAAGGCACTAGCCTACTAGAGCGGGTGGATGAGATGCAAAGGCTGCTTGTGGCCTCCCATGACTGCATAGAAGCCACACTTGCTCCTGTTGAGTTACACACAATTGCATGTGTGTGCGTGTGCGTGCGTGCGCGAGTACGCGTGCGTGTGTTGCTTCCTGTTCTGCCTGCTCGTCCTAATTCAAGTCAAGCTAAGTGGCACCTCCTCTCAGCAATGAACGAGCTTGCACAAGTTCTCAGTCAGAGCAACACAAAGAACTCCAGGGACTGAATATCACTTTGGAGCACTGGCCCAGCAGCTAGGGTTTGGTCCCAGGACAGAGGACACTTGGGATTGATTGTCTGCAGGGGAGCACGAGAGTACATGGGCAGTAATTGGACATGGGAGAATGGGCCAGCCGTGCTTCTCCTCACCTGCACCTGCCAGCAGCCCTTGTGTGGCAGCCCACGGGGAGATGTGCGTCATATTTGCGCAGAAGATGGCTGTGACCAGCTCTGGCTTGTCAGGGTCGGTGATGCTCTTGAGAGGCCACTTGTCTTTGCGAACGTCGAGGAACATGGGTGGCAGGCAGATGTTCTCAATGCCGCACGCCCAGGCCGTCACACTTTTGAACATGTCTGAGCACACAGAGAGCAGAGAGATAGAGAGGGAGTGTGGAAAGGGCATGAGCGGGATGACCAGTGTCCGAGTCCAAGCATTTCTTGGGGGGCTTACCAAGCGTGCAGTCTGACGGTTGCCACACCAGCTTCGGGAATGCGGGAGCAAAGTGTGCAACGTGTTGGCCAGTGCCTGTTGCCACTTCCAGCACCTTTCCCGGTTGGTCTGCCTGCGCACAGCCACAAAAAGATGAAGGGCAGGTCGAACAGCACATTGGCAAAAAGCACGAGATCTGGGGTCAATCTATAGATAGATGGACAGCCTGATGCATGACGCAAAGAAGGCAAAGAAAGCAGAGCACACTTGTATGGATCATAGGATAGAGGACCTGCACTTGCTGCACAAAATCAGTTCAGAGCCTTTGAATGCCGCATTCTCAGAAGATGTTGGTGACGAAGTATTGATGGGTAGGTGCGAAATTCCCAGTCCTTCATACACTGCAGTACGCCTTTTGCAGTGCACCTTAAAGGTGACAGGGCCTCTGAGAGCTTGCATTCTTTGCCGCTGAGGTCTTAGACCATAAGAGCAAAGTAAGTGGTGTCAGACGTCGAGTTTTCACGTAGCGCACAAGAGAGCTACAACATGGCTTGCTAGGCATGCTGCTGTCCTCGTTGTAGCACTGCTGCTGCTAATCCAGTGGGCACACACCGGCAAGTACTTCTTCAAGACCTGCAGGATTGGCTCTTTGTTCCTGTCACTGCATGGGTACGTCAGAGAGAACGAGGTCAGGCACAGGGCAAACCTCGCAGCTATGAAGGTTTCAGCACACCCTTGTTGGGATGGGGGATATTCCATTACCATGCGGGGGCCTCAACGCGTGCACTTTTTATGTTGCTCTTAGCCTGTTGCATAGCACTGCTACTAGCCATGGGTCTTCTTGGGCAACAATAACGAGCCTTTGGAGGCGAACAAAGATCTTTCTGCTGCAAGCTACGACGTCTCGCTTGCATGAGCCGATCAAAACATATAATAAATTTCTAAGCTCGCAAGCGGGTCATTTTTTACATCAATGCTAGCATGCCATGTTGCCTACACCTGGCTACGTTTTAAGAGGGCTACAATTACCATCTAAGCTGTGCTACCTTGTCGTACAATCCACTTCCCTCTTTTCCTGGAGCTCTCAGGAGACCCTCCTGAACAGTTGTTCAAATGACACCCACCTAGAACAGCATGCCGCAAAGTCCTGCCCGGACCTTGAAGTACTGGGAGATAGGGGGTCCCCTTTACAGTGTCCCACGCTCGGGTGCCGCCCTCAGGCTTCATGTTGTCGACTGGAGCCTAACCTGCAGCACCTGCCCCGCAGTAACGTAGCGACAGCCACCCTGCTCCCTGCGAGACCTACTAGCATCGAGCAGCAGGCCCAGACCTATGTCATGCACTCTACCAGGAGCTTTGGTGTGAGGAGCGGCACAGGTGGGTGGTAATGCAGTGTCAGCTGCGCATGTGTGTGATGCTGGATAGATCTGCTGCACCTCCCTTCTAGCAGCCTTGATCTGCTGGCACATAACAAAGGTTTTAGGTTTTTCTGGCATAACAGGCCAAAAAACTAAACTTGAGAGGAAGCCAGGTTTTGTGAACTGATCTGTGCGTGGCGCAAGGCGGTCTGGGTGCCACTGAGCGCCGTGTTCAAAGGGGCACATCGTCACAAAGGCCTGGAACTGCTGCTGTGAACGCAATCACACAGACATTATCCCTGACGCACGCTGGCCACAGCTCACTCAGACTCTCAAAACGGGCACAGGCAGACGTCGAGGCTTTCCCTGCCGCACGCGCGTGCAGGCCTCCTCCTGCATACACCCCAGCCGAGCTCACACATGCATTCTCAACACCAGATCCCGTTGTACAATCATACCCAGGAGTTGTGCACTCAGGCCCGGGTGGAGACGGGCAGCAGGTGCTGCAAGGGGACGCCTGGCACCCCACAGGCGCAGCCACGGCTGGACCAGGCACACTGGTGGCGCACTGCCACGGCGCTGGGTGCAGCGACCAGGGCTCCTTGCTGCAGCACGGCTCTCAGCCGCACCTCCCGCGGAGCCCGCCCATTCTGCATGATGCTCTGGCCAGGGTGGAGGGGGCGGGGCCCGACGGGCAGCAGCTCAGCACCCAAAATGTGGAGGACCTGGCGCGCGGGCTTGCTGCGGCGATGCAGCCTGAGGGTGGCCGCGTTGTGGACCTTAAGGACCCTGCGGCCCTCTTCCGCTTTGGCGCCGCGCTGCTGCGCCTGGTGCAGCTGGCCGTGCACGCAGGCAGGCGCGAGGTCATGGGGGAGGAGGCGGGGGGGGCGCACGGCCCTCGCGCTGAGCCCGCGCCTGCTGCAGGTGCCGGCAGCGGGGTGGGCACCAGTGGCGCAACTGACACCAGCGAAGATGGGGATGTAGGCGTGGATTGGCTGGCAGGGCAGCTGGCAGACGGGGTGCTGGGGCGCCTGCCCTGGCTGTGCCTGCTGCTGCAGCATGTGGCCGCCCACCCCTGCAGCCCCGACATCATGTGCGCCCTGGCCGCCGCAGCCCAAGGGCCGAAAAAGAAGGGCGTGCAGGTCCCCGTGGTGAACACGGGGCCATGGGCAGCGGCCAGCCCCGCGCTGCTCCAACTACTTGTGGACGCGCTGCACACGCTGGCCGCGCCTGCGGCGGGTGCAGACAGCGGGGCGGGCGTTGTTGGCTTGGGCACCCAGTCCTGGGACGCGATGGACGCAGGCGCTGGCGCAGAGGTGCGGGGGGGGCACAAGGGATGCAGGCGGGGACGCGATGGGTGCAGGCGCTGGCGCAGAGGAGGAAGAGGAGGAGGGAAGGCACGCAGGGGGGGCAGCCAGGAGAGCCTGTTGGACCTGCTTGGGTTCATGGCTTAGAAAGTGTCACGTGGGCGCGGCGGCTGCCGCACCTTCAGCCTCAGGCCTGCACCGTGGGATGCTTCCATCTCAGCCCAGGCGCACGCTGCTTTGACCAGCACAACGTCACTCACACCTTTTAGGCCACCTTGCCTGCGCCCACTCCACACCTCCTTGATTCGCTCACACCCTTGACGCCACCTTGCCTGCGCTGGCTGCTCACCTCCCTAACACGCTCACATCCAGGTTGGAGGCGCAGGGGCGCTGACCGAGGAGGGCAGGGGGAAACAGGGGGGCGCCGCAGCTGGTCTCTCAGGGGCAGCTGGCCCAGACCGAGGGACGCCGGCCCTCAGCCTGGATGATTTTGCTGCCCAGTATGAGCAGCTGTTTGGGCGGCTGCCCAGCCTGTACGCAATGCACAAGCTGCAGCAGTACACACAGCCCAGCACACGTGCAGAGGAAGCGCGCGCAAGCGCATCATGGCAGGACGCAAGGTGTGCGCTTGTGTGCATTTGTGTGTATGTATGTGTGCGTGTGCATGCGTGCGCACTAATGTTGCTATATCTTGGCAGACTTGGGCCTGAGGGATGGATGGGGCCTGCGGGATGGATGGGTGTGGGCCTTGAGCACCTGCTGGCAGCAGTGCTCAGCTCAGAACTCAAATCAGGGCTCCTCGTCGGTGTCTTCTGGCGCATGGATGACAGGAGCGCGCTGCAAGGCATCCAGCTGGGTGTGGACGCCCTGCTGATGCGTGGGCACTCTGCTGGGTGTGGGCCTGGGGCACCTGCTCATGGATGACAGCAAGAGTGCACCAAAGGGCTGCACTTGTCATATGCACAGGCCAGCCCTTCATTCACCCCTGCCTTGCACATGCTTCCCCCAGCTGATGTTAGGCCCAGCCCCTTGGATTGCTTGCTGCATGTGCTTGAGTGGTTGCCAGCGGCACGGCCCCTCGTGGACTTGCTTGCTGCGCTTCCGAAACAAAAGGGTCGCTCACTGCACGCACTAGACTGGGTGCCAGCGACAAGGCCCCCCGTGGACTTGCTTGCTGCACATCCACACAAGGGCTACCGACTGCACGCGCTACAAAAGCTGCAAGTGACACAGCCCAAGGCAGGCATGGAACCGCAGCATGCGACCAGCTTCTGCACGCAACGCTTGCGCTGGCCTGCTGCTCATGTGCCTGCAAGGCAGGGAACATGGACGCCGCACCATCGTGTGTGAAAATGTGAAAAAGCACTGGTATTGAACTGCAGCACGTGCCTTCCTGCACCAGCTTGCTGCCCACACGCCCTGCCTTGCACGCACGTTCTCATGCAGGCCCTCCTTGCATGTGATGATGCAGAAGACGAGGGCGTTGTATGAGCTCATGGGCGCGCGCACCGCCCACACCGTCATCTCCCACGAACCCCTCGTGGTAACGTGCTGCCAGCTTGCGAGGGTGCACGCTGCCCTCCATTTAATTTAGCAGCCTGGGGAGCACCCGTGTGTGCTGCGCGTGCCCGTGCTCTTGCCTGCAGAGCAGCCAGGGGGCTTGCGTGTGTGCAGCGCGTGCCCTTGCCCTTGCCTGCAGTGCAGCACGCAGGCTGGAAGACCTGGTCAGTAACGGCTGAGGCTCTCAGCACTCTGACCTCTGCTGCTTCCCCGCATCTATTGCCAGTGCGCGGCTGCCTGTGAGCGGCCACCTTGTGCCCGCGCCACGCATGAGCTGAACGAAGCTCATCTATAGGATGTCAGTGACCAGTGCAGCGGTGTGAGGGACAAAGGCAGGGTATGGTAGTGGAGTGTGTGGGAGCCAGCGGAGGAGAGCGTGCATAGGCTGGCTGTGCAGCGTGCACAGCTGGCTCTGGAGCGCGCATGGGCTGACTGGAGAGCGTGTGTGGGCTGGCTGTGGAGTGTGTGTGCAAGCCAGACGGGTGTGCAGCGCGCATGGGCTGACTGGAGAGCGTGTGAGGGCTGGCTGTGGAGTGTGTGTGCAAGCCAGACGGGTTTGCAGTGAGCATGGGCTGACTGGAGAGCGTGTGTGGGCTAAGACGACTGGAACCTGAAAATTGTGGAATGGCGGCTGGCTGTACACATGCCGCAACCTGGTACAAGTGGGTGAGAATTTGCGCTTGGGCAGGGCTGCCTGCTCGTGGGGATGCGCGCAAGTTTTGGCATGCCGTACCGTTCTGGGTGTGCCACAGTGCTCTGGGCGCACCACAGCACTCAGGTCATGTCCCTGCGTTTGCGCGTGACTGAGCAAGCACACTCATGCAACCGCGCATGAGCGAGCAAGCATATGCTCACGCTACCGCCGCGTGTGCCTGCAGTTTTTGAAGCTGAAGCCCGTGGCGGCCATCCAGCGCAATCTGGCGCTGCTGGATGCGGAGGTTGCCGCGTTTGCCGACGCCCACCCTGAGTGCATTGGCGACAGGCAGTACAAACCCAGACAGTGGCCCAACAGCAGTTTAGCTGGTATGGCGGAGGATCTGAAAGCGTGGGGGGGGGCTGTTGGGTGTGTGGGTAGGCTGTGCCTGCTGTGATGATGCTTGTGTGGCTGGTGTAGGTGCGGAGCAAAGGCGGCAAGTGAAAGGCTGTGCGTGACTGATGAAGGCACGGGGCAGCCTGCTGATCAAAGGGCAAAGTGGGACTGATTCAGGCTCTTGACCCGCCTTGTGGTCGTTAGGCAAGTGATTCCTTACAGGTTCCCCATTGATGAAAGGAACTAATCTGGCCGTCTCAAGCGCGGACCTGCTAGTCAGGCATTTCAGGTGGGCTATTCCCTGTAGGCCCACGTCTAGGCATGGCAGGGCTTTCTTGCAGCCCAAGTTGCCTGAGCAGGGACGGCAGCCCAAGCTGGGCCCAACCTGGGCCACCACAGCCTGAGCTGCCGCAGACAGTCAAGCTCTGTGTGATGGTGCCCCCAGCATGGCTTACATCCCCGCCCCCCATCCCCCACCGCCTGCGGCTGCGTGCATGCAGCCACGGATGAAGATGAGGTGCGAGGCCGGAGCCTGGGCCTGATCAGCAAGTGCACGATCGGGGAGGGTGCGGCGCCCCAGTCCCCTCAAGCCTTGGTGCCCCTGCCCCTCCATTTGGATGCGGGCGCCCTGCGGCAACAGTGTCAGAGCACTTCTTCTCTGACGCTGGAGCTGGTCAACAAGAGGCCGTTGGTGGGTGGTCAACAAGGGTAGCTGATCAACAAGAGGTGGCTGGTGGGTGAGGCATCTGTTGGCTGGTCAACAAGGGAGGCTGGTTGACAAGAGGCCACTGGTGGGTAAGGCTTCTGGTGGCTGGTCAACATGGGAGGCTGGTGGGTGGGCCAGCAGATAGGCTGCCGCATGCTGGTTCTGGCTGGTAAGGATGCATGCTTGGGTAGCATGCTCGGGTAGCATGCTGGTGATGCAGCCAGCACCTGCTGCCCATGGTGTTTTGGGCGCCCTCCAGAAGACTTGCACAAAAGTCTGTCACCCTCATCCAGAGTCGTAGACGCTGCAGCAGAGCCATACACACCAGAGCCATGGCCACTGCACCAGAGCCCCCGGCGCTCACCCTCCTCGACAGTCAAAGGCACCGCACCAACACCTGCGCATAGGCCACAGAATCCCCTTGCACACCATGGATTTTGGCTTGGCACTGACCCTCCTCAAGGGCTATAGGCACTGAATCAGCAGGTAAATGTGAAGCAGTGCGTGACCACCCTTTGCTTGTGGGCATTTGCATCAGCAGGCAAACGTGAAGCAGTGCATGACCACCCTGCGCTTGTGGGCATTTGCATCAGCAGGCAAATGTGAAGCAGTGCATGACCACCCTGCGCTTGTGGGCATTTGCATCAGCAGGCAAACGTGAAGCAGTGCATGACCACCCTGCGCTTGTGGGCATTTGCATCAGCAGGCAAACGTGAAGCAGTGCGTGACCACCCTGTGCTTGTGGGTCAAGGGCCGTCGCGCAGGCTCACTGATCCCCAAATTTGTCCTGAAGGCTGCCAAAGCAGCAGAGGCACCCGCGGATCACGCAGCAGCGACGACCTGCGCATGCATCAGCTGCCACCCATGCTTTTGTCGTTGCCATGCACCCTTTTCCCCCAGTTGCTGAACTGCTTGCTGTCTGACGCCAAGACGTACGGAACGGGCTGGCTACAGAGGAAGCTGGGCAGGCTGGAGCATGTCCTTCACCTGCCCTTTCCAATTGTATGGAACATTGTTCGCACGTGAGTTGTTGGTTGCAAACAGAGTTTTACACACTAGCTTTTTATTGGCATCCTGCACCTTTCAACTCCAATTGCTCAGAGTACTACTTGTGCGTGATGTTGGAGATAAGCGCGAGTTACATGAATCTGACAACGGCAGCAAGTTAGCGCGCATTTTGGGACATTGGTCCAGGGGTATTAAATAGTTGCCCGTGCCCAGTTCGCACATGTGGCAATCACGTGTGTGAAGCTGTCCAAGCACACAGGTGCCAGCAAAGTCCAAAAGGGATCTGCAGGAAGGGCTCGTGTGGTGGATCTGCATGACATGCAAGGGATAGGAGTGGGGGTCTTCATGCAACACAAGGGATGGGAGTGGCCTCAATGGTGTGTGCGAGCCAGAAAGGCTTTGTGAGTGTGTGGGCCAGCAGATCAAGCCTGCTAAGTGAGTAAGCGATTAATCACCAGTGCTTCTGGCCTCAAGGCCTGGGCATCGCTCTCAGGGCAAGCTCACTGGATGGAAGATGCAAGATGAGCAGGGGGATGTCCTGGGCAGCACTCACCCAAAGCTGCGCACAGCCCTTGGGGGGCATTACAGCCAGATGCAAGCTGCCCTGTCTGCCCTTGCTATGCACGGCCTTCTTTGTGTGTGAGCTGGGCTGCCGCCTGCCCCTTGCTCACAAGCTCTCAGGCTGCTGCTCTCTGCTGCTCCTTGAGCCCTGACCGCCACGCTTATCTATCACCGCCACGCGCATCTGTCTTCAAGGTTCCAAGGCTACCTGGCGGCTCCTGGCTGCCTCTCGCATCCTGTTTGCAAGCTGGCCAGGCACTTCATAATCGCGGCTCCTGCTTGCGTGTGCCAAGCTTCTGCAGTGCTGCCTCGAGCCCTGACTGCTGCCCCCACCCTGCATGCAACCCCCTGCATCCTGCATGCCACGCCCAGGCTCCCCTGGCTCCTGACCGTCACACCCTGCATGCAACCCCCTGCATGCAACCCCCTGCATCCTGCATGCCACGCCCAGGCTCCCCTGGCTCCTGACAGTCACAGACATCCATGTACAAGACATACGGGCGGTGCTGCAGCGTTGGGTGGCGTCTGAAGTGGGCAGCTTGTTAACTGCTCAGCCTCTGGCAGCGCAGCAGCCCAGCAGCAGCTGCGGCGCCGGCATGAGTGGTGTGTCAAAAGACAGCGGGGTGGAGGAAGGCTGCGCTGACAGCAGCCGAAGGGGCGCAGTGATTGCGCGCCTTAAGCACCGCAACCGCTTTAGTGGCAAGGGCGGGGCCAAAAGCAAGGAGCTGATCTCTGCCGACGTGCCGCAGCCGGAGCTGGGGGAGTGTGCAGGTGGGTGAGCAGCTGGGCGCCGCATGCTGCTGAGCACTGTGCCAACGTGTTGGGGTGGCGGGCAAAATGCGTTGTGTGGAGGGCTGCATCCCCAATAAAATGGCCTTTTTGCAAGGAAGCACCGAAGCTTCGCTAGTGGCGCTTCGTAGTGCCACACAAGGCAGGTGCCACACAACGAGTCGCTAGGTGCTTCATAGTGCCACACAAGGCTCATCCATAGCCTACCAAATGTGCAGCAGCACCTGCATGCATGTGCAGCACATGCTCATCTGGTGGGTGACCTACATCTGGACGCAACTGCAGGCTCTCCTTTGTTTGCGCGCACTGGCAACGGGTGTGTCGCGCCTGGTGTGTGCCAAGCACGCTCGCAAGCAACAGCGCCTGGTGCAAGCCAAGCACGCTCGCTGGCAACAGTGTCTGCATGCCACGCACCCTGGCAACACGCGTGTGTACTGTGCCTAGTGCCCACCTGCCACGCACCTCAGGCATCGCTCACTCAGACAGCCCCGCCGACCTTAGCATGCGGTCAAGCGAGGCCTGCTCGCATCCCGCAGAGCAATTTGCGGGGGCCGTGCTTGCGTGGCGCCCAATGCTGCTCAAGTTCAGTCCTGAGACCCTTCAGGTGGGTGCTGCCAAGCGGGAAGTGGGCGCACGCACGGCTGCATCAGCTTGGCCCACTGGGGGCTCCCGCCAGCCTCCTGAAGAGGCCAAACATGCACGTTGGATGGTGCGCTAGGCGCAGCAGTCAGGCTTGGCCGTCTCAAGCTGCGCAAAGGGTGGGTGCATGCAGGGCACTTGCACATCGCACCAACAGGCCGCATCCATGCGCAAGTTTGCCATCACTGCCGTGCACCTGGCTCCAAGCAGTGCCAGGCCACGCTTGCTGCTCAGGTGCTTGTTTTGTCTGGTGACGCCTGTGCCCAACGGCGGGGGCCTTGGTAGCCTTTTTTCACCTGCACTTGTGGACCTTCGCTCAACACACGCGAGTTATTTGAATGGTGTAGAATTTGACTGTTAATGCCCGACGGTGGGCCCTTGGTAGCCTCTGTTCACTGCACTAGTGGACTTTTACTCAACACACGCGAATTATCTGAATGGCGTAGAGTCTGACTATCAATGCACAACGGGATGGCCATCCTTGCAGTGCTCATCCTATCTGCCTTGATCTTCCAGCTCACTTCTCGTACGCTTTGAGCCCCTGTCTCCCCAACACCTCTCCTGCCTTGCGCTTAACAAACCTGCTGGAATGTATAAACAAGCGGTCGCCCACTCTTACATGCACATGCACACGTATATGCACACACACATGCACCCACAAATACACGCTACAGTACAAGCTCCTGCTGCTCCGGGAACTGGCTGCATCCCACGAGGTTTGGCGCCGTGCCTTATTGAAGATGCTACCCAAAGATCTAGCGTATGCCCTAGCAGCGGGCATCTTGCAATACAAGCGCATAAGGTGAGTTCAATCGTTTTTGTTGGACCAGCCACCCCACAGACCCTGCCTGGCTGTAGGATTAAAAGGCACAGAAGCAGCCTGCTGGTGTGCATCCCAATGTTTTGAGCAGGCAGAAGGCCCGAAATAGATGTTTCTACAAGAGGCATCTCCACAGTCAGATTCCCAGCAGAACATGCCTCTTCTAGGGCTGACAGTAGTGAGTGTTGAGGTCGGAAGAACTTGCTGTATCTTAGATAGGTTAGATTAAAAGAAAGAATTGCACCTAGCTTGATGTGCACCGAGTGAGCTCTCAGGTTATGCTTACTTCTAACTTGCGGTGGTTCTTCTCTGGCGCTCATGCTCCTTTTTCAAGATGTACTAGTTGTGCTAGACACAATTTCCAGTGAATAGATAGCCAGCTGTACGGGATGTTTCTTGCACACCTTTCAATCATCGCAAGACAATCATTGCAGCAGAAAGGAGGCCCTGCAGACCCAAAACTGATGGGTACCTTGCCATTTGATTGAGTCAAGACCTTGCCCCAGTGTGTGGTGATCTAAATACCATCTGGTGATACATTTTTGACGCAATTCAAGCTACTCGCATTGGGGGCAGGCCATCTGGGAGGCTTCCATAAACGAGTCTTTTAAGTGGATTGCCTCAAAAAAAGCTCTTTGATCATGCAGCGCAGCTGGTGCTGGCTTTCACAGATGGGTGCAGCCTCGTCACATGGTCATTGTCAGTGCACGTATGCACGTGCAGGTTCATGCAAGAGCACACTCTTGCTCATGGAATTGCCAAGGATGCTGAGGAGGTGCCTATAGATGAGACACTCCATCTCTCCAGTGAAGATTTCCATGCGCTATACCCTAGCTTTGCTGATTGGCTTAAGTCACCACTCTCCAAATCAAACCACAACAGATAAGTGTAAGCAACTGTGACGTTGTCATTGTGATGTATTGATCAGATCAAGACATGTTGGGTGATATATCTTCGATCAGCTCTCATCATTGCTGTCACGGGGCACAATTTCCTATCAAGTAATTAAACATGCTGCATTCTTAACCTAGATTGGTTGATCCGACTCTCTTCTTTTCTTGATAGTCTGAGTGGACGAGTGCGCATGACCACGATTAATATTAGACTTACAAGTGTAGTATTGACTGTCAGCTAGGTCGTCAGGCATGTAGATTTGGGGTCGGTCTTGTGTTGTTTCCCTGCTTTACTTCTACCACTCCCGGTTGGGCTGCCTTGTGGGTGCGCTAGTTGTGGCTACCTTCAAGATTGGTGCTCTTGGTTCTGTTAAGGAATCGATTACAGCATCGATCGTTCGTATACAGTGAGATGAAGAGCTGATTGCTTATCTTTGACACACGATTGACCGGCTTGGTCATTCCAGCAACACTGGCCCTGGCAAGAGCTCTTTGCTGAATAGGCACAATACTGGAATGAGTGGATATCTACAATGGATACACGATGTTTCCTTTATCTGCAGCTTTTGCCTTTATACATAAAAAATAACCTTTACCAGAGGGTACTTCTGACCAAAAGCTCTAAAATGCTGTAAAAGACCACATTCAGAGGCTATGGCTTAAAATGGTCCTATACATCCGATGTAAACGAGTCGTTTTTAAAGAAATGGTTGTGGTACCCGGTTCTGCGGCCAGTGGCTTCTTGGCCAGACCAGATCAATTACGGCTATTCTGATTTGATTTTACTGCCTCCAATACCCATCCATATTGTCACGCCAGATTAGTGCTGCACCAGATTTATGCTGCATCCAAATTAGACTCGTGGCATGACCATAATTACCCCCCTTGTCTCGAGCAGAAAGTGAATGATGCGCAGAGACAACAAACAAATGGTCATGCAAAATACTCAGAAACCAGAACCAGATGTTATCCTGCTACCATGACGCTACTTTGTCTGCAGCATACTCTCGGCGTGACAATATTGGTGGATTCCGAGTCCAATATGGATGTCGGACATCATGATAGAATTGTGATAATTCTAATTGCTGAACATCACTTATGTTCTTGATAGGTTTGAAGGGGGAACTTGATGCATTTTGCACCCCAGACTGATCTCATCCGATGAGAGTCTAGGTATGATTTATTAAGTAAAGGGCTGTAATTGCACATTTCAGAAACCACTGTCTTTTCACTCCATTAATTCTACAATGATGTTTTTCACTAGGACACCACAGCACCAAAAATCAAGTAATTTGGTACAGATGGTGATATGATGTAAAGATAACTTATTCCCCTTGAAGGTAGTATTCAAGCTGCAGCTGTCGAGGAACCATTCATGTGCCCCTTCATGTCAATATGACTGGCAGTCTTCGATTGTTTTTTCCAATTTCAAGCTGCCTTAAGAGCGGGACTGTGTGCTAGAGGTAAGCTTAGAAAACTGCCAGTCATGCCATGATGCCAGCACAAACACTTGAAATCCCTTACCCTGTGTCTCCTTTCCCTTAAGTTGATTGATGCAGGGAGTTTTGCTGCCTGCATAGCATTCAATCAAGAAGTTCTTTCTCTTTCTTAGCCATTTTGAGCCTCAGTGAGCCCCCTTTGATTTGTTACTAATAAAGGTTTCGGTCCAGATCCATAACCCATCTCCATTTCTTCACAACCCTGACTTCAGAACTTCAAGCACAAAATGAAACGAAACTTTCATCATTATTCCATGCCGGACATGTTATTTCCACATGGACATGTTTGGCTGACAATCTTCACCAGGGCTGACTACCAACGGCCTGACGTGCCTTCTACTAGTAGGCAAGGGCCTTGCAAGCATTTTTTACAAGCATAGCTGCATTGGCAGTGCGTGCCAGTACTACTAGTAGTAAGCTTATATGGTGCAAACCATGGGGCAACCAACAGCCTGGCTTGCCCTAGGATCATTTAAAAAGCTTACCCATTTTGGGCCTCCATGTCCCCAAGGGGCCCCTCTGGTCATATTATGCTGAGGAACGGCCCCAATCGTAATGATTGTCTGCCAGACAGTGCCCTTGCGTGCTGGAGACTTTCCTGCATGAAAAGCATGGCTTTTTGTGAACTCCCTTCTAGTGTCTTCAGGTTTGTCTCTTGAGTTTTGCTCTTCACCAAAACCCCTTCCGCTCTCAGACACAGCCTTTCTTCTGACACCATTTTCTCGCTCAATGAGTGCCTTTCTAGTTTTTCTTCAGGTTGCAGGCCGCCTTTCAGATCATCTGATGATCTCAGCTAAGCTTCCCTCGTTTGGCAGGTGCAGCCGTGTAACCTAACTAAACCTGGCCTTTTTTTGTATGCCTTGCCTAATCAGGTTGTCTTTGATCTCCTCTCTCGGCGGCACAACAAACTTGAACTTTGCTTTTTAATTTCAGACATTGTGGACTACTTTTCTGCTGATGACGATCAGCCACAAGTTAATGAGCCTGACTGGCGGTGTATCCTGCCAGGACCCTGTGGGTATCTTGCCCGGGTATGATACCCGGGTAAAACTTTTTTTACTTAAAACTTGTTTCCTTTCTAGCTTTCTAGCTGAGGTTCTGGCTGCAGGCCTCGGCTCCAGCTAAGCTACCCTTGCTTGGCTTTAACAGCTTACCTCGAGTATGTATGTAATATGATTGCAGGCCTAGCCGTGAACATCTCCATCCATATCACCCATGCGCATGCCACACCAGCCCCCCCACTCCAGCACACCAAGGCGCTCCATGCCCAGAGCAGTACCCATCGGCACACCGGGCAAGCGCCAAGCCGTCTCTCCAAGCGCACAGCCCACAGCCAACTTGGCTTGCTTGAAGCAACCCCTTGCCCCTTTGCCGCACCCAGCTCTCCCAATGCCTCCAGCCCCGGGCCCATCTGCCCCAATACAAGCAACCAACACAAATGCCAAAAAAGCTTTGACTTATGCTGAGAAGACAAAGGGCTGAAATACCCAATAGGGATTCTTTGACCATCGCATCAAGAGTTTGGTAAATGTCTCAGTCCTTAAGAGCTACAGTGGCACTCCGCTCGAGAATGTGAAAGAATTTAAATACCTGGGCACGACCCTCATCCGCATGGGAAGATGACAAATGCCTCAAACCAGATGGCCCGCAATTTTGCTGGAGCCATAGTCAGAGTGTGGAGAATTTGCTCAGAGTTGGGTATCAAGAACAGGGAGCATGCCATGCTCTGGATTTTTCAAGTCTTTGCACTCTCTGCAGGCCTTTATGGATGTCAAGTTTTGGCTACAAACTCTCACATTCAAATCTTCTGCTACAACCAAAGCCCATATCCACCACGTATGCTTTCTAAAGATGCTATTGGGTGTGAAACGAAGCACAAACGCATATTGCATACTGAGAGACAGGTCAGCTGCCCCTGTACTTTTATTGGTTCCGCTGTGTTGCTCGCTTCTGGAACAGCTTATTGACAACCAACAATGCCTTGCAAAGCAAGATCAATGAGGCTGATTTAAAAACGGCAATAGAAAAGGTAGTTGGACATTTGAGGTCTTATCTGCTCTTCATGAAATACCTGTGGCCGATGTGCACGTCTCTGCTATCACGAGCCGCTCCAAAATCAACATGGGTGATTTCTGCGTGAGCAAACCATTTGAGAATGGAGAGACCTGGACCAGATTCATCCACATGATGCACATGTTTCCCGCAGAATCATGAGGACCTATCGCACCCATTTTGGAGTGCCCATAGGGAGTCAAACTGGCTGGCGGGACAATCTGAGACGCGCAACCAAACCAACTCTTCCTTCTTACCTACAACAAAATATCCCTTACCATCTTTCGTGCGCTCTTTCCAGACTCAGACTCTTTGGCCACAGCTTGAATATTGTGCGTCTTCAGCAACAACAGAACAGAGTTTTTATGAGCTTAGAATTTGCACTAAATGCAATTGGCACTGTGTGCAAGATGAAGAGCATGTCCTCTTACTAAGAGGATCCAGTAGATTGCCCAGGTGCTGACTTCAAGTCCAAGCCAAGTTGGCAAACTAGCGGGTCAAGCACCACCATCTCTACTGCAGCCCATCTATTAGCTCAAACAGGCTGAGAGATTTATTAGCCAGACAGACACCAAAGGCCTAGCCTTGTACGTGCAAGAGTGCCTAGAATGCTGTGCCTAGATCTCAGGTTGCAGGCTCGGTTGGCTTCAGCTAAGCTGCCCTCATTCGGCAGGTACAGCTATGCAACCTAACCTAACCTAACCTAACCTAGCCGGGAATATTGAAACCCCCACTTTTAAGTTCTGTAACTTAGTGTGTAGTACTTCCTGAGAATAAGGATGAGGACAGTGATGGAGGGACATTGCTGACATGAATTACCTGGAAAGCAACAACAAACTGGTGACTAATCAATCTTGTTTTGCCTGTCCCCTCCAAGATCTTCAAGCTGATTCGCGCACTCATGTGCGGAATGGGGGTGCCCCCCTGATGCCACCTTGTTACCTGCACCTTGACCCCAATCAGCATGTTATGAAGAATGTGAGCAGGTCTCATTTGTATGCACATACTCTCGTGAGGGAATCCTCCACCTGGCGTGATGGAAGTGGCCACTGTGACAAGTGCTCCTGTTCAAACTGAGGTGCATGCCCTTTTTCACTGACAAGACTTTGAGCGCTTATAGTTTTGGTTTGGGGTTGCAGGCCTTTTAGGCTTCAGCTAAGTTGCCCTCGTTTGGCGGATACAGCTATGTAACCTAACCTAACTGACAAGACTTGTCTGTGTGCTCTCTCAGATAGTACCCTTCCTCTTCTTCCCTCTCTGTCAGTCCTTTTCTGTGAAAGCCCCTCATATTTTGCATGCCTTGCCTCGTCGTACCGTATTTTGCATGCCTTGCCTCGTTGTACATCAATGACATTGGTACGATTGCTGAGGGAGTGCAAGGAGCAGTTACTGGGACAGAGGATGTGCGGGTCACGCACATGTTGTATGCAGATGACCTGACCCTTCTAGCTAATCATTAGGGGCATGATGCCCCTGATGCCATGCAAACCATGCTGAACAGGCTTGTGGTCTATGCACGCTCCAAACACCTGACCATCAACACTGCAAAATCAGAGGTGGTCCACTTCAACTCAAAGCGCGGTGCTCAGGTGCCCACTTTTATGTTAGCCGGCGCTGCTTTGA
>LKMJ01002291.1_pt1 | contig 17486 bp, 20 predicted proteins | sample 643391 | NCBI WGS metagenome assembly LKMJ01 (sample SAMN04112250, study PRJNA286221) | soda lake metagenome | biome: soda lake; feature: Kulunda Steppe; material: water; isolation source: sample PL-Br10 brine of Picturesque Lake | place: Russia: Kulunda steppe | collected 2010-07
ATGCCTATCTGACTTAGCCATCTCTAACTATGCACTCATGAGTGATCACGGTGCATTTTGCTTCGCTCTTGCTGGCTTCTATCACGTTTATTTCTTTCAAGGGACATGCTTTAGTGTCCCAAAAATGCATGATGACCAAAATTGGCAGTATGGGGGCCTTGCCATGTCAAATCTGATCTACCTAGGTTCTGATCTACCTAGGCTTAGGCGCCATGTTTGATGTCAAAAAGACTCAGTCAGCTTAAGTGTTCCTAGCTGTATCAAGATGCAGGCATGTTCGCCTTGATATCAACCATCTTCTCAGCTGTCTCATTGCTGAGGCTGTTGCGGAGTGGTGTGTAGATGTGCCCCCATGCTGACCAGTTCCGCTCCGCTGCAGCTGACATTGCATGTGCTGATAGAAGCTTGTTTGCAGTCACGGAGAGCAATGGAATTTGCTTTGCTGCCTTACACAACCAGAAATTGTGCACAAGAGTCTGGCTTGACAGGCTCAATGATCTGCAACTGCGCTGATCATGAGTCAGCTGCGTATTCGCGCTTCTTGAGGTGACTTCTCACTTCAGGCAAGGGCAGTCCATGACGGGGCACTCTGCCTTGATACGTGTATTGCAAAATATCCGTGGAATTGCTTGAGCTGGGCTGCTGTCACTGCGAATTCTGGGATGCTCTTCTTGTGCTTCTTCATCTTGATCTAGGGCTGCCCAACGCAATCCACTTCCTCCTACTACTACTACTTCCTCCTGCTGCAGCTGCTCAATGGGATCTGCATTGCTTTATTGCCTCTTTTTTGCTGCTGCTAAGGCTGCTATGGGGCACGTGTGGCGCACAAGGGTCATCAACGGGTTAGCTGGGCTGAGCTTCATCTCGCACTCTTTGCAAAGCCCCTACATTCTTCCTCAATGACAGCAGTGAACCTGATCTCCCATTCATTTTGTCCACTAGACGTCAGCTTTTTGAGCAGTTCAGTATGCTGCGCCCTTGAACGTATGGTTGCTTGCCATCATCCCCAACTTCATCCATGACTCAAGCTCAGTTTCTTTATCCTCCATAAGTTATTGATATTATAATATATTGCATGCCGACAACTACGGAAAGGGCCCGTGCGCCCAAACTTAGTTGGCAGACACTTAAAATGGCCAATTTCACACATGTTATATTTTAAAATCTATAGCGCTATATAGCGCTATAGGCCAACGCCGACCCCTACATACATACGTACATACGGACAAACATACGCACACACACCTTGAGCATTGTGTGCTTGGGCTTGAACATGCCGAACGAGTCTGCCTTGGAGGCTTGGGCGTTGGGGGACACCATGACCTCCAGGGGGGGCTGTGCAAACACATGGATTTCGCCATTGGCGTGTCCAGTGCATACAAGCTGCTCCTCTTCCAGCACCTTCATGCCTCTGAATAATGAGCAACAAGGGAGGTTCTGATTATTATTATTCTTAGTGGTAAGAGAAGACTGTACAAGGACAGCGACTGGATAATTGTAGGGGCACCCAAACACACACACATGCATGCACACACATGCTTACAAAACACATTTGACATACAAGCACACTGATGTGCGAGCACGTGCAAGCGCGAGCATGTGCGCAGACACGCGCGCGCGCACGCACGCACACACACACACACACACACACACACACACACACACACACACAGAAGTGTACACACCTTATAGGGCTGGTGGGGGCACCAATCATGATCAGCGGGGACAGGCGCTTTGCGCTGGGGTTCCACAGTAGCAGCTGCCCGTTTTCGTGGCCCGTCAGCAGCCGCCATTGCGAGCGTGGGGACCCAGAAGGAGCAGGGCGGAAGGCGGGCCCATCTAAGGAGGGGCGCGGCTGGGAGGAGCCTGCCTGCTAGCAGCAGCAAACATGCGGCATGGGTGGACGCGCCAGCCGCTATACAGGATGGAGGGGAGTCCAAGGGAGCACCAGGACCCCTGTTGGCAGGACCAGCATTTCTGGGCATTGTTGCCCAACACCACGGCAATGGTGGAACTGCGGCAGCGGTGAGAGCTCTGGCAATGGTGGAGCCGCGGCAATGGTGGAGCCACGGCAATGGTTGGAGCTGCGGCAATGGTGGAGCCATGGCAATGGTTGGAGCTGCGGCAGGGAGGCCTTTTGTGGTGTGCAGGATGCCGTATGTGCGTGCACCAAAGGATGAGACGGTGCGGTTGTGGTCCCAGAGCTTTAAATTTACTGGCGATGGCGGTGCATGGAGGTGGCGTGCCTCAGCCTGGGTTTGCACCAAAAAGGCCTGCTCACCCACCAGCTACGATGGCCCTTCACAGCAAGAGTGGGGCCCTAGCTTGAACAATGGTCCTCACTTAAATCTATGGGTGGTCTTGGGTCAGCTGGACGCAGGACAGGCCCCGAGACTGTGTGCATGCCCCAGGTGGCCATGCCCTAGGTGTGCCATGCCCTAGGTGGCCATGTCCTAGGTGGCCATGCCCTAGGTGGCTATGCTCTAGGTGGCCATGCCGAGGTCCAACTTGCTGGAGTACAGTTCAACACTCATTGCTCCTGTGCAGTCTGCCTTTTGCGAAGTAGACTCCTGTGCGCTTAATCCTGCACTACCTCAGGTCCGCGCTGCAACCCATGGCCCAGTTTGCGCACACATTTTGTCTCGTGCAAGGCGGCCTGGACCGCGCACTACCCATTGCCCTGTGGTAGACAACCTGGACCCGCGCACCACACTGCACCTCCACGATGACCCACCTGCCACACCAGCTCAGCCATGGCTGTGGCAGGCCCAAACTCTCCACACTGCCATGTGTCGATGTGCTGGTAAGTCTCTGAGTTGAACATTGACAGCCAGGGCTGGCTGTGGCTCATACCCCCGCTGATCCAAGCCTTGCCCGAGCGCAGTAAGATGCACCTGCACATGGTAGAGCATACAGACTTGCCTGTGCACACACAGCACATGCAGAAGTTCAGCAGTGTGCTCCGAGAAGCCTACGTTCTGGAGTTTGATGCTGTGCACTGCCAGGAACTGCTGACACAGCCTCACTGCCACACTCTGGGAAGTGCATCTTCCCTATGTCATGTTTTGAAAAGCGCTGGCAGCTGCATCAGAGAATGGCAGTCAGGCAGCTCCTGACTTGCAGAAATCTTTGGGCTTGAATTGAGTAGGAACATGCCTGAACATGTTTGTGCAAGGATAAATGTGCATGAATTGCTTGCAGGTTAGATTGGCTGTCTATGAGGAATAACCAATGGATGAGCAGCATGGATCATCTTGTAATTCAAGACTGGGATTATCGATCATACCTGATGGGCCCCTCAGTGGGGCGGTCTGTCTGGTTGGCAGAGGTTTTTTTCTTGCCGCACCCTAGGCACTGGAGCAAGAAACCCTGCAAAGCGGCGCAGTGGGTGAGATGTGTGATTCTAGCGGGCATCGGTGCAGTGGCTGAGAGCAGCAACAAATGAAAGGCAGGCCACACCCTCAGGGATAGTTCTGGTGCATGGATTGAGGGTGAGGAAGCCATTTGTAGTGCAGCACAGCTGGCATGTGCTGCGCTGCACCACGGAGACGCCTGTTGCGGACAGCGGGAGCGCACCAGCGCACAGCCCCATAACAGCGCGCAGCCCCAGAACTGCGCACAGCCCCATGACAGCAAAAAGCCCCATAACAGCGCACAGCCCCATCACAGCACCCATGGAGAGACTGCAATCTCCAACCCCCCCCCTCAAAGATGGCACAGACATCGAGGCTGGCATTCATGCAACAGCACATGCTTCAGCAAGGCCGGTGAACCAAGTAAGACAGAAGTAGCTTTGCCCTCTTCATCCGTCCACAAAAGCATGAAGGGTGCACAAAATGTTCTCATTTATGAGCCATTGTTGATGCCTAGTAGCGCAAGGCAGTAGGGACACGGACGTGAATACCAATGTCGACTTTTTACACTGCCATTTCAAGCTACGTGTAGACTACCCTCTGAAGGGCACACCTCAGCTATCTTGTCAAGCAGGGATGGTTGCAGCGTAGCAATTACATCCAGCTGTGTCTTGGTGACCTCCTCTCCGTCAGGATCACTGTTGGCCCTGTCCATGTTAGCCCCATCTGCGCATGCGCGTGTGCACATGCACGTGTGAGCGTGTGCATGAATTGCAGAGTAAGCAGGTGAGAGCAAAAAGGGAATGGTGGTAGCAGCTCAATTTTAGGGTGCACAATTTGCAATCCAAATCTTAGGGTGCACAATGTGCAATTCAAATGCTTCTTGGCAGCTGAATTCAGGCAACTGCTGTCCAAACTGGGCAGTTGTGCTGCTCTGCACAGTGGTTGACGGATATTGAGAGAAAAGTAAGCACCCAGGCACTGTCCTCAGCCACACAACAGATTCACTTCCTTCCGTGCAGGCTAGCTATGATCATCATTGCGTATGGCCAGTTTCAGATGCCAAAAAGAAATGCCCATACCCATACATCTGAGCTTGCAGCTTATTCACCGCTTCTGGAAAATGCAGACCTTACAAACAAACAAGCACAGAGCAAAATGCTGAAGTGAGCTTGTCTGTCTTATTGCTTGAGCGCCATGCGCTCATATTTGCTCCTAGATTCCTGCACAAGTAGTTGCATGAGTTTCCAACCTTACCAAAAAGCCCTATACCCAACCCAACACATACACCATATAATCACACATGCATGTACATTCGGTTATATCCTAGACACAAGCAAACGAGCATGCCCAGTCATTTTTAGTGCTAAATAATACCTTGCGCTGAGCTGCGCCGAGCGCTTGTGCTCTTCCCGCCATCCACATCAGCAACAGCATCTTCCGGGTAAGAGCAGCGCAAGACCTGAGCCAGTTTTTGGTTTGAGCATGTTTTAGCCTTGTCAGAGACCTGTGTCATCATGCACTTTAGAAGACAACACAGATGTGTGCAAAGACTTGCACAGGTATGCATGTATGCGTATGAGTGTGTATGTTGGTGTGTGCTTGCGCTCGAGCGCACTCTTGCATGCGCATGTATGGATGGAATTATGCAGACATGCGCTAAGGATTACAGCCCAAGGTTGAATACGAAGTAGCACACTACCAAGCAACCTTTACTTCAGCATAAGACATGCTACAGGCAAAATAAGCAATAAATGCCAAGGCAAGCGAGTCTTATGCTCATTTTAGCAAAGATAAGGATTAAAGGCTTGTTGCAACCCAGCCCATGTTCTTGCTTAAGATCAGCGTAGGGCACTATTCAGACAATTTTACAGCACCAAATAGCAATGGATGGTGATAAAACACTATGATGCACTATATATCGACGCCGACCCCTCACTATGTCAGACCTCGCCGCGCCAGAAAATGCAACCAGATGCAAATTTTCATGCCTTACGAGGGGGGTGCATACATCATTCCCCACTGACGTTCAAATTTGATGATAAAACACAGGCTGCCAGGGGGAATCCAGCGTGTAAGGCGCCTGACATATAGCTCATTATAGTGTTATATTGCTATATGGCACTAAAAATTTGTCCATATACCACTTAACGCCAACCCCTAGATATAACGCTATATTTGGCACACCTGTGCTACCAGTAAGGGCCAGGTGCCTGCCCCTTGCACACCATCCTCCCTGCACCCCTGCACCTTCATTTCGGCAGCTATTTACCCGGATGGATCACATACACTTGTTGCTGGTAAAAATATGAGTCACATCTTGTTTGTGCCCGTATACACAGCTGCGCAAGCGTGTCGGGCATGCATGTACCTGCATGTATGCGCTTGTGTGCAGGCATGCCAGTGTAACTTGTGTGTGAGTGCTGCCTTTTGGGTGCTGCCTTATGTGCATATTGATGATATGTGAGGCGAAGGGCTGCTCCACTGGGAGAGAGCTGGAGAGAGCTGCGCTGGCAAAGTGGCGCCACTTGGGATGCCATGGTCAAGCTGCACTAAGCTGCTCCTGGCGCTGATTGCACCCATTCCTTGGCCTTGAGCTTTAGCTACTGCAGCTGGCCAAGATGCTGAGTGCTGCTTGCCCAGCCTTTTTACCTTGTGGAGCAGGAGACACTTGACTTGGCTCACATTAGAACTTCACAAGGATCTCTTGCCCAGGCTAGACGCAGGTTCAGTCCCCAAGCACAGTATTTGTTTAATTTATGCTTTAATGAATTAATTTGGGTCAACTCGTTGCTCCAGAGCAGCCCAAAACAACCAAATCCGCAGGATCCCTATTTGAGCTCACACATGTTATGTACAAAAGATAATGTAATGTACAAAAGATGGTTTTATGTATAAGATGATGAAGAGCGCTACAAGCCAACAATGACCCCTAGTTACTGCAACGACATCCGTACTGTGCTTGTGCCGCAGCAAACATCTGCTTCTTTGCCATAACAACCTACGCGTGCCTGGCATAGGCCATATGTTTGAAGGTTAGATGATTTGTCCTTGCTTCCAAGCAAGAGCTTTCAGTGCCCCACCTTGACATGGCCGCCCTCGTCACCAACCCATGCGTCACCCTGGTTCTCGTCAAATGCAATGCACTTGATTGCAAGCGAGAAGGCCTTGTCTGACAGCACCAAGTCCCACTGCATCTTCTGGCGCACGCGCACTAGGCCCTGCAGGCAGGTGAAGAGTGCACGCAATGTCTAAACGTCGACCCTAAACTGTGGACCTAATATCCAAGCCACAGGCCATATGCATCGAACCGCTCACCTTTTGGTGTCCTGTCCACACATTGCCATTGTTGTCAATACCAATCGCAGTAACTACCTGCGAGTCTTTGCCCATGCGAAAGCCCTGCATGGCAACGTAGTCACATTGCATTCGAAATGTTATGAGCCTTGGACCAAAGAAGATGATATGGGCCCATAGAGTACAAGGAACATGAAAAACACAAGCAAAATGAGTTCCCGGTTGGGCCTCAGTTCAGGGGGATTTCTTGAAATCAAAGCCATTACCAGAACATCTGCAGTTAAATCCATCAGTTCTGTGATCCATAGGAAGAGGATGCACAAACATGTTTAAGCTGTACCCAGCGCCATAACACCATCTAAGAAATAAGCAGCAAGAGAACACATGACCCAGGAAGTCAGCAGTAGCCTCAAATAGAGCACATGGCCCATGGCACCGACAGGAGCAGCAGCAAATAGAGTACATGACCCAGGAAGTCAGCAGTAGCAGTAGCAGCAGCAGTAGCAGCAAGAGGGGAGGCAACAGCATGGGAAGCTTACCGTTATGGAGCCACCTGCCTCCGTCCAGAACTCAAGCATGCTGGTGGTGCTCCACCACAAGCAGGTGTAGTTGGAGCTCACATGCAGGGGCACAAATGCAGCGCTGAGCACGCGGTCATGCCGGCCTTCTTTTAGCACTTTGCCTGTGGTATTGGCACGCAAGGCAGTGCATGCGCATTAAGAACAGCGGGGCTATGTGGCAAATACAAGAGCAGGCAGTAAAATATTGCGAGGTGAGAGTTCTACATTTCTGGGGAGGGGCGCCAGGCGTTGACATAACATTTCAAGGAAGGTATGAGAGTACGTGGGCCGGAGATGACTCATAAGCTGCTGCAGGTGCCCGCCAAGACAACAAAGCCATACTTTTCATTCCAGATAAGGATGAGCAGTCTAACACTTCCATGCAGTGGCAGCTCATGCAGCTCATGCTCCATTGTCAATTTGCGCATGCTGCCACCTGCCTGCTCAAACATGAACGTACACACAACATAATACACACAGGGGTGCACAAAAGTCTGAGTTGGACTGTACTCGAAACAATTTGGTGTACAATTGCTATCACTGGCAAAAGCACATACACACGCATACGGGACGAAACAACAAGATCCTGGGCCATGAGGGGCGAGCATGCCCCCCTTCTCGATCTCGATGCTGGAAATCACTGTGCAGCCATGCTCCTCACCAGTCGGGGGGGCTGCAGCGTTGCTCATTGGGCTTCGGGATTTTGTTGGCGCCATGGTGGTTTGTGCGGCAACAGTACTCCCAGGGCCCGAGCTTGTCCGGGCATTAGCAGGATGCCCCCCTTCACGAGCTGCAAAGTGAGAAGCACGATATGCGCAGGAAGGTTCTAATGAAGTCAATATTTTCACTTTTTGCACGTTCCAGCTCACTGCCGCACCATGCATAGGGATGTGCATTCTGGTTTCACACAGGGGCCTCAAAGTTTTAGCTGGGGACACTAAACAGGCACACAAGCAAAGATTTTACACACACGCACCCTGAAACACCCTGGAAGGCTCATGCACGCTAACTCACGTACCCTACACATACTCAGAGAAAGTGCATGTGGAAACACTCAAACATACGCACATGCATGCATATGCATACACGCACACGCTTTCAAAAGGATGTACATAAAGAGGGCAAAACACAAGGTTACCATGCAGGTTGCTTGCTGTGCCTTCTCCTGAAGGCACATTTGTGCTATTTGTCGTTGCAGCAGAGGCGCCGGTGTTGGGTGCCGTGGCCGCATGTGCAAGAGAAGGCGGAAGAGCTGCAGATGGCTGCTTGCTGGGGTTGGTATCAGTGGGCTCTGAGGGAAATGAAGCTGTGGAAGGTGCACCAGGCAGTTGGGCCTTGGCCTGTGGCAGCAGGCTTTGGAGGTCCCAGATGGCCTGCATGTGTGATGTTGGACTAGGAGGTAGGTGCACCATTATCACAGGTCTGAAGAGCAGCAGAATGCACCGCAGCTATGTTCAAGTCCATCAGCACACAGGTGCAGCACTGGCCACAAATCAGGCGCTCCATCTGCCGAGACGCCCCCCCGCAGGTCTGGCACCATGGCAGTGAGCTCTCAAGAAGTCTGAGGGTCTTGCCTTGCTGCGTTGGCAGTGAGCTTATCATATCAGGACGTTGGGCCAAACAAGGGTGGGTAGCAGGTCACGGTGGGCACCACCCAAGGGTGGGTGGGTAGAATGACGTGGGACCAAACATGAATCAATGATTTAGGGATGGGTATAGGGTTTAGCAGAGCCTCGATTTAGAGCCTATTTGAGCCTCTTGAGAGCCTATGAGCCTCTACAGAGCCTCTAGCATTTTGATCAGACCCTACCAACCCATCCCTAACCATGATGTTCGGCCAAGTAAGATGCACATGGTATGAGGATGAGGCCTACTAGTGACTGTTTTTCACATTGGATCGAGCTTGCAGCAGTGCCTGTAGTCCCAGAGATGCCTACTCTACACACACTTCTGCCCCAGAGGCTGCATGCATGATGCGCTAGGCAGCCTTCCTGAAAGGGGAGGCAGGTCACAGCCGCGCCCTTGAGAAGTTAGCAGGACTGCTCTTGCTTGGAAGGTCCAAAACAAGCTTTTCCCTTCTAGGCCCCCCGGCCCACAAACAAACAGTTGATTTGTTGCAGGAAATGAATGCCAAGCATCAGCCATGCATTACTCTTTTAGAAATGCATGGCAGGTAAAGTGGCTGCAAACTTCCTTTGGGAAATGAGGGCTCAAGCAAGACATATGCATCAGAGAGGAGGGACTTGAAGAAGGAGAGGCCCAGTATCACCCCAACTGCTACATAGTTGCCTTTCACAAGGTTGCGGCATCACAAGGTTGTGGCACAAAGCAGACGTAATCCCGCTTATGCAAACATGTTACCTTGTCAAACTTTTCGTATGCTGCGCTCCTGAAAAGCTGGGTCACCATCTTCCAGGTCATGCTGAACTCCCCGTATACATGCACTAGTGTCAAGCCCCGGCGCACACAAGCCTTCATCTCAGATGCCACCACTATGAGCTCCTGATGCTGCTGTGCCTGGATGGCCTGCAGGCACGCAACACAAACAAGCAAAGTTGAGCAAGACTTTGTGCTCTGTGTGTCAAGACGGCTGGCAGAGGCCTTTGCAGCGCAAGTTTAGGAGATACGGTGAGTCCATTTTCAGGCAGCCCATCAGCTGCAGAGGCTCTGCAGGGCCATCGTGTTGATGAGGAGCGGGACATATCAACTCCATTGCTGCTCAAGCTAACCCAAGCTTGGCAACAAGTAAGACAGCCGCACCAGTTCCAGGCGCCCCCTCGCTCGGTGCGCTTCCTCCAGCAGCCTTGATGCCTTTTCCCGAAAGGACTGCCATGCACGAAGCAGGTAAAAGTTCATGTGCTGCAGTACAAGCCAGGGGGAGCCGTGCATGTTGCAGACACCACACAGAACAACATTCAACCTGGCAAGGATGAGACGTCACGGAAATAGGCTCATGCACGCACAAATGCACGCGAGCGCGCGCGCTTGCACACACACACACACACACACACACACACACACACACACACACACACACACGCACGCACACACGAACGCACGCAAGCACACACATGCACGTACGCGCACATGCACAAATGCACACAGACAAATACACACTGACATGTGCATTCATAACTGCTGACTCCAACTTGTTGATGAGGTCCGCCAGTTCCTGTATTTCCTTGCGCAGGTAGTAGCGGGTGCCTTGAGCTTTCCTTACAGATGGTCCTGCAGAAGAAAAGGCCGCAAGCAGAAGATACAATCATCAATCTGGCCCATGCAGATATTTTGAGCATCCCTGGTCCATGCAGATTTGTCAGGGTGAGCGATCGATCTCCGTCACGCATGTGGCCTGAAGAAGAGTGATGTGTCAAAAATGTTGCATGTTCTGGGACAGACAAATGCCAGCTGCAAACTGTATTTTGGTGCGTGGACATCGTGTGGTGTCAAAATGTTGGCAATCCAACAAGGCATGCACGCGGGTAGGCATAGCGGGATCGGCCAGCACAGGCTTGCTGATACAAGGGAAGCTGCACGCAAAAGCTTGGAGTTGCATAAGACAGCGCGTTCACGCTGCCAGTTTTGGCCGCAGCCGCGATTGGGAAATTTCATGTCTATAACTATCTAGGATGCATTCACTCATAACTTGGGAGCTGCTGCTGTCAGGATGCTGGCCAACAATGGGTGTACTGCCGCACAATGGCTAGGCCCCTACTGCCTGACACCAGTTTGACAAAGGTCTACTGTGTGGGTCCCATGGTCTCAGCAAGTGCCTCCCGACCCACCTTTGCGGAGCGGAGGGGGCTTGTCAGCTTTGTCTTCCAATGCGTTCTTGAATTTAGACCAAGCCTTTTGCACCTGCTCTCCCAGGTCTTCGCCGCTGCTGCTACTACTGCTGCTCTGGCCGCTGATGCTGGGGTCGTCCCTGCCATCAGAATAGAACGGTGTGCAAGCTTTGATGCGGTAATGGCAATGATTGCGCCATGCTAGAGCATGATGCAAATACGTCACAAGAATCGGACCTTGCGCCAGCCAAGTCCTCTGCTGCCGGCATTGCATTGGACGCGGGGACCCCGCCCGGTTCAAGCCTCATCCGTTCGATGTCGACATGCAAATCCAAGCCAGTTGTGCTTCTTTTCAAATTCTTCTGCACGAATAACAATCGTTTTGCCTCATCGCCGGGGCTGAACATGTACCATGGTCGTTTATATATTTCAAAATTTTGAACACAGTCTCAGTTGAGGCCCACGTCCCGTCAATCAGCTGAGTTCTCTGCTACTCAGAGTGGTAAGACACACACTGAAATCACACGATTTCTAGTTGGTACAATCATCATACAATCATTTCTTAGAGTTCAGTGGTCAGGAGAGGAGGAACTGGGACGTGTCACACCACACTATATTATCTAGTGCAGTGCCATATTTATGCTGCATTGTAACTAGGAGTCGATAAAATAGATTAACAAAGTACTGCGTCAACAGGGATACCCCTGTTTGCGTAAATCAAGGAGTACATCCCTGCGCGAAGGGTGTATAGTTTGAATGACACTTTGATGGCCGTTATGCTTTCCAGCTGGCAGTATACAAATAGGCTGTTTGAAATACCTGGTATAGAACAATGATAGAAGTTCATCTTCTGAAAGCTTTGGTAGAAGCCATTGGGGCGAAGTCCTGTTGGCTTCACGTGCCGGCAAGACCAGACTTTGTTTAGCCATCCGGGTGAAGCCCAATACCTGTGAAAACGATCTTTCCTTCAAATTCACCTTTACTCAACGTTCTGATGATATTTTGTCTCTCAGTCACCATGTTTTGAATTAAAGCATTCTAACAGTCAGAAAGCACATGGATTTGGCTTTCTGGCTTATGACACAGCAGGCACAAAGAACTAGTGGCTCTGCCATAGAGGTGGGCCAGCATCTGAGTGTAAAGAGTACCCGTTCTGAATTTGATGACGTACCTTTTTATGTGATCGAGTTCTTCATCGTTTTGTTCCAAAACGCATTGCTGGTTGTAAGGTTCACTGACACAAGCAGTCTCACCCAGTAATTATAGTTACCTGAGTCGGTCTTAGCATCTCCAAGTCTGCGATGCTTGTGTGAGCTTTTAGTTGTCCTTGATGTTTGTAGCGGAGTAAGGCTGGTTCTAGTGGTAGGGTGGGCAGTCTCATTTTCTTTTCCGCGAGCTAGTATATATGTGAGAAAGGATTGCCATCGGGTGAGGGCGGAAGGAATGCGTTGTCATGCGCGTATGTATGGAGAGCAGCATGTTTTGCTGTCGCACTGGCAGACTCATATCCAACTACACCAGTGTGGAATTTGACTTTTTGATAGTGAATGGGAGTGTCTGATATCATGATGGGGACAATATGTTCCATAAGTTTGATATGTGTGTGCTTATTGTGGAACTCAGGAAATAAGAGCTGTTTCCATTTCTGAGATAGGGAACAAGCACTGTCTGTGGCTGTGTGAGTGCACTTTGCCCTGAGTGCAGAAGCTGTGCCAACTAATCCAGCTCTGTTTATGGTGTTACTTATCCCAAAGGTTATGCTATGAGTTTATTTTCCTTAGCATATCCTGTTTAAGAAGCTAATATTTTTTTTGCAATTGTACAATAATTTGTAATAAGTTGTACCTCTAGCCCTTTAATAAGAAAAACAGGCTGAGCTACAGAAAAGAAAAACTACGACAGCAGGGATAACCTTGTTAGTGTGTATTAAGGGCTTGTATGCGGAATGGGGGTGCTGTCACACCAGATAAATGTAGTGCCAGATTTATGCTGCATGTTGGTTGTGTCAGTTGGCGGAGAATTTGATCCTGTTGTCAATTCAGCTTTAGTTGTGTTAAGCATGTTGATGACGAACTCACGGCAACATCTTGTTTGTCTCTAGTGACCTGTGATATGTGCCTCATGGAGTCAACACTCCAAGCCCTTGGGAGGCACGGTAGCGCCTCTGGTCCATCCACCCAGTCCAGTTCAGTGTGTCCTACGAATCCTACGAAGAGCACGGCTGAGCAAGTTACAAGGTAGGGTTAAACGCCAGTCTGGCCATTAGGCTGATTGGTTTGTGGCTGGTCATCGCCAGCCAAAAAGTAATCAGTATACATGGACTTCTTAGACATTCTGTAACGCCTTAGATGAATTTAGCAAAGTTTGTAATGTTACCCTCCTGATCCTTGCTGACTGCCCTTTTCTTTTTTGGTGAAGGGGCTTTTCTTCCCAAGTGGCCTCTTCACCTTAATTGATGTGAGCAGCTGTTTTCCTGCTTGCGTAGTTTTTTCTTTTATTTGTAATGTCGCTGAAAAGAGAAACCAAGTACCATCTTTGTGATAGTTTGATTAGACGAGGCATGCAAAATATGATGGCCCCACAGAAAAAGACTGGCACTGCCAGTGGCAGAAAGGGAGAGAAAGGAAGGAAGAATTTTTTCTGAGAGAGCACACAGATAAGTCTTGACAGTGAAAACGAACGTGCACCTCATTTTGCAGGTGGGGTTGGCCATTGATTTTTCCAACCGCATTTCAACCGCGGTTGAAATCAATCGTTTCAATCGCACTCCAACCGAGGCCTGAAATGTTTGACGCACGCCAACAAGGTAACCCCTGATTGCGTGAACTAAGGAAGAGGTTAACACCTAGTGCACGCTCCAGGTCAGAGCTCCACCATAAAAGTAGGAAGAAGGCCGTTACTAACACTAGAAAAGAAAAGAAACGAAAGAAAAATTACGCAAGCAGCAAAAAGCTCCTCACATCAATTAAAGAAAAAGGGTCACACTAGTTATGGTCATGCCACAAGTCTATTTGGTGTGCAGCAGTATCTCAGCGTGTCAGGAGGATTCTAAAACAGCCATGTGCTCTTTCAGTGTTAATTTTCAACCTCCTCCTTGTACTACAAGTTGTAGTTGTGATTCTATGTTTCAGCTTTCTACTACGTGGCCAGGGTGGCCAAAGGGGAGGTGTTTTTTATTCTGCCTTGTTTTTGTAGAGCTTGTGGGCCCTTTTTGCATATCTAGCCTGCTCTTGCTGTGTGGAAGTTTGGGTGGGGTTTTCCAGGCTTACTTCTTATTTCCCTGTCTCTGGTGGGGGTTTAGCATAAAGCACTTCGGACCAATGTGTCTCCCTTTCTTTAATTGATGCGGGGGATATTCTACCACCTGGGCAGTTTTTCTTTTTTCCCTTGTTAGCCAGAAAAACAAAGGAAAGAATGAAAAACTACGTAGGCAGTGAAACCACTCCCTACATTGATTAAGGAAAAGGAGACATATTGGCCCAAAGAACCGTGAGTCTCCTCCACCAGGGAAATGGATGAGCTAGTGAGGATCTGGAGGGTGACAAGCCGCCCTTGGCTCCAGACCAAGACCTTGAGAGCAACTGGATTTTTCAAGAGCGCGTTTAATTGTTGTCAGTTTGTGCGCATAGAGCACAGAATGAGCATGTAATTTGAGGGCATTCTTACGGGCTCTTTGTGTATCAAGGCCGAGCTCTTTAAGATGATCCCAAGTGTGTGGAAAATAGATAGAGCCTCCCACACCAAGAAGAATGGTGTGAAGGATAACTTTTTTGGGTCTTCAAGCGCTTAGAAAGAACCTTGTGTTGTTTTCTGGAGGCCTTTGAATGGTATCCAGGCCGTGTATCTTCACAGTATTCAACCTCAGCGAGGTGTATCTCCCTCATGTTGACATTGAGCAGGTGAACTCTGCATACATCTCTGCTGGGTTGTCTTGGATGTGACACCTGGTGCAAATGAGGAGTGGTTGGCGATTGAGTTTTTAGTAGGTAAGGGAGGCATCAGGGCGACAAGAGGTGATTCTATCTCTAGCATATAAACGAGCATCGAAAAGCCAGCTGGGTAGTGTCCTGTTATTAGCATGCTCAGGAAATTGAATTTTGTGTTGGGCCAATCAGTGCTGCCGGCATCCAAATGGATCAAACAACTTGCCTGAGAGCTTTTGCTGATAGCTTTAATTATGAGCCTGCAGGCAACACTATGGCGATCAGTGATCATACCTGAGATGATTATATGTTGACACCCTGAGCAAACATGGAGAGCACTATCTGCTCGCTGACAGAGTGGACACTGAAGGCTGGTGGACATTCTAAAGCGGACAGCGTGCTTCTGATTGAGAAGGGTGCCTGTACGGTAGTGGAAGACATTGCGCTTCTTTTGGAGAGAGAGTTTGGACATGTTCCAAAAAGGGTTGCAAATGCCTTTGTGGACGTGTGGAAGCAAACTCTGGTAACTTACTACATATATCTGATTACTTATTGAATAAGAGTACCCTGTTTTTGAATTGGTATACCCAGTTTATGGTTTGAGTGCTTGAAGGAATATAGAGCGGCATGGAGATTTGGAAAGCAAGTCAATCTAGGGCCGTGTTGGGGAGCTTCAGTGCCAGATTCTTGCTGATTAACTTTAACAAAAGCTAACCAGCTAATATCAAACAAGGGATTACCACCAGGGCCTGCGGTGCGGATGGTTGTTTCAGCTGGGAGGCTGTTCCCATGGCAGGCTTGGTGTTTTGCAAGGGCATCTGCAAATTCATTTCCGTCAATTCCGGCATGATATTTCACTTTATAAAGGAAGATATGGGATTGAGAGTTTCGGACAGTATCAGAAAGAATTTTGAGAATGTCTCCTTGGGCATGATGGTGGTGCTTCTCTGGGTACAACAATTGTTTCCTAATTTGATGGAGTGAGGTAAGGCTGTCTGTGGCAATATATATATATATATATGATCATAACTTATGATTCATAAGTGATAGCAGCAGCTATAGCTGCCAGTTCCGCTCTCCCTATGGTGTTGGTTATACCAGCACCGTTTGGTTCAACCAAGTTAGAGTTGCCCGAGCTGGGGTGGTAGACCCCTGCCCAAATAACTGTTTTACCTTCTTGGATATGGCAACTACCATCTGTGTAGGTCCAGGATTTCCAGTCAGGAATTTTAAGTGTGAGTCCCGGTTTGGATGATGGGAAATAGGGGCTACTTCACCCAAAGCAGGTTTGCGGGAGCACTTCGTAGTTTGGAATTGTCTGGGTGAATTTGTCGTTTCTTAAATTTCTTGAGACCAGGCGCTGTCTCAGCATGCCTAGCATTACATGTGGGATGGTGGAGCAATGCTGTTGAGGTGCCAATTTGCTTCAGGGGTGTCACAAGCAAGATTTTGCAGCCATGTAGGATTGTGTTTATTTAGGTTAAGCCGTGCAGCTGTATTTCATCAACTGCTGCTCAGGGCAAGTGTCTTCACAGTACTTGATCTCATTGAGATGGGACAAAAACAGCTTTGCTTCTCAATTCAGGCGTTATGGAATACTTCTTGGCTGGCGTTGACCAGCCAGAAACTAATCAGCCTTACGGCCAGGCTGGTGTTTAGAAAGAAAGAAAGACTATGCCAACAAGGTTACCCCTGTTTGCGTGAACTAAGGAAGAAGTTTACATCTGGTGAAAGCACCAGGCAAACCTCCACCATCAAACGAGGAAGAAGGTCATTAGTGGGGGTCGGGAGGGAAATGAGCCATATGTTCTTTCCTTGATGTTTTTCAACCTCCTACTTGTATTTATGATCTTTGTTGCGTATTGAATAGAATGAGTGTTTAGATCGAGAGTAAATTTTCTTACTCTACACCGGTTTAGGCCAAGCTTACTGAGGGGTAGTTCAGTATGACATTTTTAGATGGTTCCCATCACTCCAATCAGGATGGTATGAAGGCTTACTTTGTGGCATTGCTGTGCAAGGGTGTTTTTCAATCCATTATACTGTTCAGTTGCTCTTGCTAGTTGTTGCTCTGGTCATGTATCATCACAGTATTTTACCAGAGGGGGTTATCTGAGTGAAAGTCTGGGCATGCTCCTTTTTTGATGTAAATTGTATTTCTATCATGTAACTGGGCTACTGGCGGAATTTGGGGTGAAATGGACGATCCTGGTGGCCTGGGAGGGTGCTCAGCCTCTGAGTTTGGCCTATTTTGGCATGAACAGCCCACGTATGCCCTCATTTCGACCCGACCACACGTCTGTTTACCCCCCAAAACACCATCAGTATACTTCTAATATGTTGCTAATTGATCATGGTACTTTACTTCAATGAAGTGTACATCCCAGCGCGAAGGGTGTATATCCTGTATGTCTCTTTGATGGTCATTTTTTGTTCCATCAGGCAGTATGCAAATAGCATCAGGTCTTGAGCAGGATCGAAGTTCGTCTGCTGACAGGTTTGGTAGAAGCCATTGGGGTAAAGTCCTGTTGGCTACATGTGCCGGTAAGACCAGACTTTGTTGAGCCA
>LKMJ01002293.1_pt1 | contig 17474 bp, 20 predicted proteins | sample 643391 | NCBI WGS metagenome assembly LKMJ01 (sample SAMN04112250, study PRJNA286221) | soda lake metagenome | biome: soda lake; feature: Kulunda Steppe; material: water; isolation source: sample PL-Br10 brine of Picturesque Lake | place: Russia: Kulunda steppe | collected 2010-07
AACAAATAGCCCTTCCGATTCCCCTGCTACCACCGGTCACTACCGCGATTTTATCTGCCTCACTCAAATAATCCCTCCTTCGAAAGCTCACTTCTCACCTGTTCAATTTTCTTAGGATCTTCCACTGTTTTACATTTTGCTTTCTTATCTATTTTTCTCATAAAAGATGTGAGTGTTGAACCTGGAGGTAGTTCTAGATAGAATTCATATCCAAGTTCCAAGAATTTTCTCATAGATTGTTCCCACAAAACAGGAGCCTGTACCTGCTCTGTCAGTAATCTTCTTATCTGATCAGGTTCTTTCATAAGATCCCCAGTAACATTGGACAATATATCTATCTGCGGCTCTTTAAAATTAATTTTATTTAATTCATTTTCTAATTTTTCACTTGCCGATTTCAACATTTCACAGTGAAAAGGAGCACTAACTGATAGCTCGACCACTTTTTTCGCATTTTCATTTTTACACTTATCGCCTACTCTGTCCACAACTGAGGCTTCACCGGCTACCACTACTTGACCGGGACAATTATAATTGACAGGTCTAACAATTTTATCAGTGTTTGTCCTCACTTCTTCACATATATCTTCAATTTTTCTTGTTTCAAGACCAAGTATAGCAAGCATCTTACCATGACCTTCAGGTACAGCTTCCTGCATAAACTTACCTCTCTTTTTTACAAGTGGCAATGCATCGCCAAAATCCATAGCCCCACCTGCAACGAGAGCGCTGTACTCACCAAGGCTTAAGCCAGCCGCTGCCAGGGGAAATATCCCTAATTCATTTAAAACCCTCATGCAGGCCATGCTAACAGTAAGTATAGCAGGTTGGGTAATCTCTGTTTTCATTAGATCTACCTTCGTACCATCAAAAATAATTTCGGATAATTTGAAGTTTAAAATTTCATCAGCTTCTTCAAAAGTTTTTTTTGCTGTTACATATTCTTTTGATAGCTCAATCCCCATTCCTGGATACTGGGCTCCCTGACCGGGAAAAAGAAAAACAAGACCGCTCATTAAATGCCTCCCTTGAACAAAATATTTTCATTAAACAATTGCACCTAAAATTTAAATTTTAGGTTATTTTGCACCTCTTTTGCTCCTTGCACGATCTCTTCAATTATTTCACTTGCACTTTTTTCTTCCTTAACCATAGAAGCAACCTGACCTGCCATCACAGATCCCATTTCAATATCACCGTCTTTTGCAGCAAGTGCCATTTTCCCGCTGCCAAGCTCCTCTATTTCTTCTGTCCCTGCACCTTCTTTTTCAAGCTGCTGTAACTTGTTATTTAATTTATTTTTTATTGATCTAACAGGATGACCTGTAGATCTTCCTGAAACTACTGTATCTCTATCTTTAGCTTTAATGATTGCCTCTTTGTAGTTACTATGTACCTCACATTCTTTAGCACAGACAAATCTTGTTCCAATTTGAACTCCTTCAGCTCCAAGAGCAAAAGCAGCTACGAGTCCTCTCCCATCTATAACTCCCCCTGCAGCTATGACCGGTATATCCACTGCATCAACAATTTGTGGAACAAGAGTCATGGTAGTAAGCTCACCAATGTGACCACCAGCTTCCGTCCCTTCAGCAATCAAAGCATCCACTTTTTGTCTTTCCAACCTTTTCGCAAGGGCAACTGATGGAACTACTGGAATTACTTTTGTATCTCCCTCTTTCAACCTATCCATATACTTACCCGGGTTTCCAGCCCCCGTGGTAACAACGGGAACCTTTTCTTTTAGGAGTAGGTCGATTATTTCATCTACATAAGGAGAAAGGAGCATTATATTAACTCCAAAGGGCTTATCACTATTATCTTTAACTTTTTTAATTTCATATTGAAGTACGTCAGCAGGTGCATTACCGGCAGCTATAATGCCCAAGCCGCCTGCTTCACTCACTGCCAGAGCCAGCTCCCCGGTAGAAACCCAGGCCATGCCACCCTGCAAAATAGGATATTTTATGTTTAAAATATCTGTAATTCTATTTCTACTCAACCTCCATTCCTCCTTTAAAGATTATATTATTTTATAAAATTTTTTATTATTACTAGGATCTTACCAGTTAACTACACAACTGCCCCACGTCAGTCCAGCACCAAAGCCAACTAAAACTATTAAATCACCCCTTTTTATTCTACCTTCTTCTAGAGCCTCGTCTAGAGCAACAGGGATAGAAGCAGCAGACATGTTTCCATATTTTTCTACATTTAAAAAAACTTTATCATAATCAATATTTAATTTTTTTACTGCAGAATCGATTATCCTGATATTTGCTTGATGAGGTATGAAAAGGTCAACATCTTCTGATTTTTTTCCTGATAATTTTAAGGATTTTAGTGTTGATTCTCCTATTAGCTTTACTGCAAACCTGTAAACTTCGTTTCCATTCATTTTAAGATAATGTAACCTATCACCTAAAGTTTTATGGCTTGCAGGATGTATGGAGCCTCCAGCAGGCATTTTTAGTATTTCGCCTTTATTTCCGTCTGCACCCAGATCAAAGGATAATATTCCCTGTTCATTATTATCAGCTTCCCCAAGAAGACATGCCCCTGCGCCATCTCCAAACAATACACAGGTCGACCTATCCTCAAAATCCAGGATTTTACTCATTATTTCTGCCCCAATAACTAAAACGTGTCGATAGCTTCCTGTAGAGATAAACTGGCTACCAACCACCAGGCCGTATAAAAACCCCGAACAAGCAGCCTCCAAATCAAAAGCAGAAGCATTATAGGCGCCAATTTTCTCCTGTACCATACATGCTGTCGAAGGGAAAAGCATATCAGGTGTCATAGTAGTGACTATTATTAAGTCTATATCCAATGCATCTATCTGCGCTTTATTAAGCACACTCGTAGCAGCTCTAGCTGCCAAATCAGAAGTTGATTCTTCTGATGAAGCAAATCTTCTTTCTTTTATTCCAGTCCTTGAACTTATCCAGGTCTCACTTGTATCTACAAACTCTTCTAATTCTTTATTTGTAACAATTCTATCTGGCAAACTTTTCCCTGTTGATATTATCTTAATTTTGTTTAACATTCTGAAAAGACCATCCTTTCTCGATCTCTTCTAAAAATAAGGATATAACATCCTCTTTTATAAAAGGATACGCCTGCATTAATAAAGCGTTTTTTACAGCTTTGGAATTAGAAGAACCATGACATTTTATGCAGAGCCCATTAATTCCTAAAAATGGTGCCCCGCCGTATTCTGTATAATCCAATTCTTTTTTTAAATTTAATAGTGCAGGTTTTAATAGATACGCCCCCACTTTATTTCTAAGATCTTTGGTAAATTCTTCTTTCATCCTATTTAAAATATTTGAACTTATTCCTTCAGCAAATTTTAAGAGAATGTTTCCCAAAAATCCATCACAAATTACAATATCATAAGGGCAGTCAAGCAATTCCCGGGCTTCCAAATTCCCGGCAAAATTTAGTCTACCCTTTTCTAAAATCATATAAGTTTCTTTAAGTAACTTATTCCCTTTTCCCGGTTCCTCGCCTACATTTATAAGACCAATTGACGGATTGTCTCTTTTTAAAACCTTTTCTGCGTATATACTTCCCATCATCGCAAAGTCAGCCAGATTCTCAGGCTTAGCATCCATATTTGCTCCCGCATCCAATATAACCGTACTATTAGCATGAAAACTGGGAATCACCGGGGCAAGAGCTGGCCTTGATATACCTTTTATCCTTCCAAGTATCATCAAGCCACCTGCCATAAATGCGCCTGTGTTACCTGCACTAACAACCGCATCAGCTTTGCCCTCTTTAACATGTTTCATCGACAAAGCTAAGGAGGCATTTTTTTTATGCCTTAATGCTTTAGTGGGCTGCTCATCAGCATGAATAACTTCTTCAGTATGTACGATGTCTAAGTTAGCATGGAAATAGCCTCTGGAATTTAATTCCTTTTTTATTTTTTTTTCATCTCCAACCAAATCTATTTTCATATCTGGTTTTTCATCAATAGCCGCCATGGCACCCTCAATTAGGGCATCAGGGGAATTATCCCCACCCATAACATCTAACGCAATTTTTATTGCCATGTTTTTAACCCTCCATGTATAAAAGCTTATAATTGAAGTTAATTTTAATTTTTTACTTTTTAAGCAGCAAATATTCTAAATAAAATAATACTACATAAGAAAAAGTATATAATATACTGGAAATTTTCGCAAGATAATAAAGCAACACCTGCCGATTATCTATCTGAAAAACTAACCGGCAGGTGTTGTTATTAAACCTCAACTATCTCTTTCCCCTTGTAGTAACCACATTGCGGACATATTCTATGCGGAACTTTCATTTCTCGACACTGAGGACATTCTCCCATGGTAGGAGCTTTTGTCTTTTTGTGTGCTCTTCTTCTATTTCTTCTGGTTTTTGAAGTCTTTCGCTTTGGGACTGCCATAATTCCACCTCCTGCTTTTCTAATTCTTCTGGATAATCTTTTTGAACTTTTCAAGTTTTTGTAGGCGGGGATCATGACTTTCCTTTTGACAATCACACTCATGTACAGCCAAATCCTGCCCACATTCAGGACAAAGTCCTGGACAATCTTCTCTACATAATACCTTGTCAGGTATTGAAAGGATAATAACCTGCCTAAAGTAATCACTTAATTCCAAAGAATTCCCCGTGAAATAATCTACACTAAGATCTTCTTTTTTAAGTTCAATTTCCGGCTCTTCGGGTTGTGGCGGTATAGTACGCCTAAACTCTTCTTCAAATCTTTCACCTACTTTAATACTGGTAGGCTTTAAGCATCTACCGCACAAGGTTTTATAAGTCATGCTTAGATAACCTTTTATTAATATGCATTCATCAGTGTAACTTGCTTTAAAAGTAGCTACAATATCATAGACTTTACCCACAAAATCTTCCGGGGGTGAAATCCCCCATCTAAAACTCATACTACCGTCAGCTTCATTTCTTAATTCATTTACGTTAATACGCATTTTGACTTCACCTCAAACATGGATTATTATAAATAAAGGCTTGTTACTTGTCAAGATCTCAATTTTTATCCCCAAATTTCCAATTATACAATTCAACCGTTTCTCTGGCGATCATCAACTCCTCATTAGTCGGTATAACAAGCACACGAAAAGGTGAGTCCTGGGTTGAAATATCTTTTTCTTCACCTTTAATTTGATTCTTATTTCTGTCAATTTTAACACCAACATAATTTAAATAATCCACAATTTTCTCCCTGATATAAGGTGAATTCTCTCCAACCCCAGCAGTAAAAATCAGACCGTCAACACCTCCTAGTACCATTATATATGAACCAATAAATTTAACCACCCTGTAAACAAAAACATCTAAAGCTATTTTTGCCCTTTGATTACCTTTATTAGCTTCTAATTGCAGGTCTCTAAAATCGTTGCTAACACCAGATAACCCTAAAACACCAGAATTATTGTTTAATAGTTCATTAATTTCTTTGGTGCTTAATTCTTCTTTTTCCTGCAAAAAAGTAACAATTGTAGGATCGATATCACCTGACCTGCTACCCATCACAACACCTTCCAAAGGCGTAAAACCCATACTTGTATCTACAGATTTCCCTTTATCGATTGCACAAATACTGGCCCCGTTTCCTAAATGACACGAAATTAACTTTAGCTCACTCAAAGGTTTTTCTAATAAAAGTGTAGCTCTTTTAGCCACATATTTATGAGAAGTACCATGAAAACCATATTTCCTAAGTCCATATTTTTCATATAGTTCATAGGGTATTCCATAGAGATAACTTTTCTTTTTCATGCTTTGATGAAAAGCAGTATCGAATACTCCTACCTGAACACTATTTGCAAATATTTCCTGAGTCCCCTTTATGCCTGCAATATTGGGGGGATTATGAAGGGGGGCTAAATTGCTGCATCTTTCTAGCACTTTTAAGACCTCTTCATCTATGATGACGGAACTAAAAAAATTTTCACCTCCGTGAACAATTCTGTGTCCCACAGCTTTTATTTCATTTAATTCTTTAATAACACCATCTTCTTCATTTACCAAATTATCAACGGCAAACTTAATTGCATGTTTATGATTACTAATCACCTTTTCTATTAATGCCTCTTTTAATCCTTCCTTTGCACCCATTTTTTCATAACGTGATCTGGGATTATCAATTCCTATTCTTTCAATTTCTCCTCTTGCTAAAACTTCTTCTTTTGACATATTAAAGACTTGATATTTTAGCGAAGAACTGCCACAATTAATTACTAGGACTTTCATTCTATATAACCTCCAATAAAATAACAAAGTCAATTAAGGGGGCATCTTTATGAACTGCGTAGGTGTAGTAGTTGAATACAATCCTTTTCATAATGGACATTTGTATCACCTAAGAAAAACCAGGCAACTTATTAAAACAGATGCCATAATAGCAGTTATGAGTGGTAACTTTGTACAAAGAGGCGAACCTGCACTTATTAACAAGTGGGCAAGGGCTGAAATGGCTCTTAAACAAGGAGTTGATCTCGTAATAGAACTTCCTTTTATTTGGGCCACACAAAGTGCAGGAAATTTTTCTAAAGGGGCCGTTTCTATTTTAAATGCCACAGGCTTAGTTAATTATCAAACCTTTGGAAGTGAAACTGCTGATCTGGACTTTTTAAAGGAAGCAGCCATAATGCTAAATCAAGAACCTGAAAAATTCAAGCATGAATTAAAAAAATATCTAAAAAAAGGAAATAGCTACCCTCGGGCTATTAACAAAGCATTAAATAACCTTACAAATAGTGATAAAAAATTAACTCCAAACGATATCCTGGGAGTAGAATACCTCAAATCTCATCAAAGTCTAAAAACAGGTATAACCCCTCTAATCATAAAACGCTCAGGTAGTGGCTATCACGACAAAAATTTGGACAGCAATCTTTCTAGTGCAACAGCTATCAGAGAAGCTATAATAGAAGCCAAAGACATCAATAATTATGTTCCTGAAACAACATTGGAAATATTAAGAGCACATAGTAATAGTTTTGTATTCTTTAATGACTTAGAAAAGTACATAATCTACCGTTTAAGAACAGCTTCCCTACAAGAATTATTAAGTTACACCGGCTGGGAAGAAGGCCTAGAAAACAGGTTAAAGAAAGCTGCCGTTTACCATACAGAACTAAATAGTATAATAAATTATACCATAACAAGGCGCTATACTAGAGGAAGGATAAACAGATATTTAATACATCTTCTAGTCGGTTTAACTAGAGAAAAAATTAGTGTTTTTAATAAAAAAGGTCCTTCTTACATCAGAATCCTGGGGATGAACTCCTCAGGAAGGTCACTTATAAAGAAAATGAAAGACACAGCAAATCTTCCGGTTTTAACAAGGCCTGCTAAAGAACTAAGAAAATTAGACAGCTACGCAGAAAACTGCTTTTATCAGGAAGTTATATCTACTTCATTTTACAATCTACTAATTGACAGAGAAGGACATGATGATTACACAAGGCCTGCTGTTATGTTGTAATTTCTTCTTGCCTTAATTTTTTTAGAAAATCTAAAGCATCATCTAAAGTTTCCACAATAACAGCATCAAAATCATCGTAATAGCCTTCTACATATTCAGCAATCCAAGCATTGTCTTTGGGAACAAAAAAATACCTGATACCTGCACCTTCTGCTGCTACCATTTTGTGTCTTACCCCTCCCACTGAGCCAATCTCTTCATCCATATTAATAGTACCTGTTCCTGCTATTTTTTCACCTGCTGTCAAATCATATTCTGTAAGCTGGTTTTTTATTTCAAGGACAAACATCAAACCAGCAGAAGGACCTCCTATGTCTCCTGAATCGATATTTATTTCTAAGGGAAAGACAGGGGACCAACCTGAAGTTATAATATATATTTCTAGAGCCCCACTTCCAGGTTCATCCGAACTCTCCACAGTTTCTACAGTTAATTCATGTTGTTTGCCGTTTCTTTCAATAGTCAAATCAACAGGCTCTCCAATTTGTCTTTCTCTGATATTTTCTACCATTTCCTCAGCTACAGGGATTTTGCTTCCATCTATTTCTATAATCAAATCCCCTTCCTCTAATATGCCCCGGGCAGGACTACTATCCGGTATCTCAACTACCTCGATCCCCTCACTTTCTACTTGAATTTCATAACCTGCTCTTTTTAAGGCTACTACTTGTGAAATATTTATGCTGTCCTGCATATATCGATTCATCTTCTCCCTGTAATCTTCAATTTCTATATCTTCCGGGATAACGTTCTCACGTTCCACCAGTTCTACATAGGGATTGAAATAACCATAAAGCCACGATATTATATTAGCGCGCGTTTGATTTACGGTAGTTAAATAGAATTCTCCTTCTGATGTATTATTAGTTCCTTCAACAAAGACTAATTCACTTAAAGGTTCAGTCGAGCCTGGACTAACAATGTAGTAATTTGTAGAAATCATAAACATAATTGAAAAAAACACTGCAAAAACAATTAGACCCTTGATAATTTTTTTTAATAGAAATATCATTTATTACCCATCCTTTTCTGTTTTGCTTTATGCTTAAAAATTATTTACTTGTTCTAATAACTTCATACACGCAATTTCTCCCGCTTCTATAGCCTCTTTTGCTTTGTCAAATTGAGCCGGCTTAATTTCATTAAGATCCGGCCTTATTAAAAACTCACAGTCTCCTAATTTGTAATTCATTATCTCCTTTTGCATTATACTCATACTCTGTAAAATTACGTCAAAAATATTATTGATTTTTACCTTTTCTATCTGATAATCCACATCTACTGCAATAATTTTATCTGCACCAAGCTCCCTACAAGCGTTTATGGGAACACGATTTAAGACAGCACCATCAACAAGTATTCTGTTACTTCTATCTTCAAAAGGTACAAATATCCCTGGAATAGAAATGCTTGCTCTTATCGCTTCTGCGAGATTTCCCTTCTTTATAATAATCTCTCTCCCGTTTTGTATATCTGTTGCATTGCATGCAAAAGGGGTCTGAAGTTGTTCAATGTTGTAGTCCCTAGAAATTAATCTTAACACGTTTATTATTTTGTCCCCTCTTATAATTCCTTTTCTTGGCACGCCTACATCTACCCATTTTTTATGGTCTAGCCCACATGCAAGCCCTTCTATCGTTTCTATGTCCATTCCCCTCGCATAGAGTCCCCCTATTAAAGCTCCCATACTACAACCGGCAATACAATAAATGGGTATATTTTTTTCCTCTAAAATTTTTATTACTCCTATATGTGCAAATCCTCGTGCAGCTCCCGCACCTAGGGCCAACCCAATTTTATTATCCAAAAACACCACTCCTATGTTATAAGAAAACAACTTATTATATATACATGTAATATATACATGTAGTATCAAATTTAAATAACCAACCAAACTGAATAAGTCCAAGGGGGAGTCAAGAAGCTTTGAAAACTAATAATGCTAAACATAAAAGTTTCCACCTGATTACTGCTAGCATAGCTGTTTTTGTTACCATTTCTATGATCATATTTCCCGAAACAGCTTTTGATGGTGCTCTCGATGGTCTAACAATATGGTGGAATGTAGTTTTCCCTGCACTACTTCCTTTTTTTATAGGTGCTGAAATTTTAATGGGCCTAGGTGTTGTTCGTTTTATGGGCACCCTTTTGCAACCGATTATGAAACCTTTATTTAATGTACCAGGTGTAGGTTCATTTGTCATGGCCGTAGGACTGGCATCCGGATTCCCATTAGGTTCAATTCTAACAGCAAAAATAAGAAGACAAAACCTATGTACAAAAACTGAAGCAGAACGTTTAATTTGCTTTACAAATACAGCTGATCCACTATTTATGTTTGGTGCAGTTGCTGTAGGGATGTTAAAAGACCCCTACCTCGGCACTATCATTGCTATAGCACACTACCTGTCAAGTTTTACAGTTGGTATTTTAATGAGATTTTATAAAAAAAATAATGATGATATAACCTATGAAGAAAGAAAACAAGATAATATTATTGTTAGAGCATTCAATTCCATGTTCGAGGCAAAACGATCAGACGGACGCCCTTTTGGACAGCTTATGGGTGATGCAATAAAAAATTCTATTAACACTTTACTTTTAATTGGGGGTTTCATTATACTTTTTTCCGTAATTATAAATATATTTGAAATTATCGGTTTTATGGGAATAGTCAACTCTATTTTGTATAAAATATTCTCTCCTGTTGGAGCACACCCAGAAATCATCGACTCCTTTATAAACGGTTTTTTTGAAGTTTCATTGGGATGTGAAACAGCAGGTTCTTTACCAGATTATATCCCTCTAACAAGTAAGCTCATGGCAATAAGTGCAATAATAGCCTGGAGCGGCATATCAGTTCATGCACAAGTAGCAAGCATTACAAGCGATACAGATATAAATATAACCCCTTTTATATATGCCAGATTCTTACATGGCCTCCTTGGGGCGATCTACACTATTCCTGTCTCGGGTTGGTTGTTAGATGAGTCATATTATCCGGTTTTAGCTGATCAGGTAATCACATCAAGTGCACCTTGGGATATAAACATTTGGTTTTTAAGCAGCGGTTGGTTCATGATAATAATTACAATTTTAAGTATAATTACAGCAGTCACACTATTATTATACCTGATTTACCATGGGATAAAGTTTAACTTATTCAAAATTTAAAATTAAAACAAACTTTCATTTTTTGCCTTTTCTCCAATAAATTCTTTAACCTTTTCAGGAACAAGATCATCAATACAACCGCCAAACTCCATTATTTCCTTAACTACACTAGAACTCAAAAAAGAATACTTATCATTGGTCATCATAAAAACAGTCTCAACCTGTGGGGCAAGTTTCCTGTTTGTTAAAGCCATTTGAAATTCACTTTCAAAATCTGAAATTGCTCTAAGCCCCTTTACTATAATTTTGGCCTGCTTTTTTACAGCATAATCAACAAGAAGACCTTCAAAAAAATCTACTTCAACATTATCAAGGTCATTTATTATAAGGTTCAACATCTTTTTTCTATCCTTTATTGAAAACATAGGATTTGTCTTGTTGGGGTTGTATAATATAGCAACTATAAGTTTGTCAGTTATTTTACTTGCCCTTCTAATTATATCTAAGTGCCCCATTGTTGGAGGATCAAAACTTCCTGGATAAATTGCAATTTTCATGTTGGCTCACTCCTATCTCTATTTTCAAAAAAAGTTAAGTATACCTTTCCATATTTCTTATTAGATATGGTTTGCCATTTGACTTTATTTAAATCCTTTTCTGCTTCTATTAGATCAGGTAACTCACTTTTGCTGTGTTCTAAAACAAAAATCCCATTCATACTAACAATACCTGGTAGGTATTCATTTGTTAATAGTTTTGTAACATGTCCAAGCTCATAAGGAGGATCTGCAAGAATTAAATCAAATTTTTTATTTTCTTTATTCGAGTTTTTTAAATATTTATATACATCCCCCCTTATTAAAACACTTCTACGATTTAAATTACAATTATTAACATTCTCTTTTAATATATTAAAAGAGAATGTTGACTTTTCTATGAATGTAACAGTTAAAGCACCCCTACTTAAAGCTTCAATCCCAAGATTTCCACTCCCAGCAAATAAATCCAATACTTTCATTGTCTTGTCTATATTCAAAATATTAAACATTGCTTCTTTTATTCTATCTGAAGTAGGTCGTACTTTATGTCCTGCAGGGGCCTTCAATTTTTTCCCTTTTAAGTCACCCGATATAACCCTCATATTACCATCACCTTAGTACTCTATATTTTATCAGGACTTTGAACAAATTTCAATTTTACAATAAATCTTGAAATTAATGTATTGTTTTTACGTTATTTGCTCATAATACTAATGAAGAGTTAATTCCTAATAAGCTCTTCCTCCGGTTTCTCCTCTCCCAATCCAGGAACAATAATATTCTCTTGTTCCTGGTTATTATAAAAGATCCATCAAACTAGTGGCCCTCCTATAAAGGAGGGCCACCGTTAAAATACTATGTTTTGTTTACTACTGCTGTTGATTTTGCTGATTAGCCAGTTGAGTTTCATAAGCTTGAATCATTTTTCTTACCATGTTACCGCCTACTGCACCACAATCTCTAGAGGTCAGGTTTCCCCAATAGTCACTTTGAGGCGGCTGGATACCAAGTTCATCTGCAACTTCATATTTAAATTGGTAAAGTCCTTTCTCAGCTCCTTCTACAAGAGCTTTATTTCCTTTTTGTCCGGTACCCAAGTCAAATTCACCTCCTTATATCTTTCTTATTCCTAGTATCCTCACTGCATTTTACTTTAATACTAGAAGTGTTTTCCTAAAATAAAAAAAGACCAAAAAACCCGGTCTTACGTTTTATATATTCCTATTCCAAGTGTTCCCGAACCTGCATGTGTTCCTACTATTGGACCTAATTCACTTGTTATAATTTTATTATAATATAGCTTTTCTTTTACACTTTCCACTAATTTTTCAGCTTCACCTGGCACATTGGCATGCATTACAGCAACATTCACTTTGCTGTCTTTATATTTTTTTTCAATAGTGCTAATAATATAATCTAAACCCTTTTTTCTTCCGCGAATTTTTTTTAGCGGCACTACAATTCCTTCTTCTAATGCCAAAATTGGTTTTACACTTAACAAACTGCCAAGAAAAGCCTGAGCCTTTCCTATCCTTCCACCTTTTTCCAAGTATTCTAAAGTATCTACCATAAAGTAAGTTTCAATTTTATTTTTTAATTGATCCAATTTGCTTAATATGTCATTTAACCCTTCACCATTTACAGCCATTTTACTTGCTTCAATCACCATCATTCCAAGAGATGTAGAGGTTATCCTTGAATCAACAATATGTATATCTATATTATGTTCATTTGATTCAGAAAGCATATCCCTTGCCATTACTGCTGATTGATATGTTCCACTTAGTTCAGAAGATATATGAATTGAAATTATATGATCACCAGGATAGGCTATATCTTTGTATACATTCATAAAATCACCTGGTGAAGGCTGTGAAGTGGTCGGATGATGGTTTGAAGTTACCAACAACCAATAAAAATCATCTGTATTCAAATCAACACCATCTTTATAAATATCTTCTCCAAAATGTACATTCAGCGGGATTACACTTATACCATATTCATTAATATATCTCTCAGGTAGATCACAGGTGCTATCTGTAACTATATGAACGGTCATTTTTTGCCTCCCATCTATTATTATTCTACAGAAAAAATATAATAATACAGCGGTTGCCCACCATTATACAATTCTATTTCCAACTCATCAAAATTTTCAAAAAGCCTGGCTTTTAGTTTATTAGATGCTTTTTCATTAGTTTCGTCCCCGGAAAAAATACTGATAACTTCTTTGTCATCATCTATAACCGTACTTAAAGTCTGGTATGCAACTTCTTCAATATCATCACCAGAGTATACTATCGTATCTTCTATAAGTCCTATAATATCTCCTTCTTCTACAAAAATATCGTTGATTTTCGATTCTCTTACCGCATAAGTAACTTGAGCGGTAGTCACATCTTCAAGGTTTTCCTCCATTTTTGTTTTTTCTTCTAGTATATCGTTTGCATATGGGTTAAAATCTAAAAGTGCAGCAAGCCCCTGCGGTATAGTGGTTGTCCCAATAACGTGTACGTCTTTTTTCGTCAGATCAACTACTTGTTTGCAGCTCAAAATAACATTTTTGTTGTTAGGAAGAATTATAACTCTTTCACCTCTTACTTCTTCTACGGCATTTAGAATATCCTGTGTACTAGGATTCATACTCTGTCCGCCTGATATAACTCTACTGGCCCCCATACTTTCAAATATTTTTTTTAAACCATCACCACTTGCAACAGCTATTAAACTTATTACACTTTCATTTTCAGGACTTTTTTCAGTACGGTCTTCTTTCTCGTTATTAACCATTTCACTTTCTTCTCTATTAATAAACTCACCATGCTGTTCTTTCATATTATCAATTTTAACATTGGATAGCTCACCTATTATACAGCATTTATCAACAACCAATCCCGGTCGGTCAGTGTGAATATGTATTTTTATTAAGTTTTCACCACCTACGACTAACAATGAATCTCCCAAAGAAATAAGGTCTTTTTTCAAGTTTTCTTCTTCTAAATTTTCACCTTTAACTATCAATTCCGTGCAGTACTTGTAGTTAGAAAAGAATTCTTCTTTCCTTTTTGTAAAGTCAGATAACTCTGGCTGCGCCAGATTATTCCCTTGGATAACACCTTTATAACCTTTAAGTAAATTTTTGTTCAATCCATTTAAAAACCCTTTATAAATAACAACCAACCCCATTCCACCAGCATCAACTACACCGGCATCTTTTAACACTTTTAATTTTGTTGGTGTTTCATCCAGGCTCTTTTCTGCACTTTTAATAACGCTTGTTAACAATTCTTCCAGGGAAGGATTTTTATTCTTTTTTAAATATTTTTGTGCTTCAAGAGCCCCATCTTTTGCAACCGTTAAAATAGTACCTTCAACCGGTTTTAAAACTGCTTTATAAGCGGTATTAACTCCACTTATCAGTGCTTCGCCAAAAATAATAGCGTCAAAGTCTTGCCGGTTCCCAAACGTTTTTGAAAACCCTCTTATAATCTGGCTCAAAATCACACCTGAATTTCCCCTGGCTCCCATCAAAGAACCTTTTGAAATAGCACTTGACACTTCACTTAAATCGTCTGATTGATTCCTTTCCATTTCCCTGCACGCAGCCTGCATGGTTAGGTCCATATTTGTCCCTGTATCACCATCTGGTACAGGAAAAACATTTAAAGCATCAATACTGTCTTTAGAATGCGACAGGGCTTTAGCACCTTCCATAAGCATAATTTTCAGAATGTATCCATCATACTTTTCTTTTGTCAATTTGTTGTAGCCTCCTTATTCCTTAACCCTTACACCTTGAACATTTATATTCACTTGATCAATATCTAGACCTGAATACGCTTCTAAATTATACTTCACCTTGTCCATTACATTTTGAGAAACTTCCGATATATTGACACCGTAACTAACTATAATAAAAATTTCTATTATTAGTTTATTCTCTGATAACTTTATTAAAACACCCTTACTTAAGTTATCTCGTCTTAATATTTCCCATATTCCATCTTTAAACCTTTTTGAAGCCATTCCAACAATACCATAGCATTCAGTGGTAGCAACCCCCGCCATATCTGCTATAACATCTTCAGAAATAATAATTTTCCCGTACTTTGTATCTACAGTGTTCCCCATTTTTAGCCCTGGCAAATAACCGGGCTCCACCTCCTTATTAGATGCTTTTACTTATATGTTATATTTTTCAATGAATCACAATTTAATTCCTTCTCAAAATTAAATATTGAAGATATAAATAATCAAAATACCTTGAAAGTTAATCTTCCTTGTGATAACATTGGAACAGTCTTAATATCAATAGCTTAAAAGGAGGTCCCAAAATGGCTCGTATCTGTGAAGTATGCGGAAAAAGCTCAAAAACAGGGTATAATGTTTCTCACTCTAATAAAAAGACTAAAAGAAAATGGATTCCTAACATCCAAAAGGTAAAAGCAAGGGTAAACGGGGCTAAAAAAAGAATAGATGTTTGTACCCGTTGTTTAAAATCGGATAAAATTACAAGAGCACTTTAAATAAAAAGCGCTTCAAAGAGCGCTTTTTATTTTTTATCAAAAATTTTCAGCATCCCTCTGACAATCCGCCCTATAACTCTTGGAAGCTTAAATGTATAAAATTTCATTAAACCCCTCCCTACAATACTTCCTTCTTAATCCAGGCTAATTCAATCACACTTATTAAACAATATCCAGCCGACAAAAATCATAATAGAACCCGTGCATACATACCAGAACTCTCTAGGGATAACTTCAATAATGAGTACAATACCGCCTACCGATAATGCTATACCAATTAACCTTAAAGCTACTTTCTGCCACCCTAAGTAACGCATTCATATCCACCCCTCCACTTGCGGCGGTTTTCCTACTTGTTACATTCTATTATTTAAGTTTCAAAATTGTGAGAGGTGAAAATGACATTTTTAAAAACTTATGCAGCCCAAATTAAAAAAATGCTCATACTACATTATGAATTTGCTAAATTGGCTTTTAAAAGCCTTATAACTTCGTCTGGAGCTTTCTCCCCATTAAAAATGGCTGATCCTGCTACTAAGATATCAGCCCCAGCTTCTATTACTTTAGGAGATGTTTCCAGGTTAATCCCTCCATCAACCTGTATTTTCCACAAATGCCCTAGTTTTTCTCTCATTTCTTTTAGTTGTCTAATTTTTTCTAGAGAACTATTAATAAATTTTTGACCTCCAAAACCAGGGTTAACACTCATCACAAGAACTAAATCAAGCTTATCTGAAACCCAATTAATAAATTCGGGAGAGGTAGCAGGATTTAAAGAAACCCCTGCATTCAAACCATAACTTTTAATTTTTTCTAAAGTCCTATCAAGGTGTATACACGCCTCACTATGTACCGTAATTGAGTCAGCTCCAGCTTCTTTAAAGGCATCTATAAACTCGTTTGGCCTAGAAATCATTAAATGAACATCAAGATACAATGGGAAACTTTTTTTAACATCTTTTACTACCACTGGTCCTACTGTAATATTAGGAACAAAATGACCATCCATAACATCTATATGAAGCATTGATACACCGGCTTTAGTAACTGTTATTATATCTTTTTCCAGGCAGCTAAAATTTGCAGACAACAATGAAGGTGCTATTTCAACCATGATACGCTGCTCCTTTCTTTAGTTCGGATAAGAACCCAAGATAATTCTCATACCTGTCCTTAAATATCTGATCTCCAACAGCTTTCTTCACTTCACATCCCGGTTCTTTATCATGTAAACAATCGTTAAATTTACACCCTTTTGCATAATGCCTAAAATCGGGGAATGATTCATCAAGCTTCCAGTAATCGATACCATTAAGGTTCAATTTGCTAAATCCAGGAGTATCAGCTATGTAAGTATTCTGAGCCACCTCAAAAAGTTCCACGTGCCTAGTAGTATGTTTACCACGGCCGGTTTTTTTACTCACTTCATCTGTTATAAGAGAAAACTCTGGATTGATAGCATTAACTATACTAGACTTCCCTACTCCCGACGCTCCTGCTAGCACAGAAGTTTTATTATGTAATTGCTGCAAAAATTCATTTAATCCAATCTTTTTTTTGGCACTTACGAGCAGACAATTATACCCAATATTTTCATATTTATTTTTAATTTCATGAGCTCGTTTTTGATGTAACTCCAGTTTATTCACACAAATCAAGCTGTTCAAACCGTTAAAATAACTTAGAATAAGAAGTCTATCCAATAATTTATAGCTAGTCTGTGGTTCTTTTGTTGCTAGAATAATTACAAGCTGATCAACATTTGCAATATGGGGCCTTTGTAGTTCATTTTTC
>LKMJ01002295.1_pt1 | contig 17473 bp, 19 predicted proteins | sample 643391 | NCBI WGS metagenome assembly LKMJ01 (sample SAMN04112250, study PRJNA286221) | soda lake metagenome | biome: soda lake; feature: Kulunda Steppe; material: water; isolation source: sample PL-Br10 brine of Picturesque Lake | place: Russia: Kulunda steppe | collected 2010-07
ATTTCTGTACGCACCCGATGCCGAACATACGAAATACTTCGCGAAGAGCCTGCTCTCGCGCGACCTCCCGATTGCTGGCGGTGGACTGTTCGGTCGCCGCGACGCCGAGTTCTCCCTGCTTCACGCCGACGACGGAGCACGTGCGCTCGCAGTTGCGGTCGAAGCCGGCAACGACGGGCTCTGGCACGTCGTCGACGACGAGACCGTCCCCATAGCAGCGTTCCTCGAAACGCTCGCCGAGCGGCTGGAGGCACGGTCCCCTCGCCGTGTTCCGGGCTGGCTCGTTCGCCTGATTGCTGACAGGCAGACCGCCCGGTTCATGACAACCTCGATGCCGACGACGAACAGCAAGTTCAGGCGTGAGTTCGACTGGGAACCTCAGTTCCCGACGTACCGCGAGGGAGTCAAACACGTCATCGAGACGTGGGTCGCCGACGGGACGCTCCGCGAGACAGCCAGCGGATACGAGTGGGGTGAAGAAACCGACCGGTCCGATGAAATATCACGCCAGTCGGCCAGCCAGCCAGTGTGACAAACCAGTCACATCGTTCGGGGTCGCTGGAGAACGTTCAGCAGGTCACCGGGCGTGTCGAGGACGTACTCGGGGGTCGGTGTCGGGTCGTGCGTCTCGCCGTCGGAAATCCACGCGACGGGGAGCCCCGCGTTGTGTGCCCCGACGACGTCCGCATCGAGGCTGTTCCCGACGTAGAGCGCGTTCTCGGGGGCCGTCTCGACTGCCGAGAGTGCCGCCTCGAACGGTTCGGGGCGCGGTTTCGACGGCGTATCGAACCCCGCGTGGACGACGGCCTCGAAGCAGTCGACACCGAGCGCCTCCAGTTTCTGTGACTGCATCTCGGGACCGCCGTTGGTCACGGCAGCGAGGCGGTACTCCCCGGCAAACTGCTCGAGCACCTCTTTTGCGCCGTCCAGCCAGTGAACGTTGCGGTGGTCACGTTCCGCGGCGTACGCTCGAGCGACCTTTCGCCCGAGTTCGGGGTCTCTTCCCATCTCGATTGCGATGTCCATGAAACAGCGTTCGCGGTGGTCTCTGACGTCGTCGCTCTCGTCGAGAAACGTCTCGTAGCGGTCTTCGTACTGCTGGTGAGAGAAGAACGGCTCGACGCCAGCACGCTCGAACGCGACAGGAAGCAGGTCGGCAGCTCGCCGGTCGTACTCACAGATGGTGCCGTCGATATCGAACAGAAGCGCCTCGATATCGGTTTCGGTTGCGTCTTCGTCTGCCGTACTCATCTGCGTCTGAGTAGGCAAAGGGAGGTAAAAAGTGATTGGGAAGTCAGTCCCGGGGACGGCTCGAGAGGGATAGTGAACACAGACCGCTCATCGGGAATCACTGCCTGACGCGAACAGAGAATCCAAAGGAGATTAGCCTGTCGGTTGCTGCTGTTCGACTTCGAGGTCGTCGGCCGCGATGAGTACCGAGACGGGCTCGAGGCTGAGCGCATCCACGAGCTGGTACGGGTCTCCAGTCGTTCGAATCGCACCGACCTCTGGATACTCGTCGTTTATCTCGATGTCTGTCTCCGCCTGAAGCACCTCGGTGAGTTCATTGATTGCCTCCCCGATTATCTCCTCCTGGCGTTCGAGCGCCTCCTCCTGATCGATTTCACCAGTCTGCACCTCTTGCTGTAGTTCAGCCATCGCCTCCTGGTCGGGCTCGGCGACGATACCGACCTCACGACTGTCACCGTCACCGTGTTCGACACCGTCGTCTCCGTCGGTCTCCCCGTCACCGGTGTCGTCATCTGATTCCGCACCGACATCGTCCTCATCGTCTGGTTCAGGCTCGTCGTCTACGTCGTCGTCCACGTCGTCCGAATCGAGAACGCCGGAGCAGCCAGCAACAAGAACCGAACCGCTGACACCGACTCCCTGTAGAAACCGTCTTCGCTTCGTAAGTGGGTCTTCCATTTGTACTTCCAGATTGGAGCGAACACGAAAAAGGGTTGTTACCGACAGATTTCGGGGCTTGTTGCCGGTTTTCCGAACCGGCTGTCTTTTTACGGCGCGTCACCCACCATGGCATATGAGCCACGAGCAGCTACCCACGGACCAGCCAGCGGTGGTTACGGTGGGGTTGCCGTACGCGAACGGCGACCTCCACGTCGGCCACCTGCTCGGCTACGTGAGCGGAGACGTGTACGCTCGCGGACTCCGGCGCATCGGCCAACAGACAGCGTTCGTCTGTGGGTCGGACATGCACGGGACGCCCATCGCGGTCAACGCCGCAAAGCAGGGACGGGACCCCAAAGAGCTGGCACTGGAGTACCACGAGCAGTATCAGGAGACGTTTCCGCAGTTCAACGTCGAGTTCGACAACTACGGCCACACTCACGACGAGACGAACACCGAGATGACCCAGGAGTTCGTCGAAACCTGGATTGACGAAGACTTCGTGATGGAAAAAGAGATATCGGTCGCCTGGGACGCCGAGACCGACGAGCCCCTTCCCGACCGGTACGTCGAGGGAACCTGCCCCTACTGCGGCGAGAAAGCCCGCGGTGACGAGTGTGACGAAGGCTGTCAGCGCCACCTCGAGCCGGGCGAAATCGAGGACCCAGTGAGCGTCACGACCGGAAACCCGGCGGAGTACCGCAAACAGCCACACAAGTTCCTCCGACTGTCGGAGTTCCAGGAGTACCTCCAGGAGTTCATCGACCGACTCGAGGGCACCGAAAAGGCACGGAACCAGCCCCGTGAGTGGATAGAGGGTGAGCTGGAAGACCTCTGTATCACCCGCGACATGGACTGGGGAATCGATTATCCAGGTGACGACCGTGACGATATCGTGCTCTACGTCTGGGTCGACGCACCAATCGAGTACGTCTCCTCGACGAAGCAGTACTCCGAACGCGTCGGAACAGCGGAGTTCGACTGGGAGGAGGTCTGGAAACTCGACGGCGAGATACACCCGGGGACCGAATGGAACGACGCCTGGAGGGATGACAACGGCGAAATTATCCACGTCATCGGGACCGACATCATCCAGCACCACTGCGTCTACTGGCCAGCCATGCTCCGGGGTGCGGGGTACAACGAACCCCGGGCAGTCATCGCAACCGGGTTCGTCGGTATCGACGGCAAGTCGCTATCGACCTCGCGGAACCGCGCCATCTGGGCAAAGGAGTATCTCGATGCCGGGTTCCACCCCGACCTGTTCCGGTACTACATCACGACCGGGTCGGGCGTCGAGTCCGATATCGACTTCTCGTGGGACCGCTTCGCAGAGCGCGTCAACGGCGAGCTCGTCGGCAACCTCGGCAACTTCTGTTACCGGGCGCTGCTGTTTGCGAGCCGCAACTACGAGGGAACACCCGACGTCGATGCCAGCCCTGAAGTTAGAGGGCGAATCGAGGACGCTATCGAGCGGTTCGAACAGGCTGTCGCCGAGTACGACGTCCGGACGGTCGGCGAAGTGGCAGTCGACCTCGCGGATTTCGGCAACCAGTACATCCAGCGCAATGAGCCTTGGAACCTCATCAACGACGACCCCGACGCGGCTGCGGTCGTCATCCGGGACTGCGTCCAGCTCGCGAGGGCCTGTGCAATCCTCATGCAGCCGGTGATGCCCGGCAAGGCGGCCGACCTCTGGAGCCAGCTCGGCGAGGACAGCGACGTGTCGGTGGTCGAACTGGAGGCGGCGCTCGACGCTCCCGAATCCGAGTTCGGCGAGCCCTCGGAGCTGTTCACGCAGGTCGAGGACGAGACTATCGAGGAGCTCAACGAGGAACTCCGCGAGCGCGTCGAGGTGACAGCCGAGGACAGCGCGGACGAACAGGATGCTGACACTGAGGACGAACCAACTATGACAGACATCGACCCAGTCGAAGACGAGCGAATCAGTTTCGAACAGTTCCAGGGAGTCGACATGCGCGTGGGCGAAATCGTCGAGGCAAAGCCGATTGACGGTGCGGACGAACTCGTCGAGCTCCGCGTCGACATCGGCGTCGAGACGAGACAGGTCGTCGCCGGGCTCAAGCAGCTCCACGACGTGGACGAACTGCCGGGAACGCGGGTTATCCTCCTCGCGAACATGGAGAAAGCCGAGCTGTTCGGCGTCGACTCGAACGGGATGGTTCTCGCTGCGGGCGAGGAGGCTGATCTCCTGACGACCCACGAGGACGCCCCGCTCGGAACGCGTGTCCGATAGCGACCCTTTCGAAAACGCACTGACTGAACCGGAGTGGAGGACAGACAGCTTTTACTACTCGATACCGTACTGAAAGATATGTCTGTCGGCCCCGACGATGAAGACGACACTGATGACGAGCGCACAATAGTCGACCCCGCGGAAAATCAGGGCGAGATGAAACAGCAGGAATCACGCGGCACTGGCACTGACGAGCGAACGGACGACGACGAGTGGCGGTTCTCTGTCGACGACTTCGCCGACCCGGACGAGCGGAGCGACAGTCCGGAACAGGAAAACAGCAACGTCGCGGGTACGTTGGAGTCTCGCCAGCCACTCGAACCAGGCGATATCGATCTCGAGAATGCCTTCTTCGTCGCACTCGGAGTGTTCATCATCGTCGGCCTCATCGTCGGGGCCATGTTCGGGTACTGACGGCAAGCTGTCGAACAGAGTGTTTTTCGTCCCCTCTCGTCGTTTGTAGACGTATGTCAGAGACGGACACGGATTCCCACAGTACCGCAACGGATACCGAGACGGTCGACGTGTGTATCGTCGGTGCCGGACCCGCAGGCCTCACGGCCGGAGTGTTCACCGCTCGCGCTGGCCTCGATACCGTCGTCCTGCGAGCGGGCGAGTCGATTCTCCGCCGGAACGCACACCTCGAGAACGTTCCGGGCTTTCCCGCAGGTGTGAGCGCTCGTCTGCTACTGGACATGATGCAAGACCAGGCCGACCGGAACGGCTGCGAGCGTCGCGAGCGAGCGGTCACTCGCGTCACCGAAGCGGACGACCACCTGCTCGTCGAAACCGGGGAAGGCGACGTGTTCAGGACACCCTACGTTCTCTGCACGTCGTGGGCAGACACCGAGTATGTGAACGATATCGATGACATCGGCCTGACCAAGCGCGGGAGCAAGACGTACATCGACGTGGAAGACGACGGCTCGACCGGGGTCGACGGACTCTACGCGGCCGGACGCATCGCGGGACAACCCCATCAGACTGTCGTGGCCGCAGGCGACGGCGCACGGGTCGCACTCACGGTGATTCACGACTCGGAGGTTCCGTTCTACCACGACTGGGTCGCCCCCGAGGGCTATTTCACTGGTCGGGGCCGGGACGTACCACCGGGCTGTGAGGAAATCGACGACGAAGAGCGAAAGCGACGGGAGCAGGAGTCGATGGCAGTCATGCAGGAGTACTTCAGCGAGCGCCACCCCGAACCCCCGACACAGCATCCCAGCGTCGAAGAGAGCGACTGAAAACGACCCAAAAGATTACAGAATCCGCTTGCCGAGCGCGCTCGCCGCGACTTCACAGGCGAGTTCGGCAGTCCGGTTCTCCCTATCCAGTATCGAGTTCACCTCGACGATATCGAGCGCGCAGAGCTCGTCGGCCGCCTCCCGGTTAACGAGCTCCATCGCGGCGTGAGCTTCCCGGTAGGTGACGCCGCCGCGAACAGGCGTTCCGACACCCGGTGCCTCGTCAGGGTCGAGAACGTCCATGTCGAAACTGACGTACAGCTGGTCGGCGTCCGTGACCTGTTCGAGCGCCGCCCGTGTCACCGAAGTGATGCCGCGCTCGTCGATATCCGACATGGTGTAGGCGTGGATATCGCTGTCGTGAATGAACGATTTCTCCCCCTCGTCGAGGCTTCGCAGACCGACCATCGCCACGTTCGACTCCGACACCTCCGGACAGTGTGCCCACTGCTCGTCCTCGAAAGCGCCGCGACCTAGAATTGCGGCGAGGGGCATCCCGTGGATGTTCCCGCTCGGTGTCGTCGCCGGAGTGTTGAGGTCGGCGTGAGCGTCGAACCAGATGACGCCAGTAGAGGACCCACGAGCGCTCCCGTTCGCCGTCCCGATGGCGATGGAGTGGTCCCCGCCGAGCACCAGCGGAAACCGGCCCGCGTCGTGAATCTCCGACACGCGTTCGGCCACGCGTTCACAGACTGTCCGGGTCTCGTCGACGTACTTCGCGGTCCCACCAAGCTGCTTGCCCGCGTCTGGGTCACCCTCTTCGGGGTGCGGAACCGTAATATCGCCGCTGTCGACCACCGACTGGTCGGCAGCATCGAGTTCGTCACCCAGTCCCCCGTACCGAATCGCCGAGGGTCCCATGTCGACGCCGCGCCTATCAGCGCCGAGGTCCATCGGAACGCCGAGTATCTCGACTGGTGTGTCCATACGGTTTCGTCAGCGGGTACTCAAAAAAGTGGTTCGCTTGTTGGATTGTTTTTAAGCATACCGTCGGCTTTAAGAGCGAAACAGACCAAATTTGTACTATGTCATCTATCGAGTTGACTCCGAGTCAGCAGACGATTCTGCAGGAACTTGTCAATCTTTACAGGGAATCAGAGCAGGCCGTCAAAGGGGAGGAAATCGCTGCGGAGGTGGACCGGAACCCAGGAACAGTCCGGAACCAGATGCAGAGCCTCAAGGCGCTGCAGCTTGTCGAAGGAGTTCCCGGACCGAAGGGGGGGTACAAACCGACCGCGATGGCGTACGATGCCCTCGAAATCCAGGATATCGACCAGGCCGCTGATGTGCCGCTCTCACACAACGGTAGCCCCATAGAGACAGCCAACGTCGAGCAGATAGACCTCACGAGCGTCCACCACCCGGAGGCCTGTCGTGCCAGCATCACCCTGCGCGGCTCGCTCTCGGAGTTCTCCGAAGGCGACAGAATTACCGTCGGTCCGACGCCGCTTTCTCGCCTCCAGATTGTCGGTCACGTGGACGGGAAAGACAACACCGACAACACGCTAGTTCTGACTATCGACGACATGCAAGCACCCGTGGACACACCGAACAAATAGCGCCGAGTTTTCAGTACCTGCTCAGATGACGCGCATCTGGACAGCCCAGAAGTCCTCCCACGCCGACCGGAGTGCCGCTTCCGGTTTTCCTGTTGCATCAACTGTCGCTGTCTCGTCGGCGAGCCCCACGAACTCTCCAAGTACGGAGCGCTCGCCGACGACGAACAGTCTGTCTGTCTCCCGCTGTTCGAGCGCGGTCCGACACCGGTCGAGGTGGTCGTCTATCTGTTCGTCCCGGAGCCGCTCGAAGCGCGATTGAGAGAAACCGCCTTTGGAATGCTGGCTCTTGAGCTGGCTGTCGAAGCCGTGGAACGCCGTCCGCTGGTCGCCCTCGTAGGTCCCCATCGCGAACAGGTCCGAGCGGACGAGCGCGAGGGTGTACCGACCCCGGGGCTGGAGCCACTCGCGGTCGACGGTGAACGCGTCACTCCACTCCGCGAACGGCTCCGGAGAAACCGGCAGACGGAGACAGACACCCACCAGGCTGGCATCGTCAGCGAGCACCAGGCACGGCGCTGCCCGGGAGACGAGCGCCGCGCGTTCGCCCAGTACCTCGCGTATCTCACGTGGGAGGTCGTGTCCATCAGCAACGTATGCCGAGAGCGCTCCTTCCGAGCCAGTTCGAACCGAGCGCAGCCGGGAGATAATCTCGTCGAGTCGGTTACCCCGCAGCATCGTCTCCCGCCTGACAGAGACCGTCGTTTCGCCGGATTCGAGCCGATCAACCTGGTCCTCGAGCTGCGTGATTCGGTCTTCGAGTTTGTTCACCTCTCGCTCTGCGTCCTGTTTCTCTGTGACGGCCTCTTTTCGTCGACGCTCCTCGGCGGAGAGCTGGTCTTCCAGTCGCTCCTGTTCTGTTTCGAGCGCCTCGATGCGCTCTTTGAGTTTCGTTCGACCCAGCAGGTCGTCCAGCATTACCACACACGGCAACCCGGGAGCGTATAAAGCCCGCGGAGACGCGGACCGCTGTCGCAATGCTGTGTCGTTACTGATACTCTCTGTCGTCGAGGGTCGATGCTGACTGGTGGTTCGACATATCGAGCAATCGGGCCGCGTGGTCGGCTTTGGCCAGCAACACCTCGCTCCAGTTGGGCGGGTTTCTGACAGTCCGTTCGTCGAGCATCGATTCTGGTACTGTGAGTGTATCTGCGGGAACACCGTCTTCGCCACGAACTGCGAAGTGTGTCGAACCGAGTTTGATTACGAGCGGGTTGTCGAGTCGTGTGATTCCGCCCGTGTCTCCGTAGAGCTGTTCGTTGACGTGTTCGTGTTGTTCACGACACATTTTCGCTGTGTCGTCGCTGCTCGGTTCGACGTACAGGCGGCCCAGATAATAGCCGCCTGAGAACTGTTCGAACATGCGGTACGTCCACACATAACACACTGAGCTACATAAAGCGTTTGGCGAAGGTTTATCCCGAACTGTAAGTGTACTTTTCTCGAGCGGCGACTACAGACCGTACAGGGATGGACGCTCCCCTAGAGACTAAGCCCGACGGCACGATGAACAGCATATGAACGTTCTGGTCACGGGTGCAACAGGGTTCGTGGGCGAGCGACTGGTACCCGCGCTAGTGGCCGAAGGTCACGACGTGTCGGTACTGACGAGGGACGCTGACGAATACGAGCCCCTTGAGGGCGTCACAGTGTTCGAAGGCGATGTCCTCAACCCCGGCAGTTTCGAGGAGGCACTGGAGGCTGTCGACATCGCGTACTATCTCATTCACGCGATGGGTGGCGGTGTGGGGTTCGAAGAGCGGGATAGACGAGGGGCTCGGAACTTCGCAGAGAGCGCCGAAGCGTCGGCCGTCGACCGGGTTATCTATCTCAGCGGGCTTGGGGTCGATGCCGACGAGCTCTCCTCGCATCTCCGCTCGCGACACGAAATCGAACAGGTGCTCGCAGCGGGTAACTACGAGCTGACGGTGTTACGGGCTGCAATCATCGTCGGCGATGGGAGCGCGAGCTTTCGGATGGTCCGTCAGCTCGCGACACGACTTCCGGTGATGATCACACCGCGGTGGGTGTCAACGCGGGTTCAGCCAATCGCAGTGTCGGACGTTATCGAGTATCTAACCGGCGTCGTCGACGAACCGAAAACTGCCGGTGAAACGTACGAAATCGGCGGGCCGGAAGTTCTCACCTACAAGGAGATGCTCGTGGAAACCGGAACGCTCCTGACCGGTCGGAAGCCGGTGGTCGTTCCCGTCCCCTTCCTCACTCCACGGCTCTCGGCACACTGGGTAGCGCTCGTGACAGACGTCCCCGCCAGCATTGCATACCCCCTCATCGATGGGATGACGACTGATGTCGTTGTGACAGATGACCGCATCCGTTCGTTGCTCCCTATCGAACTCACGACGTTCGACAGTGCCGTGAGACGCGCCCTCGAAGAAGGTGACAGGAACTGATGCCCCCAGAGTTTGGCGAGACGTGGGTCTACGAGAGTCTGGTTGGGACCGTCCCAGGACTGCATTTCTCACCGAAAAAGGCCATCGCTGTCCAGATACTGGTGTTCGAAACTGCCGTCCTGGTCGTCGCTGCCGTCTACGGTCTCTGGAACGCGGTCCCGGCCGGGACCGCAGGAGTGGCAGTGGCCGGCATCGGAAGCTGGATTATGCTGGTGTTCAGCCGACGCATCAGGACACTGGAGACACCGGAGCGATACCGCCGCTTACTGTTCGGGTCTAGCGTCGAAGTTGCACTCAGCGTGCTCGCGTTCGTGCTGTTCATTACCTACGTGACCGTCGTGGACCCGCGCGGCTCGGGCACTCCGCTCCTCGACGGGCTGTTCGGCGCTGACCCGCCTGCGGTCGCAGTTGCGCTGTTTTTCCTCATCTGCTGGGATGTCGTCTACAGGATTGGGACGTGCTGGTGGGCGACTGTTGTCGGGTTCTGGCGGGCTCTGCGGTACAGATTCGACCACGAGACGACGCGGAAGCTCACTCGTATCGATAGCTTCAATATGCTGTTCGCTGGTGTCCAGCTCTCGCTGGTTCCGTTCGTCCTGAGTCACCCCACGCTCGTAATCGCGCTCCTGGGACACGTTGTCGCAGTCTTCGTCATCGCAGCTGCATCAATCATTCTCCAGCGGGGAAGCGTCACGGATTCCAGACCGTGAGACGCCGCTGACACGGCCAGCCAGATAGCCACACCTTTTTATCTGGGAGCTACTTACGTAACGTAAATGGACTCCGCGGAGTTTCTCGACCTACTGGGCAACGAAAACCGTCGCCGTATTCTGCAGCTGCTTGCCCGTAAACCGTGTTACGTGACCGAAATCAGCGAGTTTCTCGGCGTGAGTCCAAAGGCCGTCATCGACCACCTCCGAAAGCTCGAGGAGGCAGGACTGGTCAACAGCCGGACCGACGACAAACGTCGAAAGTACTTCTCTATCAACAGACACATCCGGCTGGAAGTGACGGTTTCGCCCTACGAGTTCGGAACAAAAAGCGCCTATCCCGCGAGCACACGTCTCGATCTGACCTCCTGTCGTCGCCTGAGTATCGACCTCGACGACCATCCGGAAATCACCACCGAGGACGAGGAGGGCCAGACCGCGAGAGAGAGGGAGCCGGAACAGCTAGCCGGGACGGTGAGCGAGGCGGAGCGAACGCGGGGAGCGACCGAGGAGGGAGACAGTGTACCGGACGACAGAGACAAGACACAGACCGAACCGGATAGGGAGCCCCGACAGCGACTCCTCAACGGGTCGAACGAGAGCGTCGTCGAGCTGGCGACACAACTACACGACCTGAAGCAGCTCGAACGCGAGCTTTCGCTGGCACAGCGCTGGACGCAAGGACGAATAACGGAGGTGCGGGGGGCGCTGGGTCGGTCGGTCGGGAACGGAGACCCTCGCCTGATTTCGGAGGTCCTTCTCTCCCTGGCTGGTGGGCCCAAAGAGGTCGAACGCCTCAGCAGCGAGCTCGAGGCACCGGTCGGCGTCGTCGAAGAAATGCTGGAAGAGCTGACCATCGACGGCGTCGTTTACAGGGACGGCCACAAGTGGTATCTCGACGACTGAGTATCGGTCACTCGACATCGCGGGTCAGACCGTCTCTGAAATCTCGGCCGAAGTAGTGACCGAGTGTGGCGGCGAGCGCTCCGCCGAACAGACCGACTCCGAGCAAGCCGGTCATCGACCCGAAGGTGATGACCAGCAGGTTGCCGAGAACGGCCGCGCCACTGCCGACGAGCGCGCCAGCGAGAAGCAGCTCCAGATATCGCCTGTTGTCGCTCCCCAGTCCGTAGACGAATCCCGCGACTCCGATACCGAGGATGTTCCCGAGCAAGCCGACGAACGGTATCAGGCTGAAAGCCATCGAAAACGCGACGGTCAACGCAACTGCAACAACGACCCCGCGACTGGAGAGCACTCTGCCCAGCGTCCGGTCGTAGAGAGACCGAATGACTCCGCCGGAGGACGGCTCGTCCGACTGGGGAGCCAGCTCTGCGGACTCCTCGAAACCTGCATCGACACCGGTGTCATCGGCAGCGACGTTTCCAACGTCGACAGCGGCGTTTTCACCACCGTGTGAGTCGCCGGCAAAACCGGCAGTGCCGTCTTCAGCACCGACAGCAGCGTCATCGGTTTTCTGGGCCTCGCGCTCGGTCATGTATCGAATCTACGTCCCCAATCGGTTTTGTTCTTTGGCTCCCGTTCATTCTATCGGTTTCCGGACAGGAGCGGTTCAGCGTGGACAGCAGATTGTTACGGATATGCTGCTTCGTAATGGTTTTCTGAATCACTCACGAAGGGGTGTATATGAGCGGCGAACCCAGTGAAGACGAACTGGAGCGGATTCGGGAACAGAAGAAGAAACAGCTCAAAGAGCAGGCTGGAGAGCCTGACGAGGAAGCGCTCGAACAGCAGCGACAGCAGCAGGAAGCCCAGAAGAAGGCAGTCCTTCGACAGCACCTGACAGACGGCGCACGCAAGCGTCTCAATACGGTGAAGATGTCGAAACCACAGGTCGGCGAGCAAGTCGAACAGCAGGTGATCGCACTCGCCCAGAGCGGTCGTATCCAGGGGAAGATAGACGAAGACAAGATGAAAGCCATCCTCAAAGAGCTCACTCCCGACTCCAAGAGCTTCGATATCAAACGCCGCTAGGATGGACATCGGCGTCCTCTACAGCGGCGGCAAGGACTCGACACTCGCTGCGCTCTTGCTGGAGCCTTTTGGCACCGTCACAGCCCTTTGCTGTACCTTCGGCGTAACTGACGACCACCAACACGCACAGGACGCCGCAGGCAACGTGGAACTCCACGCCAGACGTGTGGACCTCGACACCGAGGTGGCACACGCGGCCGTCGAACAGATGGTCGAGGACGGGTTTCCACGCACCGGAATTCAGACCGTCCACGAGCACGCGCTCGAACGGGCCGCAGCGCTGGAGGTCGATGCAATCGCGGACGGGACCCGTCGAGACGACCGGGTTCCGACGGTTCCTCGCTCGCTCGCACAGAGTATCGAAGACCGCTACGGTGTCGACCATCTCGCGCCCCTCGCCGGTATCGGTCGTGGTGCTATCGATGCGATGGCCGAGACGACTCTGGACGTCGAGACCGGACCCTCCGCGGAGATTCAGAAAGGGGACTACGAAACCGAGCTTCGAGCACTCATCGCGGAGGAGCACGGGCCAGGAATGGTGGACGAGCTGTTCCCGGAACATACGCAGTCGCGTGTTCTCGGTAGCGCGAAGAGTAGAATGGGACGTTTTAAGGCTACCAGGTCCGGGTCGGGAGCAAGTCGATAGCTCGAGCCACGCGATTTTCGCCGTCGACCGGAACGACGACACGCATGTCTTCGTTGTAGTCAGCTAGCATCTCGCGACAGGTCCCACACGGTGGAATTACCCGCGTCTCGTGTTCGTCGTGGTCGGGCATCGGGTAGGCGACGGCAACGCAGGTTTCGATGTCGTCGTGGCTGTAGCCGTCCGCGATTGCTGAGCCGATAGCGACTGGTTCGCCACAGACCGATGCGCGGCCGACGGCTGTTGGCAGGCTCACCCCCTCGTACACCGAACCGTCGTGTGTTTGGACGCCAGCCGCGACGATGCGTGCGCCATCGAAGAACTCCATGTCGACCGTCGCTTCGTTGGTTGCGGTTGCCCGGTCGATGAGGACACGGTCGGACTGTCTCAGCGGAGCAGTTTCCATGCGGAAAGGGCAGAGCCGGAGCACAAGTGTTTTGTGACCTACAGGAGAGAGCTGCCGGAGGTCGAGACGGTGCTTTCAAGCGCGCGCTCTCCGAAGACGGAGATATGTACGACGGAATCAAGGGGTTCTCTGACATCTACCCCGAGGAGATGACGGCCTACCGGGAGGTCATCGACACTATCGAGGACACCGCCCGAGGCTACGGGTTTCGAGAGATCGGGACACCCGCCATGGAGCCAGCGGAGATGTACATCGACAAGAGCGGGGAGGAGATTGTCGAGGAGCTCTACGCCTTCGAGGACAAGGGCGGACGACACGTCGCGCTCACGCCGGAGCTGACGCCGACGGTCGCCCGGATGGTCGCTGCCAGAGGCCAGGAGCTTGCGAAACCTATCAAGTGGTTCTCGACGCGCCCGTTCTGGCGATACGAGGAGCCACAACAGGGCAGATTCCGGGAGTTCTACCAGACGAACGTCGATATCTTCGGGAGCTCCGACCCCGCTGCAGACGCGGAAATTCTCGCCTTCGGAGCAGAGACACTCACCGGGCTTGGACTCACCGCCGAGGACTTCGAGTTCCGCGTCTCACACAGAGACATCCTCGGAGAACTGCTCCGCTCGTTCGAGGGTGACGTGGACGTTCGCCAGGCGATTCGCGCAGTCGACAAGTCCGCGAAAGTCGAGCCCGAGGAGTACCTGCAGCTACTGGTCGAGGCAGGCCTCACCGACGACCAGGCCGAGAGGTTCGTCGACCTGCTTGCCACCGGAAACGGCGACCTCGACGAACTCGTCGCCTTTACCGACAGCGTCGAGCCCGCGGTCGAGAACCTGAAAGACGTGCTGGCCGCCGCCGAGGATTACGGGGTTCGCAAGTACTGCCAGATTTCGCTCGAAACCGCCCGAGGACTGGATTACTACACGGGCGTCGTCTTCGAGTGCTTCGACGCCGAGGGCGAGATATCGCGGGCGATATTCGGCGGCGGACGGTACGACGACCTCATCGAATCCTACGGGGGGCCACAGATGGCCGCAGTCGGCGTCGCACCGGGCGTGATGAACTCGACGCTCCCGCTGTTGCTCCAGCGAGCAGATGTCTGGCCCGACGAAGCGTTCACGACGGATTACTACGTGTTACAGGTCGGCGAGACGCGGCGGGTCGCCGCACGAATCGCCCGACAGCTGCGAGAGCGCGGACACATCGTGGAAAGCGACGTGTCGGGACGGAGTTTCGGCGCACAGCTCGACTACGCCGACAGCATCAACGCGGAGACGGTGGTTATCGTCGGCGAGCAAGACCTCGAAAACGACGAAGTGACACTCAAAGATATGGACACCGGCGACCAGATACAGGTTCCGGTCGACGGGTTCCCCGGAGAGTTCGAGCGACCCACGCTCGAACAGTTCCGGTAAAACCGCAGCTCCAGCCCGCCGATATTATATACCCCCAGTCCGCTACAGGGACATATGGATGTCTCGGTAGTGGTCCCAACGCTCAACGCTCGCGACCAGCTTGCGGGCTGTCTGGATGCGCTCACCGAGCATGCCCCCGAGGCGGAGCTGATTGTTGTCAACGGACCCTCCTCGGATGGAACGACCGGAATGGTCTGTGACCGGGATGACGTGGACGTGCTGGTCGAACTCGCGGACCGACGAATCACCGTCGCACGCAACGCGGGTATCGACCGTTCGAGCGGGGACATCGTCGCGTTCGTCGACCACACCGCCACCGTCACGCCCGAGTGGGTGAGCGCAATCGACACCGGGCTCACGAACGCGGACGTCGTCACAGGACCAACCACCTCACAGGTCGACGGAGCGGTCGAGCTATCGTCACCGGAATCCCGCACTATCGCGGGCAGGGAGGTTACCTACTTCAACCCCGGGAACGTCGCCTTCGAGCGCGCAGTCCTCGACGAGCTAGACGGGTTCGACGAGTATCTCCACATCGGGGGGTCGCGGGACCTCGCCCACCGGGCCGCGGGACGGTCGTTCGATATCGACTGGGACGAGGAGATGCGTCTCACCAGCGGTGTCGGGACCGACGGCGGCGAGCGAACCACAGACTGGGGCTGGAAATACCGCTCGCTCTCGTACCGGCTCGTCAAGAACTACAGTCTCCGCCCGACCGTGGTTCGACGGCTGCTGGGACACGCCTGTACAGACTGCTACACGGAGCTGCGTGCAGTCGGGGGAGGGCACAGTCGCCCGTCAGAATGGCTCGGGAACGGAAAACACGTCCTGACGAATCTGGCAGGCGGGGTCAAAGCAGGGCTCGGAGCGCGTCGACGCGACCGGACAGCGAGGCGGAACCCGAGCGGCCGGTCATCCACTGGTGACCACGCAGTCGATGTTTACGACTGGCGGTGACAACGTGGGTCAAGGTGCAAGCGATTCGATAACGCGGGCCGCATTCTTCGAGAACACCTTCCGCATCGCGTCTTCGGGGACGTTCAGCGTGAGAATCTCCATCACGGCGACGTTCGGGTGAGATGCCGGTGCACCGCTGCCGAACAGCACTCTGTCGGGATGTTCCATAACCGCGCGTTCGAGCGGGTCACGGAACCTGACGAAGCTCGTATCCACGTAACACGAATCGTAGCTGTCGAGCAGGTCTATCGTCTCGTTCATCAGCGTCTCGTCCAGACCGTAGCCACCGCAGTGAGCGATAATGAGCGGAAAGTCGTACGTGAGCAACGTCTTCTCGATGGCGGCCGCCGCGAAGCCGCGACCGCCGTATGTGATGACCGGCCTGTCGACGTCTGCGAGCGCTTCGAGCACCTCGGGGTCCGGGAGTCCGTCCACGACAGGATTGATGACGAACCCCTCGAAGCGACCCTCGTAGGCGTACTGCTCGACATCCTCGGGAGATGTGTGGTTCTCCCCCCGTGAACGGGCAACGTTCCGGAGACGGGAACTGGTCCCCATCCCGGGGTCACGGACACCGTTGATGCGGGCAAACGCAACGAACGGTCTATCGACGGCAATCCGTGCAACGGCGTTGTTCGCCCTGAGGTAGCTGTCATCTCGGAATCCGGGCAGGACGAGCGAGCCGACAATCCCCGCCTGGTGCATCTCGCGTTCAATCTGTTCCGGGTCACCGATGCCTCGTGGTCGACGGCTTTCGTCCGGTTCGAGCTCGATATGCGTATCCACAACCCGAAACCCATGCTCCAACTCGAGCATCTGTCCGACATTGACCCGGAGGGTACTTAATTCTCTTCGCCTCGACTCTCGGCTGTGTGACGGGCTACCGTGGACCCGACGAGTAATAACATTTATATAGAACCGCAAACGACCTTTTAACCGAGGTAATACACAATGTCACAATCTGGACAGCGACGCATGGGCGGACAGCCGATGTTTATTCTCAGCGACGATACGGAACGGACCCGTGGCGACGACGCACAGTCCTCGAACATCTCTGCCGGAAAGGCAGTAAGTGAGGCGGTGCGGACGACGCTCGGTCCGCGTGGAATGGACAAGATGCTCGTCTCCAACGACGGCGACGTCGTCATCACGAACGACGGAGCGACAATTCTCAACGAGATGGACATCGAACAGCCCGCAGCACAGATGCTCGTCGAAGTGGCTGAAACACAGGAAGAGGAGGTCGGCGACGGGACGACTACCGCCGCAATTCTCTCTGGAGAGCTTCTGAAACAGGCCGAATCCCTGCTCGAAGACGACGTGCACCCGACGACCATCGTCGAAGGGTACCACGAGGCGTCCCAGCTCGCACTGGAAGCCATCGAGAACGAGATTGTCGCCACCGACCTCGACGAGGAGGAGCTCATCAAAGTTGCCGAGTCGAGCATGACCGGCAAGGGGACCGGCGGCGTCACCGCCGAAGAGCTCGCTCAGACGGTCGTCGACACCGTCGAGCACGTTCGGACCGAGGATGGCGTCAGCCGAGACAACATCACGATTCACAGCCAGGTCGGCGCTTCCTCCAGCGCGACCGAGCTCATCGAGGGAGTTATCGTCGGCGAAGAGCGAGCCAGCGAGGAGATGCCCCACTCCGTCGACGACGCTGCAATCGCCATCATCGACGACGACCTCGAAATCAAAGAGAGTAACATCGACGCCGAGTACCAGGTGTCGAACGTCGACCAGCTCAACGCGGCTATCGACGCCGAAAATGAACAGCTCCGCGCGTACGCGGACGACCTCGCTGCTTCCGGTGCAGACGTCGTTTTCGTCACAGGCGATGTCGACGACCGCGTGGTCTCGTTCCTCGCGGAGGAGGGGCTGCTCGCGTTCGAGGGCCTCAGCTCCGACGATGTGGCGTCCGTCTCCGACGCGACCGGCGCCTCCCGTGTCGGCTCCGTCGACACGCTC
>LKMJ01002296.1_pt1 | contig 17471 bp, 36 predicted proteins | sample 643391 | NCBI WGS metagenome assembly LKMJ01 (sample SAMN04112250, study PRJNA286221) | soda lake metagenome | biome: soda lake; feature: Kulunda Steppe; material: water; isolation source: sample PL-Br10 brine of Picturesque Lake | place: Russia: Kulunda steppe | collected 2010-07
ATCACACCCACTTCCCCCCACACATCAGACCCACTTCCCCCCACACATCACTCCCGCTTCCCCCCACACATCACACCCACTTCCCCTGCCACCCACTTCAACTCCCCTGGTGAGCACTTCGCCCTGAAAGAGTCTATATCATTTTCCCATCACACTCACACCCGTCCTCGAACACAAGCACCTTTTGGCGCAGCCAGTCGGAGGCCTTCTCCATGTCCATGTCGCACTCTGCCAGCGCCTTCTTGCAGTCCATCATACCGGCGCCAGACTTGCGGCGCAGCTCCTGCACAGCCTTGGAGGACACCTGCGCAGACACCGCACACACACACACGCGCGCGCACTTGTCTAGAGGTCTACCGCTCGCCCAGGAGAGGCGCGCGACTTGGCGGCAGAAGGCAGTGCGCACGGCGCGGTGCATTTGCGTGACTTGGCATGACACTGGGCCTCCACAGGGGAGCCAGGCCTGCCGGGAGGGGGCTCCCAGCACGCCCCTGGAGGACTAAGGCATGGCACCTTGTGTCATGCGGGCAGAGCCTGAGTTCCCCTCCCTCAGCGCGCGCTGCTGTGCGCTGGGATTGAGATCAAGCCTCCCTTGACTCCCAGATCAAGAGGCGCACCTGCACAGTGGCCTTGGGGGCCTCGGGCTCAGGCTTCTTCTCCTCCTTCTTGGGGGCCTGCGCGAGGAGGAGGAGGGGGGCGAGGCAAGCCATGAGTGCTGTGTTGGAGGCCCACTGCAGGCAGGCAGCATGTGAGCAACACGCAGCACCGAATGGCAGATGCACGGCTCAGACAACATGCAGCACCAAGTGCACACCATCCGCCTCATGCGAGTCACATGCGTTTCAACCGCGCAGGGCCAAACAAGCCACCCATGCTCCCCCGGTTGCTGTGCAGCGCACCTCATGAGGCCAATGATCTCATTGTCCCGTGCGCAACTGCACGCAAAACAAAAAAAGGCATGCACACACGCACCTCCGCTGCGCTCTTAACCTCTGCCTCCTTGGCCTTGGTCTGCTGCGCCACCTCGTCTGCGAGGTTGGTGGACTTCTTCTCCAGACCCTCACCCAGGTTGAAGCGCACGAAGCGGCGGACCTGCGCAGGCCACAGACACGCATATGCCCCAGGTCAGCGGTTTCAGGGAGGGCAGTGTCTCTGTACAGTCTCAACTCCCAGGGCAAGGCAACCAACCATCCAAGCGGCAGCAGGAGGGGCAGGGTGGCGCAGAGCAGAGGGCAACCAGCAAGGGGTGCTCTTGCGCACCTGGATGTTCTCGCCCACAGCCGCGATGGTCTGCTTAATGAGCTCCGACACCTTCATGTTAGGGTCGGTCAGGGAGTCCTGGTTGACCAGGGCCATCTCGTCCTGGATCTTCTTCAGGCGGCCCTCCACAATCTTGGCCCTGCGTGTCACAACACGAGTGTGCAGGCCCCACCCCAGTCAGCACCTTCATGTACTCGTGGATCCACCCAGAAGGCCAATGCAGCATGAAGGCACGTTTGGTGGGTCTGCACGCAGGCGAACAGGCACGCCTGTGCAGCATCACTGGCTGAAACAGCCACCAGGGTACCTTGACCCCCAATGCCCCTTGGCAGCTCGACAGGCAGGGGTGCCCTTGACATCAATCCAGCCATGCCTACACAGCAAAACACATGTGCCTACACAGCAAAACACACGCGCCTGCATCCCTTCCACCTCGACCCACAATCAGTGAGGGAGCGAGGGAATGGCGCGGCTGCACCCTTCGTTTGTCGTGGCCCGACGGAAGTTAACACACACACACACACGCACAGGGCCTAAGAATAATGAATGCAAGCATTCCACTTTGCGCAGGGTACCAGCACCAGCGCGGCAGAGCACACAGGCGCACCAGCACGCGCGCGCCCACGCGGCATATGCGCACACACCTGATGGCCTCAGGCTTACTCTTGATGTCCTCCTTGTTCATCTCAATGTCGCGCTCGCGCGCCAGCATGCCAGCAGGCACCTCCTCTGGGGACACCACAGTCACACCGGGGCAGGAGGCCACCAGCATGCCCAGCTCCTGGATCTGCGTTTCCACACATGGTAAGGAGCACACTTGGCTGGCAGAACGAGCGCACGCGGAAGGTTATGCAAGCGGGGATGACCCTGGTGTTGGCGTGCATTGAGGGAGGGGTGTGTACCATTTGTAGGGTTGTTTTGTTTGCACGCTGCCAGGCGCCATACACCACCCGTGGATTCAAGGCTCTGGCCATGCCACAACCACAATCGGGCGGGACACATGGGGCGTGGGCGGTTGTGGTTTCCCTAAAAGCTTGAAATGGACACCTGCGCCTGTTCAGGTTGGGCCAACATTTTTCATGTCAGGTCATGACCACCAGCCTGACTGTGGAGCAGATAACTGCGCCTGCAGATCAAAAGGAGAGCAAAACCCCACGGGCATTACTGACCCGCGCGGAGAGCTTACCCTTTGCACAGCAAACCCACGCACGCACCAGGCCCTGGAACTTGTCGCTGGCGGCCACAAAGTCGGTCTCACAGTTGACCTCCAGCAGCACACCCAGGCGGGAGCCAGGGTGGATGTACGCGGCCACAGCGCCCTCAGCCGCCACCCGGCCAGCCTTCTTGTCGGCGCCCATGATGCCCTTTTGGCGCAGCCACTGCGGGTGGGCAGGGGCACACGCGCACCAATCATCGGCCGTGAGGCCGTCAGGGACAAGCGGCATGTGGATGGCAGGCAGGCGTGTGCATCGCTCCATGCAGCGCGTGCGTGGTATTCCAGAAAGCAGGCAGGAGCATGCTTACAGCTGCAAGCAAGTATGGCAGCTTACGCACTCAAAGAGCATGCACAAGGAAAGGCATGCTCATAAGTGGAGAGGAGCAGAACATCAGCAAGCTGAGCAAACGAACAGGCATGGTCAGCAAAGCCGCAGCTGATCCATGAGTTACTCATCCAAAAGATCCGCCTCTGCCAGTACCTACCCACCAGCCGGTGCGGCATGCGCATTCAGCTGGAATGCACCAAAGCGCCTCTGATGAAGGTTGCAGCAGCGGAGTGCTTACACAGGGAAATCCAGTGATATGATCATACGTCCAAGAAAATAATGGAGGGGATCGCACAAAATAGCATAAGATGTCTGGTCCAAAAGTACACAGAAGAAAGGCGTCTTACTCCTTTTGGGAACAGCGGGCTTGGCACATCTTTCCCAAAAATTAAAAAAAACACATGAATGTAAGCCATGGGGGATGGAGTGGCCACACTCATGCATGGGCCAGAGCATGAGGAACTACAAAAATGAGGGCTGGGTCGCGGTGAGGGGTTCTGCATCTGGCTTCCACAAACGATTTGCGACCCTCACAGTTACACACAGGAAAGCCATTTCCGTGACAACACAGCCCGGTCCGAACTCGAAACCCTTCAAAGCAACACCCTCAGGAGGGCCCCGCACAGCCGTCTGCTGCAAGGGTGCTCCACACGCACTGCGCGTACTGCCCACAGCACGACCAGGCACTGCTGCACCTGTCCAGGTGTACCATACAGCACGAGCGGCGTGCACAGCCTTAGAGCAGTACCTCGACAGCCTTCTCTGCATCCCCCTGGCATTCAGCCAGTGCCTTCTTGCAGTCCATCATGCCCGCGCCCGTCTGCTTGCGCAGCGCCTTGACGTCGCTCGCAGACACGTCTGCACAGCAGCAGAGACAGGGCAGGCCTTTTGCAGGACATGCATAACTGGTCCTATGCTGCGGAATCAACACAGCGATTTGCAACTCGTGTCCTATAATGCAACACTATTAGGGATGGACATTGTACTTGAGTAAAAGCAAGAGTGTGAAGGGCAGCCTCGTGATTCTTAAAAACAGTAAACAGTTCTTGATACTGCCTGGGTGTCTAGATGAAAAATAGAACCTTCACTAGATGAAGATCAGCCCAGTCACATTAGCAGCTCCCCACTCTAAGTTGGCAAGGTGGGTTGCTATTGTTCCTGATTTGCTATTGTTCCTGTTTCGTCACATCAACGACATGCTGGCATTGATGACACACACGCACACAACACATACCCCATCCATGCACACTCACTTTGCACAGCCGCTGCCAGCACCACAGGGCGGCGGTAGGCACGGACAGGCACCTCGGCCTCGTCCTCGTCCTCCTCCATCAGGTCCTTGACAAATGCAGCCACCTCCTTCTCGCGGTTGTACTGTGCACGCAAAGAAAAAGAGGGGGGGAAAGGGTCGTTGAGCAGGACAGATCAACATTGCATGCGCTTATCTGCCTGAGGGCCTGCCTGACGCAGTGCACAAGCGCAGCAAGGATGGAACAGAAGTGGCGATTGTCGAGTGCTTTGACTGGGTGTTCCATGGGGTGTCTTACAAGAAAGGGTCTGCATTGTGCTCCTGGCGGAAGGGGAAGGGGAGAAGTCCAGACTGCACATTCAGGGCTGCTGTTGCGCGCACGCCGGGCAGGGCAGGACGGACCCACAGTCTGAACAACCCCAGGCCCTGCACCCTGCAGTGCTTACACAGCGAGGTTTCATGCAACTCTGCATGCTTGCTCTGCATGTCAGTCGCCCTCGCGCACCCCATCCTCACAACGAAGCTGCGGGCCTGTTGCCAACAGTGAGTGCTCATGAGGTGCGCCTGTTGCCAACAGTGAGTGCTCATGAGGTGCGCCTGCTTACGCGCATTTGCTTGCCCAGGACTCCTAGGCATAGAGGCCCAGGCTGTAGAGGCCAAGGCTGCTGCCAATGAGGGGGTGCTTCTGAAGCAGATGCGCACAGCCAGCAGCGTGCGCCAAGGCCACCTGTTGGCAGTCCACCCCTGGCCACATGAGCGCGCTCACATGCGCTCGCCTCTCTCTGTGTGCACACACACCTCGGCTACCAAGTTCAACCTCTCCCCAAACACCTCCGTGCACTCGTACTTGCCCTACTTATACGCACCTTGGCCACCTGGTTCCAGTCAACCTCACGGGGCTTGGCGCCCTCCCGCTCCACCAGCTCGATCTCCCCAGCCTCGTTGGTCACGCTCTTCAGGCCCATCATCTTAAGCGCGCGCTTGGGCACCTACGGCCACGGACACAGGCAGGCCAAGTGGGGCATATGCACTCAGTGTACACGCGCTCAACATGCTGCGATAGGGGAAACCCCAGACGGGGGCAAACAGACAGGACGACTTCTTGCTGAGGAGAGGGGGAATGGGGCGCAGGCAGGTTCAGTCGTGCTCCATTTTGGATGAGGTGGGTACATGTCGGCTGATGCAGAAGCAGCTCATGGAGGCGAGCAGACAGCCATAGGTTTGCTGATGTCTGAGGCTCAGACCCAACAAGCCTTAATGATAAGTGCTGTGCTGCTTCGTGTCTCCCTGCCACGCGCTGCTACTCCACCTTCAGGTATGCGCCTTCCAACCTGCCAATCTGCAACCCCACATCTCCGTGTCTGTGCCTCCACAGCTGCGCTGCCGCCGCCGCCGCCGCTGCCGCTGCCGCTGCTGCAGCGGGCCGTGCTCCTGATGCAGCAGATACCCCCCTGCACACAACCCTGTCCCAGGCTGCCTTCCCCTGTACCGACCCTGTCTCATTCACCGCTACGGCCAAGCTGCACAGCCGCCGCTCCAGGCGTTCCAGCATGCCTTGAGGTGCCTGCCCCCTCGCCATGTCTGCCCCCGTGCCATGTCTGCCCCCAATGTCATGTCTGCCCCTGTGCGATGTCTGCCCCTGTGCCATGTCTGCCCTTACCATATCTGCCCCCATGCCGTGTCTGCTCCTTGCATCCAATCCAGGCATGCAGGCAGGGGTCTGAACAGGTCCTGAGCTGTTGCAGCGCCTGCCCAGTTGATTGCCTGGCCAAGCGTGCACACTCACCGGGATGGACTCCTGCCAGAAGTCGTCCAGCTCGATCTCGTCCAGGTCGAAGTCGGTGTCAGTCCAGCCAATGTTGCGGATGTTCAGGGCACCTGGGTTGATCTTGTTCTGCAGGCACAGCACGAGCACACAACCATTGGCAGTCCAGTGCATGCCGGCGCACAGGCTGTTTGTTAACTTGTCCAGGCGTCTGTCAACATTAAGGCTCATGCGCCTGCCAACATTAAGAGCCGCGCATCTCTCCCTACACACCATGGCATAGTCCTGGTGCTATCCAGCCTGTTGCTCTTGTTTCCGTGGGGCATATGCACGGTTGCACTCGCGCAAACAGACTAATTGCTCATGCGTCCCTGCGGCGCGACCCCTGTCGCTGACACCTTCTGCACACTGCCACGTCGGAGGCAAACAGGTGGGGTCGGAGGCACACAGGTGGGGTCGGAGGCACACAGGTGGGGGGCACAGCTGCAACCTGTGATGCGCCGGCAGCAAGGCAGTGCAGGTGGAACCAGGGGGTGCCATGTAAAGCATAGCTCCTGAAGGAGAGCAGGGTGCTGGCAGCGTACACACACCAGGGGGCGGGGAGCAAAGGTGTACATGTTGTCCATGATCTTGCCGGTCAAGACGCGGCCCTGGCGCTCGGTGGACATGTAGGCCTGCAAGCATGTAGACCATGACACATGTGGATTCAGCACAGGCACACATGCACATGCGTGTGAATAAGGCTTGGGGGCATTAGCCCGTGGAAAATGCGCAGATACAGCACTGGCACATGCGAGGACTGCAACAAGCCTTCCGTGTATTTTGGGGTTGGTTCCAACTCCACCCCCGGAGTTCTGTGTGACTGGAGATTCAACTTGCCCGCCAGCAGCCGCAAGCTGCCTGCTCCAGCGTGTACCTTCTTGACGTCGCTGCGGCTCATGCCGGTGCCAATGTCAAACATGGAGTTGTCCTCCTCCTCAAGCTGAGCCAGCTCATCCACATCATCGTCACCCTGCTCATCATCGATGAGGTCCAGGGGGTCGATGGCCAGGGGGTCGCCCTCCTCCTGCAGGGCCCGGCCGCAGACAACAAATTTCAAAAACAAAAATAGAAGCAAAGGGACTGCGGCTGCCTAAGGATGGCGGAGGCTACACATGCTGCGGGCCTGTGTCAACCCTCCAACGCAAACATTGGACTACCCCTCTACATGCGCCAGTAGCACATAGACACATCTGTGCTCGCGTGCATGAGACGCCCTCGGGGCGCACAAGCTGAAGTTGACCATCTGGTTTGGTGCATTAGCTGTGCCAACATGAGGCGTTACGCCGCGCACTCCACCCCACACTCCCACCATTTTTCTCGAACATGCCTGAAGCCAATCCCCACACTCTTCTTATGTGCCAAGAGCGCCACTGTCTTCCTTAGCCCCAAAAGCCCCCGCAGCCACTGGCACACACCAAACACTCACATCGATGGTGAGGTCTGTCTCCTCCTCATCCTCAAGGCCGGCAGCGGCCTGCTCCACCTCCCAGTCCGCCCACTGGCTGAGGGCAATCTTGCCCTCCTCAGTGTACTCGAGGATGTTGGCCTGCACCGCGTCGCCTGCAACCGCAGACGGCAGCGCAGCCAGCGCAATTCAGGGGGAGGGCGCGCAGCCCACGAGTGGTGCAACACGTGGTGAAACTTGTGAGCTGCAAAGGCCCCAGGAGCTCAACTTGACCTGACCTCGCTCAGCTCCAATCAGGGTGGGCGCCGCCATGTGGCCTGGCACCTCTGTCTCCGTTCAATTACTAGAATTTAGGCTCAAGAAGTTGTGAGGGGTGCAAAAGGGCTGTTCTGGCTGCCCCCATCCCTGAGCACACGGCAGCCTACCTCAGCGCCAGCAGTTACGGCTGGCTGCGCAATGGGCTGTGTCACAGGCTCGTCACAGGCCTGCTCTGGGCAGCCAGCCACTGCCCCTCAGTCGCCACATAGAACAATTCCGCACACGCACCAATGTTGTAGTACTCCTTGATGTTCTCCACGTCCTCGCTGATGTAGGCAGGGGCCTCAGTGCCTTCAGGCACGTACTTGGCCAGCTTCTCAGGGGACAGAGCGGCAGACGGGATCTGCAGGGTGGGCGCGCGCAAGCAGCAGCCGTGGGCGGGGCGCACGAGCTGTGGGCGGTGCGCAGCTCGATCCAGGGCACCAGCTCGTCAGCCTGTCCAGCACTGGTGGGGCGGCTCGCAGGATGTGGGCGGGATGAGACCCTGGTTGGCTGGCCCCTCACTCTGCTTGCGCCACCGGCTGCCGCGCAGTCAGAGCTTCCAGGGCAGAGGCCCTTACGACCCCAGAGGCACCTGTCTACCATGGACCCTGGTACATACAGCCACTCAGGCCTTGGGGGGCCCCCTGCTGCAGGGGCAGCCTGGCCACTGGCCCGCACACTGCGATCAGCTCTGCTGCCAGAGCACCTTTGGCCAAGCGCAGCCCCTGGAGATTTGGCTCTCTCCTGGCACTCAAACCTGCCTGGCTCCCCAGCCACCAGCTGTGAGGCGCGCCCTGCAACGCCCTTGCTGCCCGCGCGCAGTGCTGCCTTAGTCACCCTAGCTGCCCCCGCGCTGCGCTGCTAAGGTCCGCCCTGCTGCCCACATGCCGCAGCACACAAAGCGACCACGCCGCCCCTGAGCTGCAGGTACAGGATGCCATTTCCGATCACTTTCTGACCACTGCACAGTGTGAGCAGGTTTCGCTCACGAGCAAATACTCTCGCGGTGGAATCCTCCCTCTGGCCCAATGTAATTGCCCTCTGTGACAAGTGTTCCTGTGCTGCTGTTCAAAATGAGGTGCACGTTCTTTTTCACTGTCAAGACTTGCTTGTGTGCTCTCTCAGAAAGATGTACTCCTTCCTTTTCTTCCCTTTCTGCCAGTCCTATCCTGTGGAGGCCCCCTACATTTTGCATGCCTTGCCTAGTCAGACAATCTTTCATTTCCTTTCCCAACAGCACAACAAACTCTACCATTTCATCTTGGACATAAATGGACTATTTTTTGGCTGGTGAAGACCAGCAACAGACCGATAAGCCTAATGACCAGGCTTCTGACCACTGCACAAGGTGCTCCCCACTGCGGTGGGCACCTTTGCAGTTCACACATGTGGACCTCATATGCGGCGCACGCGCCCTTTGCCGGAGGCACTCTCCCCATCTGGTTGCTGCACAACGCAGAGGCTGCCCAAAGTGTGGCTCACCTTGGCTTCATCAGAAGGCAGCAGGCCGGTGAAGGCCTTGCCTCCTGCCTGGAACTCTACAAACACTCCGTAGTCCTCGACGCGCTTGACCTGCGACCCCAAGTGAACATGTTTATGCAGGGGTGAGCGGGGTGAGCGAGGCAGGCCAAACAGAACCAAGACTGCACGCTCCACCTTGCGCACACCATCATGTCCCCTACTGCCAATGCAGGCTGGAAAGCCACACTTTCAGGTCAGTCACTTCAGGGTCATAATTGGCCAAGTGCATGCAATTTTAAGTACCGCACTCTGTTAAAGCCACATGCACCGGTTTAACCCTTATGCCCTAGTTTCACCTACTACGGCAGGTCAAACGCATGCACCACGAAGGCAAGAGGCTTGTCTTTGTGGTGCATGCAGTAGGCTGAAGTCCAGACTTAATCTACTTGACGCACCTGACCTTCCTTTGATCACACGAGGCGCACACTCCAGCCCTACCTTACCTTTTGTGCGCACAGGTAGTATCGACGGCTGCCTACCCTAGTCCCAGAGCCATGCGCATGCTCCAGCCGCATGCACACATGTGCGCGCCACGCACCGTGCCGGACACCAGGGAGCCCACAGGGCCTGCAGGCATGGCCGAGCTGAGGTCCACCTCCATGTCCATATCATTGTCCCCAGCGGCCTCAAAGGCAGCCACCGTCTCCAGTGTCATCTCAGGGTCCTCCTCACGCATCTGGTACAGCATGCCATCACCCTCTTCATCAGCCTCCACCAGCTCATTGCCCTCATCAGGCTCAATCTCATCATCCTCCTCCTCAGCGGCCTCCAGCTCATCGACCTCCTCATCGTCCTCCTCATAGTCCTGCTCATCCCCCTCATCAGCTTCACCTGTGGGTGAAAAGAGGCAGACATTGCCTGTTGAGCACTGCTCTACCTACAGGAAGACATACCCATAAACCTTCAACTTATTGCAGACCGCCAGCCCTACCATTTCCTGCTGCTACTGACGACTGGCTTGAAAAATTGCTTCAGTACATGCGCGGGCTTGTGTTTGTGTTTGTGTTTGTGTTCTGTACATGCGCGAGCGCGCACGCACACGGGCATGCGTGTGCACACGTACATGCATTTCATGTTTTACGCTGTGCAGCATCCTTCTGCAACCCAACCACAACTCTTCCCCCACCTGACATGCCCTTCATGGTCAGGGCAATACGGCCAGTGCTGGCGTCCACGCTCATTACCCGGACAGTGACAGTCTGGTTAGGCTGAACCACGGCGTTGGCGTTCTTAACGAAGCCGTCCTGCATGAAGATGGTGAAGCAGCCAACGAGTTTGACGGTGTGGAAGGGGCATTGATGTGCCGACCAGACACGCACGGACGAAAAACAGGGCCGGACGCAGCCAGGGCTTACAGGTCTTCATTCTGGCTCACCGAAAGTTGGGAAATGTGGACCAGGCCGTCCTTGGCTGCGCCAATGTTGACAAAAGCGCCAAACTGCTCGACTCGGACCTGCGATGAGGGCGTTTTGAAGCACACACACAGGTCATGCGGCCATCAGGAGGATAGAGGTAGAAGGCCATTTTGCTCTGGCGTGTCCCACAAATCACGAAGCAAAAATAACAATCGTGAGGCCGCAAGACGTACCACGCGGCCCTCAAGCTCCTGGCCAGGCTTCAGGGCGGATAAGGGGATGGGCTGGGAGGGGGTGGCTGCTGGCTCAGCTGCTGCTGCCACCCGCAGGTTTACCCGGGCAACGGAGGCTGGCCTGATAGCCTGCTGCTTGCTGGTGGGGGCCCTGCAGGAAAGGGCGGGCGTTGGGATGGTGGGTTGAGGGGCAGCGGTCAGCAGGCAAGGGAAGGGGTGCATCAGGGAAAGTTGCAGCATTTTGTGGTGCAGCAGGACACACACCTCCTAGTGGCCACCGGCAGGCGCCGCACGGGGGCCAGGGAGCCCAGCTTCCCCTACAATGAAACATCCATCGCAAAAGGTGTAAGAAGGGAAGCGGCTCGGCGACGCTCTGAGCTTGCATCGGCAGGGACGAGGACGCACCTGGGTGGCCCCGGTGGCTGCACGCAGCTCCAAGCCTTTCAACATTTTACCAGCCAATATTTAAAGATCAAGGACGACTTTGAAAGAATCGCTGACTGCTACACAATACCCTGCAGAACGAGAAGCCTGAACAAGGCAGGTACAGAATACCAAATATTTGAAAGAACAAAGAAGTCCATTGGATGGTCCGTTCCACTCAAGCTCTATTGGATGGTCGCTTCCACTCCAAGTGGTGCTCTATTGTTTATATTTAAAAATTCAGCAAATATTTTTATAGCATAAATCCAGATGCATACTCTCAATGAATGAGCCTGAAGAATACGAGGGCCGTGTTGGTTTTAACATTGATTAACTCATAAATTATTCGCCATTTTGCTCACTTTATTACTGGAAGCACAGCAGGCAAGAATATCAACGAACCAGCCCGTACCGCAATAAAAAATGTTGCACCATCAGTTGAGTGCGTCATCCCCAGTTTTGGGTGGGCGTGCATCAGCACAGCGCCCAACCAACGCATCAGCCCTCGCTCCCCCAGCGACCCTCCCCCCACAGCAGCAATGCACCGCTTTCCGCAACAGCAGAAGTAGCAGCCACTGCCACATCCCGACGGTGTCTCACAGGCGCTTGGGGACGACCCGGGTGCAAGCTGCGGACACTGATACGCAGCAGGCCGAGCCCTCCTCCTCCTCGGCGCAGCAGACCAGCTCCTCCAAGGATGTCCCCACCAGCCCGTTGTGGGAAATCGACTTCTGCAGCCGTCCGCTGCTGGACGAGCGTGGCAAGAAAGTCTGGGAGCTGCTCATCTGCGATTCTGAACGCAACTTTGAGTACTCGCAATACTTCCCGAACTCCAAGATTAATAGCGCTGAGGTGAGCAGAGCAGCGGGGTGGTGGGAAGACGTGGAGGGGGACGTGTAGTAGCAATGAAATTCATGACTGGCGTGGTGCCACTAACTGACAAGCTGTCTCCGTCTCCCTCAATAGTTCCCCCTATCTCCTTGCGTGATTGTAGTTGAGGCGCGCTGTGGAGGCCGTGCTGTCCAGGCCTGGCGCCCAAAGGCCGGAGCGAGCGCGCTTCTTCCGGGGCCAGATGCAAACAATCATCACCAAGGCCCTCACTGAGTGCCAGATCAAGCCCATCCCCAGCAGGAGATGCTTTACCATCATGTGTAAGTATAGTGGGAAATAGCAAACATGCACATGTTGCTGTTTGCCCGCCGCTGCATGCCATGCACATAGGCTTATGTTTCCGCCCAGGCACGCTTGCACACATGCTTCAGACACTAGGCTGACGCAACAATGCCCTTTGCTGTTCCTGCACAACTTCTCCTGCAGCCTGGATCCAAGAGCGCTTAGAGACGGTGTACAAGAAGGACCCTCGATACGATGACAAAGTGCAGTCCCTGTTTTCGCTTGATTTAAGCCCACCAGAGGTGAGTTACAGCCACACCGTTGTGGCATGTGTTCAAATGTAGAACACACATGTCAGGATCCATCTCTTACCATGGGTGCTCATTTGACCATGCGTGCTCGTCAGCAGCTGAAGAGCATTCCAGTTCAGATTCGATGCTGTCCCTGCATCATTGCACGATTACTGTATGGCCATGCCGGTCAGTTATTTGTTCTATCTGGTGGACCTACCCTCAGACCACAAACAGCGTGTCCAGCTTGACAATGATAACCAACTGACCAGAAGGCGCACGCCTCGAGCTCACTGCATCACGCCAGAAGCATGTAGCTTCGTTTGGTTCACCATCTCGAACCCAATACTCCAGGCACTTGTTGACAAATAGCACCATTGCTGCTCACTCTTGGGAGCCTATCTGCACATTTCACCATACTTGCAGCCTCTTCCAGATGCAATGCGCGGAGAGCAGTGGGCGTTTGTGCAGCTTCCGTTGGGCACACTCCTGGAGATGATGAGGGAGGTGCAGGAGGTAAGGAGTTGGGAGTAATGGCAGGCTTGTGGGCACAGTTTGGTGCGTGGGGGGACTTCATGTCATGCATGCGAGGGCTGCCCAATGCAAGCCTCGCCTGCCTCGCGAGCAACCTGATCCATCCAGCCTCCGGTTGTAGCTCCACTCAACTTCACAACATTTTTGACAGCCCAAGTCTTATCATGGCCACATGATTAGCTGGCAAGCCTTATGATTGGCCTACCTTCCTGGTCACTTCACGTTCTCTCGCTCATCCGCCTTGCACCTGAGTGTTGCGCCACTGAGGCCTCGTGGAGCATGCCATGATCGTGTTGCCATAATTGTGTTGCGCCACTGAGGCCTCATGGAGCATGCCATCATCGTGTTGCCATAATCGTGTTGCGCCACTGAGGCCTCATGGAGCATGCCAAAATCGTGGGCATGTTGGCTCCTTGCGCAAGCAAGGCCCTGCACCTGTGCCTGCAAAGCCACCACGCCCCCAGTGGCCACTTTCAAGCCTGTCTGCATCTGACCTGTCGTGCTTGCGCAGTCAGACATTTTTGGTACGACCTTTGACCTGGAGGTGGCAGGGGCAGGGGGGCTCCCCAAGGACATCCTCATCCCCGGTGTGGCGGTGTTCAGCAGGCGCGCGCTGCCCCTGGCAGCCTGGACCAGCGGCCTGGAGATTGCTGCCGTCAAGGCAGATGTGCAGGTGCGCATGCAGGCTGTCATGCTCAGGGTTTGCGCTCCAAGATGGAGGGGGGTGCGGGCGTAAGGGAGCCCCGTTTGGGAGGCTCACCAGGCGTGCCCCAGTTTTGTGTGGGTGAGCAGCTGGCGGGCAGACCCTTCATGGGAAAGAGGGGCGGTATGGCAGTTTGCGGATTCAGGCGGGCTTTTGTTTGTACAGGCAAACGTTTACCAGCCTTGCCTTTCAAGTAGCCCTCCAGAGTGCTTGGGTAGCCTCAGGGCATGCACGCCCTTTAATTCTTGCTGGCACCATCGGGCCCATGGTCCCAGATGGCCTGCTGTCCAAAGTGTGCCTGCTGCACCAACGCGGTTGTGTGACGACGCTTGCCGCGCTGCGCAGCGGTCGTGCCTAATCCTCGAGACTGGGGTCAACCAGCGATGGCGGTACGGAGGCTGGAAGACCAACCCTGACGCGATCGAGGAGGCAGAGAACTGGGAGGACTGCAAGCAGGGCGTCAAGTGAGTGCGACGGGTGAATAGGGATGGCTGGATTTGCAGCATTTTATTGGGTGCAGAGCCTAGGTTGCGCCTTCCGGGTCTTGCCCGGTCACAGCTGTGCAGAGCACGGCAAGGTGCAGGTGCCCTGTCTGCTGCATGCGCATCTGTCTCTTGCTGAGAACCGGCACACTGGAGCAAAACAGCTTGACCTAGGGCATAATCCCAGCCAACTGAAACACAGTCCCCTTGAAAACCCTTATCAAAATTTCCTTTCCATGCTAGTCTATTCATTGAAACAGAATATGGACAAAGAGAATGAGAAACCTCATGAATTCAGCACACTGAGGGAGTCTGAGATGTCTCCAAGGCGCCTTCAGTTAAACAGGCAAGCAAGATCAGCGAGCCTGACGAGCTGCTAAGGCGCCAAATGCTAGCTTTACGCCTTACTAACTCTGTCATGCCACTCTTCCTGCACAGGCCTGAAAGAATATAATATACTTCTTATTCTTAGCGGTATGAATTGCTTGCCAATGCACATGGATGGAGGGCAGCATCCATGATGCACATTGCTCTCATAAGCTTCGCCCCCCCTTGCTTTCTCTCAGGTGCACCTCGCATCATTTTTATGCATTAGCTCTTGCTTCTGCAAGCATTCATGCATATGCTTGCAAGGAACGTGTACACAAAGGTTGCTTCCTCGCATGCATTGTGTGAATGAGAGCATTTATTCAGGCTTTTCTACCCCCCGCATTACTCAATGCATTTCCATTCTCATGCCTCCATTGAGCAATGCTGCACTGCTCCTGCATTTCCATCACCTGCCTTTAGTGCTTGAACACCTGCATGCATGCCCTCTGAACAGAACAACACCTTGGTCTGCAACCATTTTTGGTAAAACAGTCGACACGTGAGGGAGGCAGTGGGAGTTTTCTAGTTTCTGTACTAATTTTGTCTTAAACAGGCCTCCCCAAATTATTGTTTGGAAATAGTGTGGCAGTGAATATTAGGAGACTGTGTGGGTGGGCAGGGGTGGGTGGGGTGAGCTCTGCAGTGGGCCCAGCCAACTTTTCTGACTCGACTTCTTGGCTTGGGGTTCCCTGGTGTAGACCAATTGAGCAATGAGACTCTCTTGCGCGTAATGTTGTGGCCCTCCTTACTTTGATCGGCATGGCAGGGCTCATGCTGCTGTCATAACTACAAGCAAATTCGGAAAGTTGTAGAACTCCATGTTGGCCCTATCCTAATCCATTGCTTTTAATGGCAACATCAATATGTTCAGGGGCCTGCACTTCCTGGCTGTTCAACCAGACCCAGACTCAGAGGAGCTCAAAGGGCTGTGGTTGCTCCAAGACCGTGAACCACCGCAGATATAATTGTTTCCGTGACAGGAGACTCATTTCTGAAGAGCGCAAATAAAGCCAAGCCTGGCTTAGACTGGAGTATTTTTCTTTGTCCTAGCTCTGGCCAGCTTAGAACTTGACTGCCTTCGACTGATTGACATCTTTACTTGGTAATTTCTTCTTGTCTGGATTCCTTGATGCTTCTCTGGTCTGTGTTTTGCATGGGAACTAGCTTTACTTGACGCTATGCTAGGACCTCTCCTTGCATGCTGCCAGTGTCTATCATCTGGCTTGCGTTGACGTGCTTTGGTAGTAGGGCACAAATTGCCCTAGGTTTCCACTGTCTAACTAATCTTCCTCGGTCAGTGGTTTCTATGCAGAGGCACATTGCAAAGAAAAGAAAAGAAAACTACACATGCAGCAAGATGCTCCCGCATCAATCAAGGAAAAGGAGACACATTCGTCCTTAGTGCCGTGAGTCTTCTTCGCCTTTGGAAAAGATATCTTGTGAGGATCTGGAGGGTGGCTGGTAGCCCCCTGCTCCAGACCAAAGCCTTATGAGCTTTTTTTTCAAGTGCGTGTCGTGTCGTAGTTAGTTTGTGAGCGTTTTAGACAGGCCCTGGGTGAGCATGCAATTTAAGCTCTGAAAGATGGTGCTAAGTGTTGGAGGTACAGATTGAATCTCCTTTGCCAAGGAGGATGGTGTGGAGTGTAACCTTTCTGGCTTTCAAGCGCTAGCGTAGAGTCTCCTATTGCTTGCTAGAGGCCTTCAGGCTGAGCTGGTGACCAGGCCTGGTCTCTTCGCAGTATTTGACATCTATAAGGTGTACCTCCCTCTTATTTGCTTTGAGGTCGTGAGCTCTGCGCAAGTCCCCATTACATCTAGCGTGATGCACCTGTTGTAAGTGAGGAGTGGAAGGTGGTTTGGATTTATTGGGTACGGGAGTAATCAGAATGGCATAGGGCGACTTGTGGTAAGCCTGTCTCTGACAGGTAAACGGGCATCAAAAAGCCAGCTGGGTAATGTCTTATTATTAACATATTCTGGAATTCGAAGGTTCTGTTAGACCGAACGGTCAGCGCTGCTGGCATCCATGTGGACCAAACATCCTGCTAGAGAGCCTCTACCGATGGCTTTCATGATGAGCCTTCAGGTGATATTATGACGTTCCGTGATCATTCCAGAAATGATATTGTGTTGACACTGGTGGCACCCTGAAAGGATATGAAGGTAAGGTAAGGTAAGGTTTTCAAGGCTGTATCAGCTTAGCCGGTTGGCCTCCAGTGAGGTTCGAACCCCGAACCCACAGGTTGCGAGGGTGGATAATCGACTTCCCATCTCAGGTGCCCCGCCGCCAAGGATATGAAGAGCACTATCTGCTTGCTAACAGAGTGGACACTGAATGCCAGTCGAATTTTTAAAGCGGACAGCTTATTTTTGGTTAAAAAGGGTTGCACCTGCTGAAGGAGGACAGGAGGACAGTTATATAATAAGTTATAGAATAATAATAGAATGAGAAAGAAAAGATAAACAGGTTTGAAAATAACTGCAATCCGTTATAGAATAAGTTATAGAATAATAGAGTGAGAAAGAAAAGATAAAAAAGGTTTGAAAACAACTGCAATCCGGAGAATTTGGCTCAATGGCTTTGGTGAAGGAGACTCTCGGCACCTCAAGCTAACGTGTCTCCTATTCCTTATTTGATGCACGGAGGTCTTCAAGTTGCTCTCTGTGTAGTTTTTCTCTTCTTTCTTGCGGCTGATCTCTGCCAGCAAATAGAACACAGATGAGCTGAATAGGCCCTCCAGACGCGCTCTTGAGATAAGAAAGAAGAAAGAAAAGAAAAACTACGCAAGCAGCAAAAAGCTCCTCACATCAATTAAGGAAAAGGGGCCACTTGGGAAGAAAAGCCCCTTCACCAGAAAAGAAAAGGGGGGGTCAGTGAGGATC
>LKMJ01002298.1_pt1 | contig 17459 bp, 13 predicted proteins | sample 643391 | NCBI WGS metagenome assembly LKMJ01 (sample SAMN04112250, study PRJNA286221) | soda lake metagenome | biome: soda lake; feature: Kulunda Steppe; material: water; isolation source: sample PL-Br10 brine of Picturesque Lake | place: Russia: Kulunda steppe | collected 2010-07
CATGACGCCACATCTCTTTTTTTACCGCGAAGGAAACGTCGGCTTATGCTGTCGCAATCCGCGAAGCGTTCTCGTCGTCAAGTCGGCGGAACATTCGTCGTCTTATTCCTCGTCCGACGGTTCGTGTCACAACGGTATCAAATACGACAAACAAAACGGCGGCCATCGGACCCCTGTTCCTGTCCCGTTTCGTACCGTTTACATCGCCCCAGTTGATTAGATCAGCGCGCGGTGATCGTCGTCTCGAAGCTATCTTCTTCTTATTTTCGCGACGAGCCGTATCTTCCCGCCCGCCGCCTTATAAGACGGGGGAGGCGAGAGCACCAACACGTAACCGGGCACGATGTCCCTCTGCTCCAGCCCCTCCCCCCAGCCGTCTCCGAACTGGCCCACGATTTTTTGTGCTAGCCAATCTATCTGCTCCGGGCTCAATTCCCCGTCGGACACGGCTTTCGTGACCGCCCAAAACCCGGAGCGTCTTTGGGTCGTCGGCCTCCTGATGATCCGAATGGAGAACGATCTGATACCCGGCATCACGTGTTCCTCGGGATCTATGTCGCGATCGACGCTCGTACACAGTGCGCGATTGACGCGCGCCAGCGTCGCTTCCGATATCTCTTCCGTAGATCCATAGCGGTAATGATAATCGACAACCGCGACTTCGCCGAATGTCGGAGTGCCGTAAAAGGGAGAACTCTTGTTCGGACCGGTACGGATTCTTATGGCGCACCTGCTCTCGAACACGTAAACGTGCGGAGACGGATCGAGCATCGTTGCCGAAGCGACTCCGGCCGGAGGACGCTCGCGACCCGTAATTTTGAGTAAAACGTCGCGTATCATACTCATATCATTGCTCCAGAAAAAAAGAGCTACTGGAGGTGGCGGTACAGATCGCAGAACGCCTTCAAGAACTCGGAGCTGCGGTTCATCACGCACTCGTTCGCTTCGTAGAGCCTGTAAGCTTCGGCCATCAGGGCCTGCGCCTCCCGAAAAGCGCCTCGCCTTTCGAGAGACAGCGCGTACATGTAGACGATGTCGGGATGCTGCTTGAAATGCATCGTGCGGTACATCTCGTCCACCTCGCGTTCCAAGCTGCGCAGCACCTCTGAGCTCTCTCCCGCCTTACGGGCATCCCCTTGTCGGCGGACCAGGCGACCGAGCTTGATGTACCACGGGTTCCAAAGAAGCCGGTTGTTCACGTTGATCGAGCTGGTGTACACTCCCATCTTGGAGCCGTCCAGAAACACGTTCGGCGACACGACGTAGGATCGCAGCAGGAGCGGCGCTCGTTGCTGCTGTTGCGGTCGTGAGCCGTTCAATATGGGTCGACCGCCGCTCAGCAGCCAGGACAAGTGGACGTGCGTCGCAAATCTCACGGGTAAAAAATTCGCGGCTAAATGTTTCGCCGCTTTCGAAGTCACGAGATAAGAATCGCAGGCCGGCAACACCCTGAACACCTCCGACGTCTGCTGGTACTTTACAGATGTCTCCTGTTCGCCCTCTTCGTGCTTCATGGTCGAGGGCAGGCCCAGGAAAATGACGTCCCAAGCGTCCGGCGCGCTAGACAGCGTGCGCCACAGCAGCGAGACGAGTGCCTCCTCGTTGTACACCACGTCGTCCTCGACCACCAAGTTCACGTCGCGGCTGTTTTCTTGCGTTTTCTCTTTTTCCGCGCTCTCGTGCACAGGATCCGTGGTTGCGTTAATTGTCCGGGTTTCGATGCGGCGTAACGCCGTCATGTGGTTCATGGCGTTCGAGAGCTGGTTCAGATGGATGGGCGTCACCATCTTGTCGTAGGGGGGCTTCAGGTCGTTGGCCTTGACGTCCGCGATACGAGATACTTCATCGTTGGATAGTTCCTTGAGTTTCGAGGCGTCGTTGTCGTTGACGATCTCGAAGGAGGCGAGCTCCAAAGAAGACGAGGACGACGGGGTCGACAGACTGCGACTCAACGTCTCGCGAAGCTTATTGATGGCGGGCATCCTGCCTGCGAGTTTGGTGGAGTGGATGACGTACACGTGCAGCTGCGTGCGTGGACTTTGCGCGTCGTGCGCGTTCGAGGAATGATCTCGGTCGATCTTCGGCGCGCCGTTCATCTCGGATCGGATCGGTAATCGACTTGATGGTACGCGTGATAAATTTCAGGCATAAAGAGACGCGCCGTAAACACAACCCGATTTATAACGCGGATATCGGATCGCGTGCGTAGAGTCGAGTCTCGCATACACACACACACAGGTAAGTGGGACGATATGAACGCGATCCATAATCCCGTGATGTCTCGATCCGTCTCTCAATCGGTGTCCCCGTCGGCACCACATACGGCGTCTAAAGCGGTATCTCATGTCACCGCGCAAGTGTCGCCGCAGGTCGCGCAACGAAACTTTTGCCGGCCTTGTTCGAAAAGCGCTCCCGTTTCGCCACAATCCAAATACGACGAGATCGTTCCCGCAGACGCCATTAATCGCGAAAAAAAAAGTGTTACGCAACCCCCGTCCCTTGTATTCCCGGCCGACTACGAGAACCGAGCAAACGAGCGGCGTGTAATATCTGACTCGACCCGCCGTCCTCAAGCACAACGACATCTTAGGACGACGAACACGAATGCGCTTAACCACGACGATGTACGTGCACGCGTACCCCCTTTTTCAAAGTCCACACCGATCCCCCACGACGACGACGACGAGCAGCTCTGTGTCGGGTATGGGACCGTAAATCCCGTGGATAACAACGGGAGTCTGGACGTGTTTGGAGCCGACGATATCGATGACGCCGACGCCAAGAAAGCCCAAGCCGACGGAGGGCGTTTTTACGAGGGTGGTTTGAAAAGCGCGATCAAGTCCGTTCTGCTGCCGACGGCTCTCCTCGTCCTGGTATGGACGGCTTCCTTCTTCGCGTACCAGTTCCTGCAGCTGCTGCACAAGGAACACTGCAGCAAGAACCTGTTCAACGCGGTGTTTTTCGCGAACTCTTCGGCGTGCGTTTACTTGAACAAGGCCATCGTGGGCGTCGAGACGCTGTCGACTCAGGTGCTGCGTACGGTTTCCGTCTCGCTGGCGTACACGGCGTATCGTTCCATAACACACTTCGTGGCGTTCGCGCCCGCTTCCAAGCGAAGATCAAGCCGCAACTAAAATAGAGGAGAGACGTTTGCGGGACGCTGACATCGGCTAGGAGACGATCGTACGGATCTCGTGACGCGAGTCGTTCGCGCACGGGGACTGCTTGCTCGTGCGCGCGAACTGCCGCGAGGATCGTCTTCGCGAAGACTCGGACAGGAGAATGGAGCGCCAGAAGAAGGAGCACGTCCTCGTCCTGTATGAGGTCGTTGCGCCGCGTTATTTGACGCCGCGTTTTTCGCGTAAAAAGCGTCCAAATCTTCGCGCGACCGGTAGACGTTGTTGGGATGCGCGGGAGCTTCGTACCTGACGACATCATTCGCGTGATTCGCGGTCCTCCCCTTGCTGGGGTTCACTAGAGACACGCTCGGTACGCTGGTTATCTTTCCGTACTTCTCTAGCTTTTTTAAGACGGCGCTATTATTTTGTGCTCGGGCGGAGGGCAGGGCGTCGTAATCGATCACGACCACCTGAATCCCCTTCTTTTCGCAGCTCCGGACGAACATGTCCCACTGCGGTTTGAAGTCTTGACAAAAACGACACCACGGCGCCATCACCGACACAACGTACGGCTTGCTCGTGTCCAGACCGCTGGTATTCGGGTCGTCAAGGGCCCTGATCTGTTCTGGATTTGACGCCGATATGTGCCTAGAGATGTGGGTCGGCTTTGGCTTTGCATGTACCGCGACTCGCGAGACGCTCTGTACAGAATTATTCTTTGGGGTAGGCGAAGGACATGATGATACCGTAGTCTGTCGTCTTCGTGGTTGTTGAGAAGAACGAGGTTGCCGGCGAGTATGTCGTTGTTCTTGCACCTCGGTTCGATCGGTCTGTGCGTCTTGTGGCTTGTTGTTGCGGGGCGCGTTGTTGCGTGGGGCGTTGTTGCGTGGGGCGTTCTTTCGCGGCGCGTTGTTGCGGGGCGCGTTGTTGCGGGGCGCGTTGTTGCGGGGCGCGTTGTTGCGGGGGGCGTTGTTGCGTGGGGCGTTCTTTCGCGGCGCGTTGTTTCGCGGCGCGTTGTTGCGTGGGGCGTTCTTTCGCGGCGCGTTGTTGCGTGGCGCGTTGTTGTGTGGCGGCGCATTACTTTTTGGTGAAGAATCGTCGTCGTTGAGGTAGCTGTTGTACCCGTACTCTCCCGGGGGGGCCAAACCGTTAATGTTCACTCCGGAAGACCAAGGTCGAGGCTTGGGTTGTGCCTGTCGGAGTGCCATAGTGGATTATCCGAACCGAACCGATTGATCGAATGGCGTCGTTTATTATGCGTCACACAAAATTCGAATTTGTGCGGAGAAATGTCCATTTTAAAAACGGAAAGCGAACTGTAAGGAAGAAGCACGTTCCGCGCGTCGTTTCGCCAAGATGAAGATCGCGATTTTCGGCACGCACCCCCACCAATATAACGGCTATTCCAAGGTGGTATACGAGATCATCTGCCAGTTGGCGGCCATGGAAAAGGAGGAGGACGTGCGCGCCTACGTGTTCGGGTTCCAAAACCTGTACCCCAACGACAAGATCCGCGCAGAAGTGCCGTCCAACATCATGGTGTACGACGCCATGGCCGACGAGTCGCCCAAGGCAAGTGGCTTCGGCTTCAGGCTGGTTAAGGACTTCATCGCGTTGGTACAACCGGACGTAGCCGTCGTATTTAACGACATGTCTGTATTGACGGCAATCGTCAACGAGCTCAAGGACGCGCCGGAGCGCAGCAGGTTTAAGGTGGTCGCCTACGTGGACCAGGTGTACCTGAACCAAAAACGGCAGTACATCGAGTTCGTGAACAGGCACGCCGACGCCGCTATAGCCTTCACGCCGGGATGGGAAAAGTGTATCCGCGAACAGGGGCTGACGCTTCCGACCTTCCATCTACCTCACGGCATTAATACGGACGTATACTACCCCATCCCCCGCTATTTAGCTCGCCGATATTATGGATTCCGCGAAGACGAGTTCCTGATCCTGAACTTCAACCGCAACCAACCACGCAAGCGCTGGGACACCTGCCTGAAGGCGATGGCAGAGCTCGTCAAGCGCCTGCCCTCGGCGCCGGTCAAGCTCATCGTCGGCACCTCGACAAAGGGGGCATGGGACCTGCTCGAGATCTTCGATCGGGAGCTCAATAAGCGCGGTGTACCTCTCGAGGAGGGAAGGAAGCGCATCATGGTCGTCGACACGCCGCAGCGTATGGAAGACCGCGAAGTCAACATGCTGCTCAACGTGTGTGACGTCGGCATCAACACGTGCGACGGGGAGGGATTCGGTCTGTGCAACTTCGAACACGCTGCCGTAGGAAAGCCGCAAGTTGTGCCGCGTTTGGGCGCCTTCCCCGACATGTTCGACGAAGGCTGCGCTATGCTGATCGAACCCAAGGTTGCGTTCTACCTCGACAGCACCAGGGACGCGGTAGGCGGCGAAGCGCTGATGTGCGACCACGCAGATTTCGCGGACGCTCTCGAAGAGTATTACCGCGATCCTATGCTGCGCGAAATACACGGGAAAAGGGCGCGTCAGCGCATCCTGGCGAACTACAGATGGCCCCAGATCGCCAAAAAGCTTTGCGGCATCTGCCGAGCGACCCTCCGAGGCGACTTCGTCCTCGATCCACCTCACGCCCAAACAACGCCCGAAGGAACGATACCGAACGACGGTTTTCTTTCCGCCACAGAGGATGACGGCTCTTCCAACTCTACGACAGTCACGGTAGATGAAGTCGTTTCTCTAATGGAAGGAGAAGGAACAGGAGGAAAAACGGCGGCACAAGAAGTGCCTCCATCGACGTCGTCGTCGCCTGCGACATCCGCGATATCCGCGACATCCACGGCGGAAACATCATCAACATGCAATGACGACTTCTCGTTCGACGTCCGAAACGTTAAGCCGTACACTGATCATGGCGTGGTGCCGAAAGATAAAAAAGAGATAAATGTACCAAATCCCGCTACGGACGAGCGGTTAGCATCGATGATGAAACAGCTCGCGGACATGCAAGCCGCGCTACAAAGCTTGTGCACTTCTTCGAGATGAAGAATACGGTCGAAGGTATCGTATAAACAGAAGAAGCGAAAATCGACGAGCACTCCTTCGCATCAAATCCGGGAAGCGCACAAAGCGGATTATTACAAAATGGACGACGGCATCAATAAGAGCCGCGTGCTCGCGCTTGCCATGCGGCCTTCCGATTTTTCGGAAGTCGTCGGCCACGCCGACGTCGTGGCCCAGCTCCGGAACCAGCTCGATTGCGGACGCGTGCCCCATTTTATCATCTTTTCTGGACCCGTCGGTTGCGGCAAGACGACGTTCGCCAAGATACTCAGCCGCATGATACACGAGCGCAGCGTTCTGGGGTCTGGACCGGCTGCTACCGCCGGAGCGAATAAGTCTATGACGATGGTAGCTCCGGAAGTGATGCAGACGGTCATCAAACGAAACACGCGCGAGATCAACGCCGCGAACCATACCGGCATCGACGACGCCAGGCACCTGATTCGCGACATGAAGTTCTTTCCGATGGCGCCGGGAAAGGCAAAAGTCGTGGTGCTGGACGAGGCGCACCAATTATCCGCCGCCGCCCAAAACGCGCTCATCACCGAGACCGAAGACGTTGCGGACCACGTCTACTACATTTTCTGCACCTCCAATGTGTCAAAGATCATCCCCGCGCTGCGAAGGAGGGCGTACCTGGTGGCGCTGCGCACCCTGGAAGACGAGGGAGAGCTGCGCGAACTGGTGCGAAGGGCAGCGCGACACGCGGGGTATGACGAGCACAGAGCGTGCCGCGACCAAAAAGGCGTGCCGGAGGAGGAGGACGCCTCCATGGTACCGTCGACGCGAAGCGTCGAACGACTGGTACGAGCGCTAGCAGACTACGACGTCACCAGCCCCGGCCTGGTGCTACAAGCCGCCGAGAAGTTTTTCGGAGGCGCGACCGACTTGCAGAGCGTGTGCTCGACGTCGGGCACGCCGGTCACGGGAGGGGGACCGAACGCGGGAAACGTCGATACGCTCCAAATATGCCGCGCGATCGCCGGGGGGAGGTGGAAAGCGTGCGCGGAACAGGTGCAAAAGATGTCTCGTGCCGACGTGTGGCCGATCAAGCACTCGGCGCTCGGCTACCTCAAGACGATCCTCCTGAAATCGACGGGCCAAAGGGCGCTGAACTGCGCCAAGGCCATGCGCTACCTCTCGGACACGACGCATTCGGGAGGGGGGGATGACGACGTGCCGTCTTTTATGGCGGCCCTGTGCATGGCGTGTTCCCAAATGGCGGCTCAGTCGACGTCGGCGGCCACGACGAACGCATGAAAGCGGCAGATAAGTATAGGATCGATCAAACCGGACCGGCGTCCATTATCACGAGGCGCGCATTAATGGTCCGACATACCGTCGTCACGTGCTTGAGATCTTCCTTTTGGACGATGGGCCACTTTACAAAGCCTTCTTGATCCCCATCGTAGTACACCGATCTAATAGCAGACCGTAAAGATTCCGCGTTCTCTTTCTTGCGAAAGGCGACCAGCACCCCCCTTCCTTCCTCGTGCTTATCGCCATCGGAACTTACCAAAAAGTAGGTATCTCCCCCCGTTTCCTTCTTGCCTTTGACCACCCAGACCACGGACTCCGTAAATACCGCGACAATTGGACGGACAAATCCATTTCCATTGTAGTCGCTTTCGAGCGATCTCCTTGTCCTTTTGTCGATCGACGTCGTTGTCGTCGCCGTCGAACCACGACGTGAAATTTCGCTCGGCGATGTAGTAAACGAAGCGACGGAATTTATCGTATGGCGGAGAGAAGGCATATCGCGGGTTTCGAAACCACCTAATCCGTAAAACCGGTTACACAATAATCTCAGGCGCGACCCGGTCAACATGTTGGCTGGCAAGTTTTGGACGGACTATGAAAGTCGAGATTGTTTAAGTCGCGGAATATAGAAAAATCGACGCCTCTTCTAGCAGCAGCGCATTCCGACGTTCGCAATCCGTCAGATGCTTTTCAAGCGGCCCGAACACGCTCCCCCAAAGCCTCTGGACGACCTGTTCCACGATGTCGTCGTCGTTCGAGACACGAAGATCGACGGTCTTGTCAAACGGTTCTTCGACGAGGACGTCATCTACCGGGGACCTCATCCGAATTCTACGGACATGTCCCTGTCAAGCCTGACCAGGTCTCGAGACAAGATTGCCGAGTCGCTCACGACGTCGATGGCGCTGGTACGCCTTTTGAAGGACGCGTACGAAAGGTTGATGAGAGGGCTCGAAGGGTTGTGCGCGTGCTACGCGTCGAAGTACGCTCTCCGTCTCGACGCGCTCGACGGTTTATGGAAAAAGTACGAGAGGTTGTGCTTGGCTTTCGTTCCCGGGAAGCTGGAAGGCGCTCGATCGCGCGTCAGACACAAGACGCAGAACAGCGAGGTGATCAAGTTCGCGGCCAAATCTATCAAACGAGACGTGCGCGATGTCGAATTATTACCGGCGGCTTGACGCGAACGCGCAAAGTCCGTCGATGCTGACAGCACCATAAAAAATCCATCGACAAATTATCACCACCTCGTACGTCCTCGAATCGATCGGTGTTCATCTGTTTCTTTCTTGTACAGAGCTGCAGCCGCTGTGTTTCGTATCGCAATTCCGCAGAAAAATGATGATGCCGCCGGTACATTTGCCGTGGCATCTGGTCTATGCGCATGTGCTACCGCACGTACGGTTCGCTCAAGACATCCTGAACCTGCGCTGTACGTGTCCCGAATTTTTGGCCGCGTATCGTTTCGTGCCTCACGTGTACGCGACCGACGTCGTGTCCGCATCGGCCGTGCCCGGTTGCTCCGTCGGATACGTCAAGTGGCTGCTTTTCACGAAAGGAGAATCCCTGCCCTGGAACGCGGCGTTTTCTAACGCAGCTACTCTGGGAAACCTGGAGCTGGTGACGTGGCTACACGAAATGCGGCGTTCCTTTTCCTGCGCGCGCGAACGACGTCGTCGTTCTCCGCAAACGGGACGCAGGAGCGCGCTCTCGATCGACCGGAATTACGCTCGGAAGCGTACGCGAGAAAACGAGTCCGCGGCGTGCGTACACTGGGTTTACGCCTTGGGAGAAAGGACGGATTTTGGACGTTTCACGCAAGAAGAGAGCTACGGAGATAGACGGCTGTTACGTGCTGCCACGCGCCCCTTTTCGGCAGGGCGTAAGCGCTTTTTCGCCGCGATCGAACCGGACGATATCCCTTACTCGGACGAAGAGGTTTGTGATGCCGTAAATCCTGAAGATGCCGCGGATCTCGCCATGGACAGGGCCGCATCGAACGGTCATCTGCACGTGTTGCGCTTCCTCGACGCGACCGGGTGCTACGCCTGCAGCACGATCGCGATGGACTGGGCGGCCCTGAACAACCACATGGAGACGGTGATATGGCTGCACCATAACCGGGAGGAAGGCTGCACGCAGCTGGCGATGGATTGCGCCGCTTCCAACGGCCACTTCGAGATGGTGAAGTGGCTGCACGCGCACAGGAGCGAGGGGTGCACGGTATCCGCGATAGATTGGGCCGCATCTAACGGCTATGCCGAGATTTGTCGATGGCTCCTGCGAAACAGGAACGAGGGATTCACGGCAAACGCCGTCGAGTGGGCGGAATTGGGGGGGCACCACGAGCTCGCGTGCGAGCTGGACGAGGTTCGGAACGGACAGCAGCAGTCCGTGACACACGCGACTTAGCCGCAGATTTCCCTTTTTTTCCGTTTGTGCGATTACGAAGAGAACGGCCTCCTTCCTGTGCACTAATTTCGATTGCATTCAAGTTACTCGCGAGTTCTTTCGAGAACGGATCGGGCTCCTGGGTAAGTTTGATGTTTGCGGTATCTTTAATAAATTTCATGATTTTCGGCATGTCCCTGATTTTTTTCAAAGTTCTTGCGCGTGTACTCGCATTCGGACTCAAAGATACTTCGTATTCGATTTTCGACATCTTCTGAAGAATCAGATCGACACGTTTGTTGCCGGGATTAGGAAGTCCCATTTCACGAAAGATATCCCGTAATTCTATCTCGTAGAACTTCTTTAGCGCGTCTTTTTCTAGCTTCTCCATGTTTTTCATGCGCTCCTCCAGTTTCTTCTCGAGTTCACTTATGGCATCGGATAATGTACTTTTAATTTGATCGTCGTTGATGTTGATGTACAAGAATTTCAATCGATCGATCGTGACTCTGAATTCTTGTACATCGTCGGACAGGAATGTTTGCTTTCCTTTGAGCAGTTCTTGTAATGAACGCTTGTTGCGATCCGTGATGATTTGCGCTCGTTCTTTAACGTCGCGCGCAGAAGTTTGCAGATTACCCCTCACCTTCTTGGCTTGAACGTTTTCGGACGGCATTCTCACGTGATCGCCATCCAGCTTCTCTTCCAGAGTACTCAAATACTCTTCGATTTGTTGTTTGACGAGTTCGAAATCGTTGCGTACTGTTACGGCGTTACTGTTTCTGCTGTTCACGTTGGAAGGCCATTCTTCTATGATCAAGGTGATTTCGGTAAGAAGCTTTTCCAAGGAAGATTTTGTCTCCTGGAAAAACCGGAGTTTTTCATCTTCCATTTTATTCTTCATCCGTTCCAATGCGGCTTCCAATGCTTTCTGACGTATTTCTTCGTATTGATGATTCTCCAGAACAGCAGCCGAGTTGGACGGAGATACGCGTTCGGAACGATGAGTGATTCTTTGCGGCTCGGGAAGAGATCTAGACGTAGAGGCGGCGTTGTTTCTGGGGGTAGAGGCGACGCCACTGGGCTTAGTGGCTTTAAGGTATAATTCCACCTCCCTCGAAAGCAGAGGATGATTTTCTTTGAAATCGGACGTTCTGGCTATATCTAACAGCGCTTCATCGCCGCCATCTATATGGGTTTCTTCTTGTGTCCTCCGTCCTTTGATTTCGCGCACCAATGCAGATCGGACTTTGTCGAACAAAATTTTTCGCTTCTCGGTATCGGCAATTTTCTTACTTAGATTCTGTGTAATTCTCGAAGATATCATCGTTTGGGCGCCGATGTTTTCTAAATACAATCGCAACAACAAAGCGCTCCCGCTTTCGTCCGCACTTTGTAATTTATTGTTTATCATCTCCCGCTGCTGCTCTACGTCCATCGATTTGAGCGCGTCAGCGAACTCGTCTCCGTTTTCCTTTCTTAATTGTTCGATCAGACTCGACTTCAATTCACGATTCTTGTCTGCGCGCAGCAACTTTGTCAGATCTGTATGCTCGATGTGTCTAGTGAGCGCTATATTCTGCGCGGTTTCTATCCCAGACAGCACTTCTTTTTGCGCTATTTGCAGATCTGCCGTCTCTTGCTCTAACTGCATCTTTTGTAGCAAACGGTCCTGTACAAGCACCTTAGTGTCGTCTAATAGAGCGGCTATCTTCATCACTTTGCATAAATCGACGTGTCCTTCATATGCACGTTCCTCTACCGCGAACTCTTTTCGGATGATGTAGTCGACCTCGTATGTCCCGATGATACTCATACCGGAGCTTGAATTCACGCCGTCCGCGTTACTCTCTTGATAATAGTAAATGCCGTGTACGAATAATATCCCGGGATATTCATGACCGACCATATTTTTGGCGCGTTGGAAAACTTTCTGTGAAACGAGCGCCGTTCCGCACACTTCGCCTGCCCTGACGTCCTTATAATTTCGGGGTGCGAAGAGACTCGAATACATGAATTGGCGGACGGTTTCGGACGGGATAAGTAGTTGTTTACCACCGATAGGGTCTTTGTATATGAAATACTTCTCCGAATTATGAGTAGTCCTCACCGGATTTATTTTGAGCAGCTGCAGTACCGTATTGGGCGTGTACGGCGTGCATGAGTTCGAATCTGTCACATGTAAAATGATGGGCTCTACGATGGGGTCTGTTGTTCCTCCGTCAGATATGTTACTTCCGCTCTTGTCCACTAATGATTTCTCGACGAGATCCATGAGAACAAGAGGCTTATTTCGTTCCGTTACGACTCTTGAATCTCGCGGAGTATACACAGCGGGAATCAACATCATTGCTTCCATGTCCGCACGGTATGGTACCCACTTTGCTCTGTTAAACGCCGTCAATAACTCGTTCCTCGGATCGGTTGATGGGGGGTTTTGGGCACGCGGTTGCCTGCTCGCAGGTCTGGCATCCGGTCTGGGACCGAAGAACGCTGTAGGGACGGCGCTCTGGTCGATCAGACTCATGCCATTTCCCAAACGTTCCAGGCTCGTCTCGAGTTTCGCACCTTGTTTGATATAGAATATGGTACCCGGCACGTTATGATTACTCGCGGCGCTGTACCTCTTTTGCACATCGTTGTTGTGCGGTAAAAACGGCACGCTCGACCACATCGCTAGATTCCGAAACATCCAAAGAGCGCGATTTTTTTTGCCTCTTAAGGTGTCGGGGACATCCCTTTGGTCCCGATTCCGTCTCTTTCCCTCGAGAACGGACTTCTTGATCGTCGTCACGAATTCTTCATCGCTTTCCTGGGCTGTCTTGATCCCGAACCGGTAGCATACATGTATCACGGCTTTCGCGAGTTGGTCTAAGTGATTCTTTCTCTCGAGGTCGATGTCGAGTCTGCTACGGCGAAGCGAAACTTCCGGGGCGGGACCAGTCGCGCCGCGACCAGAATGGAACTCCAGATCGGCCAGGCCGAAGATCGGTCCCTGCTTCTCGACTTTGCGAAAATCGAAAAGGAAGTTGGGATTTTTCCATATATCGTTGTTATGTCTCGTCAGCAGACTAAGATCGTTCTTGACGTTCCTGTTTTGCACGCTATCAAAGTAAAAATTCACCACCTTGGAGAACGGAAACACTCCGGCCGTGAAGTACACCCAGTAAGCGCACAACCACCTTCGCCTGAGTTCCACCTCCTCCTTCAGCAGGCTCTCAACCCTAATTCTGTTGTCTTCATCAATCACCGGTCTATTCCAAGTCCCTGTCGTTCTCAATGACCTCCACTCGGGATCTATCGCATCCGTTCTCCGCGGCATACTAAATTTCTTTCCTACTCTACAACTATACAAAGAAATAATAATGTCATGACAATCAATGTCTGCCCCGATCGAAAGAGAACATCACGACGAAAGCGACGAATCAGGAACAGAGTCCAGGTCGGTCGACATGTCATTGACGGTATTGTCGAAACCTATCGCGGACAGTAGTGAGGAAAGTATACAAAAACAGCCGTTTATGGTGCGGTTTTTCCGACTGCAGGGACTACCCGGATCTTCCGCCTCCTTTTTCGCGGACAAGGAGCGAAAGTGGTTCATGAAGGCGTGCAAAGTCAGGAGCCGTTGTCGGAACGAGATACGAGCGTTGCAGGAAATAGACCGATACTTCGATGCAGAATCTGCTGCGACGGCCTTTGAAAAAAACGATAAAACCATCCGGCAAAGAAGACGGGCCCATTTTCCGAAGCTGTTATCTTACGGTCCCGATTTCTTGGTCACTGAGCACGTCCCGGGACGTTCGTTCGCCGAGCTAGCAAAACGCGTAAAGTCGCGTGGTCTCGAAGAGATCAGGTCCCGGACAAAGCACGTTCCCACCGGCGCAGGATTGGCGGAGCAGCTCGACGAAATCGTCGCGGACCTTCGTGCGATGCGCGTTTGCCACTGCGACGTGTCCAAGGAAGAGGTGTTTCTGGACTCGAATGGCTGCTTGGTGCTGGTCGACTTCGGAAACGCACGCGTGGTCGAACCGGACGAAGACTACGACACCATCGCGAAAAAGCACGGTCCTCGCGACCTCGAAAACCTCGTGCGGATTGTAATGGGATAGGGTCGATTACCTTCCTCCCTGTGCGCTTGTCACGACGCGACCGTCCGACGAACGAATAAACGGGCCAATCAATCAATCAAAGGGCCAACATCCTTCTATTCTTTTTGTGTGCGGTGTGCGTATCATCCTCGGCTTCCGCACCTTCCGCACCTTCCGCACCTTCAGCACTTTCTGCATCTTCCGCACCTTCCGCACTTTCTGCACCTTCCGCACCTTCCGTACCTTCCGCACCTTCCGCACCTTCCGCACCTTCCGCATCTTCCGCACCTTCCGCACCATGATCGACGAAGGCACTCCTCAACGCGTCTTCCCATTCGGGAGCGACGCGGCATGGCCGGGCGAGCAATTTCGGGACCGCCGTCTCCTCAAACGCGTCGGCGTCCACGTAAAGCGTTCCCGTGGCCCTGTTGAAAGTCCATCGTGAACCGTTCTCGTATATTAAGATGGATTGCACGGCTCTCTTGTCGAACCCGCCTTCTGTGCGCACGAGGAGCGCCGCCACGAACGAGGCGATGTTCCTCGCGAACACCCTCGAATACGATGACGAGCTCACAAACAGGGCGAAGCGGTCCGGTGCTTCCTCGTCTGAACGAACGAAGTTGAACGGATCCTTTCGTCTCGGGAGTCCGAAGGACAGCTTCGAGGATTTAGGACGTCGTGGAACGGCTACGAAACTATAAAATGGCACGCACCTTTCCTCTATCCCGTCATCATCTGCTTCGCACATCATGACAGGCCCCGTTTCGGAAAAGGTATCCAGTAAATCGTCCGCCATATCCAACAGGCAACCGTTGAGCAGGGGATGTTGGACGCGGTCGCAGCTGCCGCTAGAATGAACGCCGAACGCGATCGCTATCTCCGTCTCGTCGAGAGGACGGCGAATATATATCATGTCGCGCTGTCTTGTCGATTGTCTCGTCCAAGCGAAATAATCATCCGTGGCTGTAGTGACTCCCGGATTCGATTTCGAGGGTCCGCAAATAAGAGATACCAACGGAAGAAGGAGGAACACAAGAAGAAGATCATTCATGATCGACTTCTCGACAGGCAGACAGGCTATGCTGCGGCTGCAGCCCCATTGTCGCCTTTATATAGTACATAAAGGTGGTCAGAAGAAGAGCAGTAGAGAGAGGAGCATGGCGACGAAAGTCAGATACCGCGAAATACGGAGGGAACACGAGATCGCGCACGCGCAGGAGAGATGGCGACAGGAACAGGCGGTACGAGGAGAACAAGAATTGCGTCTCTTCCCGCACCAGCTCAGCGCGATCGATCGCATGCGCGCGCTCGAAATAGGCGAAGTCCGCGTATCTGACACGAGGACGATCAGGACGTCGATCGGCCTCTACACCGATAAGCCGGGCGCGGGAAAGAGCTACGCCATCCTGACGCACCTGCTGACGTCTCCGCCCGTTGTCGGTGCGGACGCGTGTTCAACTGCCGCTTCACGTGACGCCACGCAACACGAGCAACAACATGCGGAACCTCGCCCGAGCGACGCCCCGGACGACGTCGAAACCGAACGAAAAAAGTTCTTTTTAGGGCGCACGCGCAGCATGTGCGGGAACCGCGTGACCGAGATCGCTTACGAAGATCCCGCAGAAGTTCGCATCATCCCCACCAGCATCGTGCTGGTCCCGCCCTCCACATTTAGCCAGTGGGAATCCTATGTTCATCGCCTGGTCGGACCGCACGACCCGCGCATCAAAATGGTTCGCAGGTTCGACACCAGGATGATGAGATCTATGCTGTCCAGGTCCGACGAGAGTCTGCCGCAAATCATGATCCTCGACGCGACCGCTTACGGATCCCTGTTATCGAGATGGGCCACCTGGTCATCGTTGTTTTCGGGATCGGCTGTAGAGCCTCCCTTACAGGCTTCTTCGTCGATGTCTACGATAACGTCTCTACCCTCTGCCAGCGCTGCTGCTGTCGGTCAGGGCGGTCAAGGCATTCAAGGTGGTCAACAGGCGGTGCGCCCGGTGCGCCCGGTGTTCCAGCGCCTCGTCATCGACGAGGCCGACTCGATATACGTCAAGAACTTCGAGATCATGGACGCGCTGTTCCTGTGGATCGTGACCGCCACGCCCGAGACGCTCAACACGTCCTCCTGCAGGCCCTACGCCATACGCGCCCTGTTCTTCGACTCGGGGCGCTGCAGGTGGAACAGCGAGGAGATGCGCCTCGTGCGCGAGCACCTCCAGATCCGGCACGAGGACGAGGTCATCGACGCCGCGCTACAGCTCCCTCCGCCTCAGAGGAGCGTCGTCGTGCTCAGCAGCTCGGCGCTCTATAGCTCCATCCGGCCCTACATCCACTCCGTGTCCGCCCTCGCGACCAGCGCCATCGAGGCGTGCGACTACGAGAGGGCGGTGGGCGCGTTGGGATGTTCCTGCGCCGAGAGCGATGACGGCATTATTGCGGCGTTCGTATCCAAGCTCGAGCGTGAGATGCGTGAACTTCAGGCGGAGCGCGCCTTTTACGAACAGAACGGTAGCGACGAGGCGATCCTCGACGACATAGCGCGGCGCATCACGAAGAAGAGGGTCACGATCGACAATGTCATGCGCCGTGTTAAAGAGGCGGAGTGCTGTCCCATCGGCCTCGAAGAGATCCAAAACAAGGCGGTGACGCCCTGCTGCCACAACGCGTTCGAGTTCGCCAACCTCATGCGAGCGCTATCGCGCTCGGCGGCATGTCCGTTGTGCAAGACGCGCATCGACGCGTCGCAGCTGGTCGTGTCCTTCGACCGCTCTTCTTCATCCTCCAAAAAGGAAAACGGAGAGGGGACGTCGTCCTCCCAGCAAGTTCCCAATTATCCACGAACGGTCTCTAAAGACGTCGCGCTGAGTCACGAGCTGTCCCGAGCCCTGCGCGAAGACCCGGAGAGCAGGATTCTTGTCTTCAGCTGCTTTTACTCCCCACGCATAAACACTGCCGTCATCGAGACGTGCACCTTCGAGAACGTGGGGTACTACTTTGCGAGGCCGTACGATAGGTGCATACCTCCGCACGAGATGGACGCGTTCAGAAACGGCCTCAACCGAGTGATGGTGCTCAACGCGCATGCGGTGGGAGCGGGCGTGAACATCGAGTGCGCGACGCACGTGTTTACGACGCACAGCATGGCGCAGCACCTGTACATGCAAGTCATCGGTCGCGCGCAGCGCATTGGCCGCCGGGGTCCCCTAAAGATCGTGGATTTCCGCTACGAAAACGAAGACATGTGACCTGTGTTGTCCGCGTCTCTGCGTCTGGTCGCTATATTATTGATTCATTTGTAAGGTTTCGCCAGAGCATATATATAGTCTGGCAAATGAATTTTGTTACACCTTGTTTCGCACCGGATCAACGTGCCGTAACCTCGCGAAAAACTACTTAAAGGTTATAAACGGGTGATTATGGGAGAAGGATGAGAGAGACGATGGCGTCAGGCGAGCGCGTGTCTACTCGATGATTCCTTCTCCCTATCGCTAAAAAATTGAAAACGGGTTTCATTGGAGTGTATGATCCCGTCTTTCACCTCGCCATGGTGCGGATCAGGCAG
>LKMJ01002299.1_pt1 | contig 17458 bp, 24 predicted proteins | sample 643391 | NCBI WGS metagenome assembly LKMJ01 (sample SAMN04112250, study PRJNA286221) | soda lake metagenome | biome: soda lake; feature: Kulunda Steppe; material: water; isolation source: sample PL-Br10 brine of Picturesque Lake | place: Russia: Kulunda steppe | collected 2010-07
CAGGCCCACTACACAGGCCCACTACACAGGCCCACTACACAGGCCCACTACACAGGCCCACTACACAGGCCCACTACGCAGGCCCCCTACAGGCCCCACAAAGGTCCCTCTGGGCACCACAAGGCTCACACACTGAGCAGACACAAGCAAGGGCAGCGTTGGCAGAGTCTCCTGCTTCAGCCACAGTGGCATTGATGAAAGCCTCAGCCAAGGCTGAGGAGTGGGGTGGGGTCCTGGGCTGCCTTGCAAAAGTATGCCTGTGGGTGTTTCCTTTGTGCGCGTCACTCGCCGTTTTGTGACGCACCAAAGCCGCCTCTCCCAACTTAGGTGACCTGACTTGCACACAGATCCATTCTGTGGAGCACGCCGTAGCAGCTTCACATCGACGAGGTGGCTCAACCTGCAGCGTGCAATTGATCCAAGGCCCCCCAGGTGTGCAGTAACAGGATGGTTGCTCTGCAGCCTGCGCGCTGAGCAGCTTGTGCACCGGAATGTGTGTGCACTGAGCAGCCTTTACAGAGTCGCGTGTGCACTTAGCAGCTTGTGCACTGAGTAGCCTGTGTGCTGAGCAGCTTGTGTGCTGAGCATCCTGTGCTCTGAGGTGTGAGCGCGCTGAGCAGCCCGAGGAAGACCTGTGTGTTGTGCTGAGCTGCGTGTGTTTTATGCTGCTTAGAGTTGGATCGTGGTCAAGTCATTTGCGCAGTGCATGGTGTGGCTCACGCATAACTGCTTTACAGCAGTTCAGCGTGTTGTCTCAAGGAAGAGCAGGATCATGCTGATAATGTTGTGCCAGCTGTCAAGGACACATGGCGTGCCAGCAATGTCCCACAGGTCTGAAGCGACTTTCCTGCGGGTACACAGTTGATTCCTGCCAGTGTGTGCTGAGAGTGATGGACGAGGTGTAGCCCTGAAGGAAGGAGGGAGAGGAGGCGTTGCTGTGCCTCTGGCGCAGGGACCGGCAAGACGTCCACCATCGTGTCTTTGCTGTCGGTGCTGGGAGGCGTTGACCGGAGCGTGCTACTGTGCGCTCCGACTAACGCGGCCATCTGGGAAGTCGCCATACGCTTCATGGCGCTCCTGCAGGTGAGACAATGTTGAGCCCTTGTGCTTCATAGGTTCTGTTTTCATAAGTTCTCCATTTGCCATCCCCAACCCCAGAGTTCCAGTGCTCCTGCAAGTGTGGCTGCAAGCTGCACACTCCTGCAAATGTGGCTGCAACCTGCACGCCACCCCTGCATGCCACCCCTGCACGCCACCCCTGCATGCTACCCCTGCGTCTAACGTACCGCGGCAAATTTGTGCACCTTGATGGCAGGATGTTGGGATCAAGATTGATACAAAGGCATGGTGCAGTGCTTTGCTTAAGCACGCCAGGTGTGCAACATTGTGCTGCGCTCAGATGCACATTAGTGCTGCAGTATGCACGACACTGTTGCTCGATGTGTGATGCACAACCAGGCCCCATGCATGCAAGACGGCGGCAGCAGTCCGAGTCAGTTTGCTGGCAGCCCATTCTGGCCAGTGGGCCGTCATCATGGACGCACTTCAAAAAGGCTGATGCTCGGAGACATTGTTCTCCTGGTGCGTGTTTTGCTACTGCTGGCGTTGTCGTGTCTGCTTGTGTTGTTCACATCGTCTGTACTGGCCAGTCACTTGAATGCATGCACACAGTACAACCTTGGCTTGTTTGTGCATGCTTGCAAACTTGCACACAAAGGCTGGCAGAGAGACTGGTCAGACATGTACATGTGTGTGCTGTGGCAAGAGCAGACAAGTCCCCGCATAGGCTGCAAACTTCCTATGGGTTTGCATGCTTTGGTTGAGTAAGGTGACAAAAGTGCCCTGTGTGCATAAATATTTCACACAGTTGCATGCTTCCAAGCAAGCAACTATGCTATACAAACCCTGAGGGCATCATGCCATTTGTACTGATGCGCACTGCTTGTGTATGTGGTATGTGCATGCACATTTTCCAGGCAAGTGAAGACAGTATCCCCGAGGGCAGCAAGCTGACTCAGCTTTGGTCACGCACGAGGGCGCTGCGCCTGTCTGAGCTCATTGTGGGGCAAGGGCTGCGCACAAGGGGCCAGGACCTCATGATGCTGCTGGGCAATGCCAAGGACTTGTTTGAGCGGTATGATGACCTGCCTTGTGCATGGTTTGCTGGTAACAAAGGGCATTCAAATGCCGCATGTCACGAAAGGCAGTCAAATGCCGTATGTCACAGAAAGGCATTTAGATGCCATATGTCGCAAATGCCTTCCGCAATGATTGCTGGTAACAAAAGGAGAATTGAAATGCTGCATGTCATGCTGGTGATAAGAGGACCAAAAGACTTTCAGTCACATTGCCGCTTCATCTGCATCAAAGCCTGAAGTGCTTTGAGCGTGACTCTATAGCAAAAACTATTGCTTGAACAAAAACTGAATCCTCCCTGATGTTAGCCTATACGAGCAAGCCTGTCTGCCTCCTGAGATGGAGGCATTGCAGTGCAGTGCAACTTGCTCACAGCCAAGCACTTTGATTGGCTTTCACCTTTGAAGCTTGATCCAAACAGTTTGAGTTCTGTGCATGAGGTTAAGCTTTCCTGCCCATTCCTTGTGTCAGGTCACAGCATCCTGGTCCTGATGCTGAGGATGAAGTGAGCAACGCCTCTGTGAGCCCCCACCAGCAGGGAGAGCAGCAGCGACGGCACCAACGTAATTCTGGATCTCATGCAAGATCTGTGGAGCTGCGAAGCTGGTTTAACAAACAGCTAGGCACCTGCACTCAAGATTTGACACGGTGCGCTGGGCTTTTACTTGTGCCTTGCTTAACGTGGTGGTTATGCTATGGCGACCTAGCCCTTCAGTGCAATTAACAACAACTTTTTTCTCTTGCAAGTCCTGACAATTATGGTTGATGATTATCTTACTTCATAAACCTGGATTGGAAATGGTGATTTGGAGTGCTGTGCTGGTGGTCACATCTGGAGAGAGGAGTTGCACAAGTCAATCCGTTGTTCACCTCCACTCAAACTTGCTGATTGGATGCATCAAACATACTTTTGTAATCTTTCAAATTTCAAGCCCAAAATTGAGCCCTAGAGCAAAGGACCAAAAAAAAAGTTCTGAACTTCTACATTGTATTTACCTTGATAGTTTACAATGTACACAGGAAAATATGCCATGATCCACATGGGCACACCTGGAGCCATTTCTCCTCCAAAATGCCACAAATATGCTCGATTTTGTATGATGGCATTAAGGGAGCTGACATTTTGTTTTGGGGTAAGCCCTCTTACGACCTCCATGCTTCCGCTTTAAACAGGGAAAAGTTGCAAATTTAGGGGTCATTTCTTGCAGCTGCTGGGTCTTTCCAAGCCATGGAATATTTACAGGAATATTTCATGCCAAATTCTTAAAATAAAACATAATAATAACATAGATTTGACCTAATTTGGCCTATTTTCCCTTAATTGATGTAGGGAGTGCTTCACTGCCTACGTAGCTTTTCTTTTCTTTGGTAAATGACATGCTGCAGCAATTAAGGAGCACGCGGCACAATTTGGGGGCACGCGTGGTTGGATTGAATCTTAAGGCGAAGACTACGCTTGTTATTGACAGTTGCCTGTCACTGAAACAATGGCAAATCTTGCTTCTGACTGCAGCTTTGACCTCAGCTGCTTACCCTGAAATCCCAAATGTACTTCGCAATGTTGTGCTTACTTGCTACAAACTTGACGTCCAATTATCCCCCACTTGTGCAAATGCACTGCTTGTAGGGCGGCCAATATCATCCTTGACGACTTGCCGGCTCCTTTGATGCTGCCTGGTGCACCTGAGCAGTTGAAGAGACTTCTTGCACAACTTGGGAACATACAGGAGCTGGCTGATCAAGTGCCTGATACAGACTTAGAAGTGAGCACCTCCATAAGCAGTCCACACGACCTTTTCAGCTTGTTTTTACACATATTCTGATGCTGGCAAAAACATGGTGAAGAAAGGATGAATGTGCAGCAGAGGCCTTGCATAAGAAGTACAATCTTTTAAGGAGGCCATTTATGTTCCCACTTGTCAGTTATTTGTGCAAAGTTGCACCCAGGTTTTTGTCCCTTGTTCTTGCAAGCAATCTTATTGTGCTGCCTACACCAATGCTTGCTCTCATATTCAGATTATCTATTCATATAATTATTGTGCTTATCCATTCTGCATTCCTATCTCTGCAGAAAGTGCTTGATGCACTCAATTCAGTCTACATGCACAATCTGGATGGCGATGTGCCCGTCCTGCAAGATGCTGCTGGAGGTCTCTATGAAGCCGGTGCGTTCCTGCACATAGCAAGCTGAGAATTTTGGTAAATAAGAAATATGAAGTGACCCCTGTAAATGACTTCGCCCCCAGGAGTGAACCTCATGAAAAGAGAAGTCTACGGTCACCTGTACTTACCAAGCCTTGATGCCATGGACATCACTTCTCCTTCCGCCCTTTATACACTGGTAGGCAGCATCCCTGTGGCTTACAGTAGTCCCCAATAACATTGCTTTCTCATGCTGGAATGCTCCGTCTGTGCCGGGCCAGGCAGAGTCTTGGTCTCTGTACATTACATACAAACAGCTCTGAATACATGGACAGACTAAAGCACCCAAAGATGATTAATGTGGCCCAAGTTGTTTTGTGCTTATCTGTGCGCCTATTTGGTGCTTTTAGTTTACACTGAGACCACCAACTCGTTTTTGGGATCCTCCGAATCAGGCCTTCTTTATCCTTCCCGAGGAAGCTCAAACAACACTGATGTAAACACGCAGGAGAAAATGATCTTGGCCACTGCCAGTGTCATCTTCAGCACAGTCAGCTCAGCTGGAAGGACCGTCATGATGCAGTCCCGCACATCTTGGGAGCAGAGCCAGGAAGATGAGGACCTCAAAAAAGCAGCTCGGCGTGGATTTGATATATGTATTGGTGTGTATATGTGCGCTAATGTGCATGTGTATGTCTGTGTACATGTTTGTGCGTACGCATGTATGCGTGTGGGGACTAAGTCAATTTACTGAAGCCACTCTAAAATTTCAAGCAGTACCGGTGCTTGTTGGATTTTGAACCAATTGCTCATTAACATTACTTTGCACCTTACCAGATTCATTTTCATAAGTCTCTGTTTTTCAAAGGGTGGTAAACCTTCACATTTAAGAATCATATTTTGAGGGTGGAGAAAGGTTCCTAATCTGTGCGTCTGCTTTGGTTTATTGACAGATTAATGATGGATTTGTTCATGTAGTCAGCATACATTTATGACACATATGAACGTTTGCATGCAGTTGATGAAGCTGGGCAGCTCATCGAAGCAGAGCTCGCCATTGTGGCACAGGTGGTTGATGTGGACATAAGTGCGCATGCAGTTTACATTGTATTGTTCAAGTGCCTTGACGGCAGCAGATTCAGCTAAAATGCGTTAGCTGTTCATTGCCTAACTTTGCTAGACGTAAGGAGTGAAGGTACATGTGTGCGTTCACTTGAACTGAAGACTTCTGGTGACCGCTCATGCTTTTTTTGCATGACACTGTGTTGGTGCAGGGTTTCCCCCTCATGCCTGCCTTGGTCCTGATTGGTGACCACCGTCAGGTGTGGTCTTGATACTGCTCTTGGAATTTGGTATATTATGAGAGGTTTGTGGCGGGGCACATGAGACTTGGGGTCTGTGCTTGTGGCACTGGTGCAAGGCTTGCCGGGGTGTTGCCTGCACGCTTGCAAATCCTTGAGACCTGCTGTGTATCACTGGCCATTCACTGTAAAGTTCTTGTTTTTAACAGCTTGAGCGACACAAGTTTGGATGACCTCCCTTTTTTTGGGGCGATCTGAAGACTCCTGGGTAGCACAACACCTTGCAAACAATACCAGCGCAGCTAGATGGTACTTTGCATCTTTGCATCTTCTTGCAACATGGGTAGTACTCCAACTTGCAGACAATGCCAGCGCACCTAGATGGTGTTGTGCATCTTTGCATCTTCCTTCAACATGATGAGCGCGCTTGCGAGGCGTATGGGGTGCATGCTGTGTTTCTTTGCAGCTTCCTGCAACCGTGATGAGCACACTCGCACGGCGAATGGGATACGGACGCTCGTTGCTGGAGAGGCTGTACGCCAACAATGTGCCCATGCAAATGCTGAATGAGCAACACCGCATGCACAAGGAGATCAGCCAGTATCCTTCAGCTGCGTTCTATGGCGGCATGGTGAGCGAGGATTGGTGCAAAAGCATTCTTTGAGAGGCTGCTGAATTAGTGGCTTTGATGTCCTCATAAGCAATCCTCTTAGTATACTCTAATGTTTTTTCTGCTTCAGTCTGTCTAAGCATAGAGAGTTCGCTGCAATATTACTTTGAAGATGCGGTGCCAGACTGGAGTGTCTTTCCTTACCTGGTGCTTGCTGCAGTTAGAGGATGGCACACATGTGAGCAGCGAGAGCCGGCCTGGATTTGCACTTTTGACGTCAAGTTATGTGTTTGAGGAGCTTGGCCATTACTCTGTAATTGATGTCCCCAAGGGCAAAGAGGAGCGACAACCCTACTCATCTTCGCTGGTGTGTGTTTGTGTCGTGTGTGCGTATGTGTGTTGTGTGTATTTGCGTGAAGGTGAAAGATTTTGGGAAGGTGTGATTGCTTGTGAGTGTGTGTATATATGTGTAGGTTTACAACTGTTCTATGTCTGTGGGTGTCAGATGTGTTCTCTGGACCAGACTCGATTGCTTGTGAATGTGTGTGTATGTGTAGGTGTACAAGCGTTCTATGTCTGTGGGTGTCAGATGTGTTCTCTGGACCAGACTCTGGGTCAAAGTCCTGTTTTCTATCATCCTGGTGGAGCGTGATGTCAACCTGAGTGCAGGAAAGCATGCCACAACAATATCTTTTTGAACTTGCCTGAAATGGTGTGGATGCATTCACATGCAGGTAAACTTGGTGGAGGTCGAATGCGTGGTGTCTGTGGTCCAAGCCCTGGAGAAAGCGGCAAAGGCTTTCAACGCTGCTGCTGCTGAGTCTGGTGGGACAGGCAGGGAGGGACTCTCTGTGGGCATCATCACACCCTACAATGACCAGGTAGCAATGGTTGACCATGGTTCGGAGCCACCATGCACCATGGGTAACTGTGGGTAACTATGGGTGACTGTGGGTAACTATGGGTAACTGTGGGTAACTATGGGTGACTGTGGGTAACTATGGGTAACTGTGGGTAACTATGGGTGACTGTGGGTAACTGTGGGTAACTATGGGTAACTGTGGGTGACCGCGGGTGACTGTGGGTAACTATGGGTGACCAGAGCAAGGTCACCACGCCCTTTCCTGCATATGTTGCTCAGGCCAGGTGACAACTGTGTGGCTTCATCATGCCCTCATAGCTAGCATGTCACTCGTAGAAGGATGCTCACTTGCATTCTTGATATCTTTCAACGATATGCCAGGGGTGTGAGTTTCAGATTGCAACTGCTGCCTCATTTGCGAGCATCCTAATCCTAGACTTGTTTGCATTTGCAATCAAGGCTTTGTTTTCGTATTGCAGTGGCCATACAATGCACACTTGTGTACGTGCACCACTTGATTCTAAAAGGCCAGTGCAGTCATGCTTTGGTTGGAATGCATCCACTGTTTCTCGCCACTCATTTCCTGCTGCTCTGTCACGTTTGCCATCTCCTAACTTCCTCGTGCACATGTTAACCCCTTGCAGGCTGAGCTGATTGCCTCGAGGCTAGGTGTGCCTGTCATTAAGGCAGGCGATGCAGCCAATCGGCTGACGAGGCAAGTTGCAGGAAGGGACTATGCGGCACGCAGCTGGCGTCCCTTGGATGTGGAGGTCAAGAGCGTGGATGGCTTTCAGGTATGTTGCATTATCTGCAGCTCAAAGGGAGGGCAGGCTGGGAGGTCATACTTAATCCCTCACTACAGCACAACCTAAACATCCATCCAAAACATCCATTTGAGCGGCCAGTGGGTTGCTCCCGGAATTGCTTGAATGAGTTGAATAAAAGTTGTGAGCGGGCATACATAAACAAGGAGGCTTTGATACGCTGCATCATAGTGTTAGGCTTACATTTCAGTTCATGAGGATGGGGCATTGTTTTAAGTCAGAACATACATTAGGTCAGCACTTCAACCACCTTCGAGGTTGTCTTTTTGCAGGGGCGAGAGAGGGATGTGATTCTCTTCTCTGCTGTTAGGAGCAATTCCAAGAGTATCATTGGCTTTCTTTCAGTGAGTGGGGCTGGGTCGAGAGGGAGGCCATTGAGTTAAAAGGGCATTTCCAGCTGCTACATGGTGCATGTTTTCAACCTCGTTGTAACCCACTGATCTTTGAAACACATTAATCATAGATACATGGTGCATGTTTTCAACCTCTTTGTAACCCACTAATCTTTGAAGGACATTAATCATAGATGTTACCTTGAATGCACCTGGCATTAGTGCTTGCAGGAATTTTGCTGTCAAGTGTGTATGGTATCATTGTGTGGCCATCATCTCATATGTGCTAGGATGCTCATTGCCAAGTGCAGCCATTGTTGAGTGTGGCCATGATTGACATGTGCAGGATGCTCGGCGGTTAAATGTGGCTATTACCAGGGGCAGGCTGGCGGTGTACATCATTGCAAACCTGAGCACCCTCAGCAGTGATGAGGTGCCGTGGGCTTCAGATTTTTATTTAGGGGGGTTTTCGGTAGATGAGCTAAAACATTTTGACAAGAACAGTTCCTGCTATCTTCTTTCTATCAGCAGTCACACCTGAACTTTTGCAGTATCTCATGCCGGCAGAGTTAATGGATCCAATCAGGCGATGCTTTGTGTACATGTTCTTGCATACTCACAAAGGGTTCGTCAATCTTCCATGAAGCATAATGTACATCCTGAATGGTACCTGGTGTTTTGTCACAGGCGTGGGCAGCTCTTTTTCAAGATGCCATGATGCGGGGTCGAATTATCGAGGCGGAGCAGGTGAAAGCGGCTGCTGCACCTCCCCCTTGTTGCTCTGACCTCATTTCTCCATCTCAAGAAGGAAATAAATATTCAGTAGAACCTTCAGATTCTCCCTTTCCTGTTTGAGTGCACAGGTGCAGAGCATGCAGCCTGGCCTGAGGCGTCTGGAAAAGGAGCAGAAGCGCCAGGTGTGCACCTATTGGCTGAATGTCACCGAACCATTGTTCAATGTCTAAATGATGTTCCCATGTAATTGTACAGTGTATTATTGATGTTCAATTATAGTTGCCCAATGCAAAAATGGTGTCCCAAGGAAATTCTAGCAGCTTTGGCTTGTGCCTTTTCAAGATGAATGAGTGCCGGCAGGGCGCGGCATTAAACATTAACAGAAGGCTGCTTGCTAGAGGCTAGAGCACCAGTGATTTTATGATCAGGCTGTACAATGCGAGAAATGCCACACTCAAATGCATGCAATGCCACATGTACTGGAAAACATGAACAGGTTGACCTATCCAACCCGGCCACCAACATTTTTGGTGGCACTCCCTGGAAGGTGCGGGCGACAGTCAAATAGACTTATTGAATGCTCTATCATTTTGGATGCAGGCATCCTCATGATCACTCATGATCACTTCAAATGACTTGCCAAAGGGCGTTTCCCCGCTTTAATACTTGTCATTGTAGTGGTGACGTGCAGATGCAATTTGTGCATATCAAACCTAGTGAGTGTTTGTATGTATCTTGTGTTAACTGAAGTTGTGATGGAGACTGATCCGCTGCTAAGTAGTTTACTAGATGAGAAATATTTAAGAATAAGCCATTAGATTTAAGTTCAGGGGGGTGTAACTAGGGTGTGGAACTTAGCAGAGGGGTTATCCAACCAGAAGTTTGGGCGTGCTCCTTTTTTAGTGCAAATCATACTTATATCATATAAATAGGCTACTGAATAATATCATATAAAAGTTGGGGTGAAGAAGACGACCCTGGTGGCCTGGGCGGGTGCTCGACCTCTGTTTTAGGCCTATATTGGCATAGATGATATCGCACATGCGCCCATAAGAGCTCCTTTTACCCCCAGAACCCCACCAGTATACTTCTATTATGTTGCTAAATGATATCGGATGTTGAAAACCAGGTTTGCAGGGGGTCAAAAAAATTTTTTTACACCCATTTGCCAGGTGTTTTCTTAGGTGAATGACCCATTATGCACATCTCACCAACCACAGGGACTTTTTACTCCAATTCTTTTGCAATGATGTTTGTTTTTTACAAGAACACCAAAACACTAAAAATCATGTGATTTGGTGCAGTGGCTGATCTGGTGTGGACATTTTGGCTGTGAAAAGTAGGATTCACGCCGCCGCGGCCCGTTAGGCACGGTCTCCGTGACGGTCTAGTTTCAAGCCATTGTATAAATGTAGCCCGGCTTGCAAGCTTGGGAACTAAGTTTGTGCACACTTTTGGGCAGGTTTGCTTATTCATGCCAGGATGCTGGGCTCATCGTGGGAAAATCAAGCGCTGGTACTCTGTATTACACACGAGCAAATTAAAGCCGGCAAATGTGGGGTAAATCACAAATGTCACCAACACTAAGTTTCTTTTTTCTACTTTCATTATTTTTGTATTTACTTTTGTTAATTGTTTTGTTGTCATATTGTTTTACTTTTTTTGGATGTTTGGCAGGTGATCAAATAAATATCTACATTATAGATCACTCAAGGTAAAAAATCGTGCCATCAAGTCATTTATGGTACTTGAGTATTGTATTCAAACAAAGAAGTGGAAAGGCTCAAGGGTTGAGGGGAGCTGTGTGATTGGGTCAGCTACCTTGGACAAGTTCAGCCTTTGGGTGAGAACCAGACCTCCGCAGACCTGGTTTGTTATCTCCCAAGCCTATAGGCCTATAGTAGCTACTGAGGGTTGCATAGGGGTCCACTTGTGCATTTTGGGTGCAAAAGTCCACCCGTTGGGGCTCCTGGAGCCTTTTTTGCACACAAAAATACATTTGCTTCCAGTTGTTAGCCCTCCTACCACTGAGTTAGGGCAATTTTGGCCATTATCTTCTGCAATTTTGTTCTTCAGTAAGCAAAGAATGAGAATTCATAAAAAATGGGGAAAAAGTGCCTTGAAGCCCCAGACAAATTTGGCATAAAGACCCCCCCAAAACAGCCTAGGTACACCCCCTGATTAATTTGTTAGACCAGCTTAGCATGAAGATGAACTGAATTTATGACATTGCAGGTAGTCTTCAGCGAGACATTCTCAAAAGAGATGAATGCGCTTCTTGATCCCAATTATCGACCACAGGTGAGGCTTTTGCCGGGCTTTGGTCACAGGCAATCATCCCTTTCCCATCTTGCTTCACGGATCCGGAAACGTTTCCTGTGGTCCTTTTGATGTGCAATTGTCATTGATTAAGTATGCTAGAAATCCCGCTTGAAGGAAAGACTCTCCATGGAAAGTGTCCCTTTTGGCCTCTGACGTGTGCTCAGGTCTTGGATCGGATCTTCCTGCTTGTCAAAGGCCACCGTCCCCCCCGCTTTCCTTCACCAAGCTGCAACCTTGTCTCAGAGGCGTATCAGGCAGTCATCCACACAACGCCAGTCCTAAACAATAAGCTCTTTATTGTGTGGAGCGTAGCAGTGGACAAAGTGCACTACACGTGGGTGCATGCTTGAACTGGGAGGTAACACGACCTGCCTAAGCATGTCGAAGCAATCGGTTGTTCTGATCATCTCTACTCACCACATCAAAGATCTCATTCACTGATATTGGATCATTCATAAACGTGCAAGCAGCTTCCAGCAGAGCTGTGCTGCTGCCTTGGGCCTGTAACAGACTTGATTTGAAGTCAGCGGCATCTTGCACCCTGCTTGCATCTGCCTGGCTCACACAAAGTTGCCTGTTTTCTTCTGGATGGTAAGGCAAGGTGTGCAGATGGTTCCAGCCGCTTGGCCCTTTTGTCTCCGAGTTACAGCACTTTCTTACAATAAATTTTGTTTGGTCTGGTGTTTTGGCAAGGATGCGGCCTTTGGGCCCAATAAATAAATGTTTGGCAAGAGGTTTGGTAGAAGAAAGTGTTCCATCTGACTGCTGCATTAGTATTTGGTAGTCACGGCTCTTCCTTAAGTTTGCCGTTCCTGTCCCCCAATGAAAGTATCTTTCTTGTCTGTGTTCAAGCATCATCAGTCCTTTACAATGATGCAAGGAAATGGTCCACCTGCATGTTTATTGTACGTGGCTGCATTTGCGTAACAGGTGTGGTGCTCCAATTCCTTTGTTGCTCTGCTTGAATGTGCAGGCAGCTACTCAAGGTCCACAGCCTCTGTAAGCAGAGCACTCTGCTCAGCATCATCCGAGCAGTTGAGAGTACGCTGCGCGCACAAGGCCCTGCCTATTTGCTTCGGTGCGTCCATGCGTGCGCAAGCCAGCTGTTCATGCTTCTGCTTTTCACACATCCTTCAATGCCCTCAAAGTGCAGGCCATGGCATCGATGGGGTATTTTGACAATTTTTATACAGAGCCTCTGGACTGTACGAAAAGCGTATCTCTCGAGGTGTTACTCATACATGCACATGCCAACTGGCTTTGCACGATGCTGGGGCTTCTTGGGTTCCTCAACTCTGTGTGCATGGTTTAACTCGCAGGTGCAAGGAGGTGAACCGCTCCTCAGTGATGGTGGACGGCATCAAGAACCCTGTGCTCCCCGTCACATGGTCCCCTGACACCCTCATCATCTCGCATGTGCCCGCAACCAGCTCCAAGGCACAGCCTCAGCAGCAAATGCCTACAGGCAAATCTGCTAGCCAGCCAGATGCTGCAGCCGCACCATCCCCACAAGTGGCAGCTGCTGCGGAAGGCGGGGGCAGCGCGGCCGGAGCCGCTGACGCCAATGGTGGTGCTGCTGCAGTTGCTGCAGTAGGCGAGCAACCCCCCCCTTCCCTTCTGCTTGAGAAGTAAGGGTCAATCCCCAGAGTGAGATGTAAAAACACAGGGATTTAATGGTTTAACTGTAGCCGGCAGTGCACAAATACAGTCACACCTTTTTCTTTATGGGCATCTGTATTTTCTTTAAGGAGCCACCTATCAGCGGCAAAAGGCATGCATTGCGTATGGACAAATTAGCACACACACGCTCATGCACACATGCACACACACAGACACGGGCAAACACGCACATACATAAGCAAATACACATGCACATGCACACATGCGCTAACGCATTCAAGGTAAAACACACCCACATGCATGCATGCGCAAATACACACACGTATGCACACAAATAGGCCAAGAATGGTTTGCCGTGCACAGGTACTATGCGCTGACATCAAGCACTGCGAGCATGCTCATCAAGTCAGACAAGGTGTGGCATGATGCGGAGGAGCAGTGTGAACGCGTGCACACATTAATGTGGGCATTCTTGTACGTGCGTGCATGCTGGCGTAACAGACACTGAAGCAAGCCTGTTCTTGCCGAGAAGAAAGTAGTTTGCCTGGTCTTTTATTCTCATCATCATTAAGTTCAATGCCTGAGCCCAGCTTCATCCGGCGCCTGCATCGTGGTTTGTCCCATTTCCCCATTTCTTCCGGTGGTCTGTCCCACTTCCCCATTTCTTCCGGTCTTGGTGTTGCCTTTTTGCATTTGCTGGAATGCTGCTCCAGTTGGCCCACACAAGCGTTTTTGTTTTTTGCCCAACAATGGAACTTGTAGGGGATGGCTATGGACCTCCTCTTTGAGATGAATGACCAAGAGAGGGAGATAATGATGCATCAAGGGTACGTAGAACCTTAAAGGTTCAACCTTTATAAAAAAGCATGCACACAGACTCATCCCCTGTGGAACACACAGAGTTAAATCTTTCCTGTTTCTGCAAAATAATACGTCGACATCATTCCCTTGAAGTCATAACATTCTCTTTTCATCTGTCTTTGCGTCTTTTGCTTTGACACACAATCATGTGCCAATGGAAGCTCGCTTCACTTGCAATTTACTGCGTGCAACATCAATAGTTGCCCTGGGCTTTATCTTAATTGACAAGAAATGTTGCATGATATCAAGTTGGAAATATTGCATGATACCACGTAAGTAGAAGCAAAGTGGCTTGTGACCATGAGCAGGGCCATAGCACAGCGTATCGATATTGCTGACCATGAATGCTCCATGTTCCGAGTGCTTGGGAGTTTGCATGTTTATCATTGCTCATTGCTCAGATCTTGCTCAAAATCCATAATTTATGGCTCACACACTTGCTTTTCTGATTTTACCTCAGGACAATCTTTGTTCAAGGCAGGTCAGGAACTGGCAAAACCACGGTTACAGTGAATCTCTGTGAGTCCTCCAAGATTGCAGCTTTTAGAAAGAGTGAATTGGCGTTCGGCCACCTGCCTTGGGCAACACACTTGCAATTTCCAAAAGGACCAGCAGCGCTAACATGGGAGTGTCAGTGGCGCAGCCTAGCATCCGTCTGTGTATTAGAAATGCTGGTACCTTTCTCTGACACATTGTCCCTTGCACATAAACACTGTCATCTGTGTTCCTCTGCAGTGCTGGAGCGCCAACAACGGAACACTGCACTGCTACTGGAGCAGCAGCGGCGGCAGCAGGAGGAGGAGGAGGGGGAGGAGGGGGAGTTTGGGAGTGGTGCGGCAAATGGAAACGGTCCTGAAGACGATGGTGGGCAACCCGCAGCACCGCTTAAACAGGGCCAACAGCTGCGCCAGCTGCTTGTCACTTTGAGCCCCACACTGTGTGTGGCAGTGCGGGACAGCATCGCGCGCGTGCAGCGGCAGCAGCAGAGACTGATGCAGGAGGTGCGGCAGGGCGATGCTGCGCCGGTGCAGCCGCCCCAACCACGGCAGCTTCTGCAGCAGCAGGAGCAGCAGAAGCAGCAGCAGCAGCAGCAGGAGGATGGTGAAGATCTGGCTAGAGCGGAGCAGGGTGAGGGAGAGCCTGAGGAGGCCCGCCGGCCAACCCTCATGGTGAGCAAGCGCATGGCAGAGGCTCAGGCACTGTCCTATGTGGTCATGGAGGCTCAGGCGTGTCACACATGGACATGGAGGCTCAGGCGTGTCACACATGGTCATAGAGGCTCAGGCGTGTCACACATGGACGTTGAGGCTAAATATAGCTGTGGCCTCCAGGTGCCTCTGCAGCAGGTTCATGTTGGTGTTGTGTGCATGAGGCCAAAAACTCCTGTTGACCAGCACTCCTCTGGGCCCCGCTATACATCTAGTTTACCTATTAAAGCAATCCGTACAGACTGGCTTTGTAGTTTGCATAGTGCATGCCCCTGCCAAGTACAAGGGTTTGGTTCTGTAATTGAAGGTGTGCACACACCAATGTGCATGATCCATGTAATCCACTCTCGTCACTTTTAAACTTCTCATTCTCCATCAACTTTAAGGGCCAAGCGCCATGCTATGGCGCATCCACTGCTGATGGCTTACCGTGCTGCGTGATGCACAATTGAAACAGGAGGTATTGGTGGTGAGCATGTACGTGAGGCATTTGGTGCTCATAGCTCAAGGCATTGTGTGCTGTGTAAAACGCTTTTGCACCAGGATGACGAAGCTGTAGGCCAGCTGCAAAGCGAGCTGCCCAAGAGCCTGGCTGAAGTACCTGACTCCATGTGCCCAGTGAGTCTTCAAAGGAAGTTTGTGCTGTGACTCCATGTGCCCAGTGAGTCTTCAATGGAAGTTTGTGCTGTGACTCCATGTGCCCAGTGAGTCTTCAAAGGAAGTTTGTGCTGTGACTCCATGTGCCCAGTGAGTCTTCAAAGGAAGTTTGTGCTGTGACTCCATGTGCCCAGTGAGTCTTCAATGGAAGTTTGTGCTGTGGCTGTGGCTTTGTGCTGTGGCTGAAGTACCTGACTCCATGTGCCCAGTGAGTCTTCAATGGAAGTTTGTGCTGTGGGCATGTGAATAAGAGGGGCCTGTTGGTGTGGGGTACCCTGCACTGGATAACTCAGGCATGCACATGAGAGGAGGCATGCAATTTTGTTATTCAACTGTTCTTGGGTTTTGCAAGGTCTAGGACCTTGCTGCGCACATGTGCACGTGATTGGCCAATCCCGTGGGAGGCTATTGAGCTTAGATTGCACTTTGCCTGCCCTTTGCTATTGTTGCTATTGTTGCTGTTGTTGCTATTGTTGCTAACATACTCGCTCGGCCTTCATAAGGACATCCCTTGCATGCACCTGCCCTGCAGCTCGTCATTCCACTGCGATCCTTGCTGATGATGCTGGACGCTTCTTTCCCAGACCCATTTCCACCCCTTCAGGTTTGGCACTGCCATCTCAATGGCTGCAGCCTGCGGCTTGCGCTGTCCCACCGACGAAACCCCCTGGAAAAATCTTTTACAAATTCAGTCATGAAATTTGCAGACCAAATGATCAAAAGTGGGCACTGAGGAAAGGTCCATTATTTCAGCAGACAGCAATGCTGGCCAGCTGTGCATGTTTGGTGGGTGCCAGGAGGTATCCTGGAAGCATCCTCACTCAGAAGAGCGTGGAGATTGCTAAATTAATTGCCATTACAAATCATACTTGTTACCGCCGACCTCAACTTCAGGATCATTGCTTGTGCGTTGTGCGCAACTCTGTGCTGTCCGCATGCTGCCATCAGATCAAAATTTTCCATTCTGCTATGTTTTCTCAGGCGGATGCTGTCTTAACCAGGGCACAATCTAGCAGTGACACAGAAGGGGAAGAGGATGAAGCTGATGAGCTGGAGGATGGCAGCTCTTACGAAAGCGATAGCAGCGTGGAGGGCAAGGGGGAGGGCACAGGTCTAGGGTCTGTACCCGGGCCCTGGAGACAGGGACAAGTGGGCGTGGAGGTTGATTATGACATTTTCGTCCATGATTACTGGGTAAGGCATCATTCTGATTCATTCAGACCTCTGATATGTTGAATATGATATGATTCAACGATTATATGATTCAACGACTAAAAAATCAAACCCTCTTGAAAGCCACTATGACCATCAAAGCATGGTTGTACGTTGGTTGCACGTATGCATGCAAGTCTTATTTAAGGGCTTGTGAGATGCTGCATTCTCATATGGAAGAAGGTTCTTCTGTAAGGTGTATTGTTCAAGGTTCTTGCAGGTCAGATCCCTCGTTTTATTGCCTTACAACCATCTTCCCACGGAGTCCCCGTAATTTTTTTTGGGGCATTGCATGGGTTTCCTGATACCTTGGCTGGACGTGTTCCATTATCTTGGCATGCAGCAATGGTATGCATGACCTTTGAGTGCATTCACAGTGGATGCTTCTGCGACACAAAGCATAGAAACGCATCCACACAAATACTGCTCAATAGCAGCTTATTTGTGCATTGTTCATGTTTTGCTTCTGCTGCAGCCTCACTTTGATGCTGATGCCAAGAAGGGCTTGAGTCCTGCCTCCGTTTGGACAGAGATCCAGTCCACCCTCAAGGGCTCCCTTCAAGCAGTGCACAGCAAGCTGCTTGGGAAGCAGTGGCTTGTCGATGAGTACGTTGGCCTCTCCAAGTTGTGAGTTCA
>LKMJ01002300.1_pt1 | contig 17457 bp, 18 predicted proteins | sample 643391 | NCBI WGS metagenome assembly LKMJ01 (sample SAMN04112250, study PRJNA286221) | soda lake metagenome | biome: soda lake; feature: Kulunda Steppe; material: water; isolation source: sample PL-Br10 brine of Picturesque Lake | place: Russia: Kulunda steppe | collected 2010-07
ATGCAGTGATGGCGCGTATCCCCGCCCTGAAGGGCGAGGTTTTGCGCCTGTTTATCCCATAATCAGTCAAATAGTCCTGTACTCACATCATCTTCCCAACGTCTACGAAATACAACCTCGTTTTTTCCACGAGTAGTTAATCTATACTCGTTTGTCCTCTGATCTCGTTTATTTTTCTCTATTAACCCCTTCTTATACAACTTGTTGAGTGCAGGGTAAAGCCTTCCGTCGTAGATTTCTTCTTCATAATAACTTTCTATTCTGTCGTTCACTTCTGTCCCATTCAAACCATTAGTGTTGGCGATGATATACATCAAATCCCGTTCAAAGCTTGTCAAATCGTGCATATGTTAAAATTGGGCATTTGTAACGCAAAAAATTGATGGGTTTCAAAGGAACAATTAGGTCTTGATCAACGGTCACAAAGAGTTCCTGAGGTAATCCAATACGTCAACAATCCCCACCTCAAGGGTCGGGGTTCTCATCCTGCACCACGTATAGATGGCACTGTTTGCTAACTTTTAATTTTTTCAACATCATCTATCGACACTTCCTTGATAACCGAGTATTTCTTACCACTTTTTTGCGTTGAAACATATATTTTATCACCATCACGTTCTACAACCGTCACTGTCTGCATATCACTATCAATCTCTACAACAATTTTGTCACCCGCACAAATCCTTTCGCTAGAGATCTGTGAAATAAATTGGGGTAAAATAATTCGATAAATATTTGTTATAAAAATCAGGAGAATTGGCCCCAAGAACAACCCGTACCAACCGAAGATGACAGGCCCAAATACGTATGCAAAGATGAGCGAACCCATATGTAACCGTTCTCCCGATACATAAGGTCTCACAATGAAATCGGGGATTGTATCAATAAGAAGGAGGCAAAAGATCATGAAAAGGATTGGAAACCAATACGTTTCCGGCCCTGCAAAGTAACTTTCGACAATCAATATTCCAGAAATAGGAACGTAAACAAGCTTTACACCAATAATCGGGATAAGACTCGCAGCTCCAGTTAAAACACCCAAAAGGAATGGATAAGGTAGGTCGATAGTCGAAGGTGAACCAAGAGAAAAAGTGAAATAAGTCACTGATGCTATAACACCAGCAAAAAGTGCGTAGAGAATATTACCGAAGAACAGTATCTCGAAATCTTTATCTACTGACTTGAAAAATTTGATTGTTGTTGTATCTTCCCCGAATATCTGCTCACTTTCTTTTTTGACTTTCTTGCTGTCTTTCAGTGCGTAGAAGGTGATGAGAAGAACAAGAAAAATATTGATAAGTATAGTAGTAAAAATTGAAGCGTACGAGGAACCAGTTGCAACGATACTTCCGATTATTCCGGGTTCTGTGATTATTTCTTCAACTTCACCTCTCAGTGTTTCAGGAGTTCCTATATCTATGTCGATAAATTCTTCAAGGTGTACAAGGTGTTCGCTACTTATTAGCAGACGAAGTTCTTGTAAGGCAACAATACTAGTATATGTGATGATAAGAATAAACGGAAAGACGAAAACCGTCATTGCAATTGTTGCTGAAATATTAGGGTGGCCAATTTTCTTTTTGAGTTTGTTGTATACTGGCCGTGTAACGTAGTAAATGAATAAAGAAAAAACAAATATTCCTATAAATCTGTAAAGGGTGTAGGAGAATATCAAAAATGCAACGCCGATAATGGTGGCGTACAGGACAAATTGAGTATTGTTAGATATCCAATCCCGCATCTATATTCTCTTTACCACCCAACAAACTTGTAATTAGTGTGATTTGTCCACCGTAGTAATAGTTACAAAATTGCTTAAAGGTGTTCAAATGTCTCAAACATTGCAATGATGAAAACAACAGTCACGAATATAATTCCAAACCCAATCCCTCGAAGCACTCTTTCGTCGATTCCAAAGCGTCCAAAGATATCAGGGAGATAAACACCAATTAAAATCAGCCCCCCACCAAAGACGATAAGGAACATTATGTAAATAAGTGAACGGAACCATCCAATAATTCGTCTTCGAATTCTCATTGATATAAATTCACTTAATGATTCTATGACTTGTGGTGTAAAAGTACCTATGCCTTTCCGATTGACTCCTGTGAAATGTTGAGGTCAACAAGGAATTGTCGATACTCGATATAGTATGGTCGGTTTCTCATTTCTGCAATTTTATTCTCTTGTCTTTCTGTAAAAGTACACTTTTTAAGCTCATTGAGGCGTTTTTTCAGCCAGTCAACAGGGTCAACTCCCAGTGGTGGCAGCAATCCATATCTCACTTGTTGCTTTGCTACTACAATGTGCTTGCAGTCAAATCCGGCTGGTGCTGCACGATACCTATAATCACGACACTCACAGATAGCACGTTCTTCACCGTGAGCGTACCCATCAAGGTCAACAACATATGTTTCACCACTTTTAGACGTGATGTGATACATTCCCGGAGCTACTGGAAAAATAGTGGCATTAAGATTGGCTGCCCGACGGATCCTGTCTGCAGCTTGTCGGGGATCATCACCTACACGCGGAATATATTTTGAATTTCCAGTATCACAACCATCGCTTTGGATAGGATTATGCCGGTTTTCGACAAACTGCATTTGAGCCAATTCCATTGACTATACTGAAGATTAGTGTGAAGCAAAGAAAGACTTGCTTTCCAGGGGTGACAATATGCCACGAGTTTGCGAATGAATTAACTGGGACAACCACGACTTGTCAGAGAAAATACAGCCTCATAAAAGTCTACTAGACAGAGTAGAACCCCCGGGGACAGGAATCCTATCCCTTGAGAACGGGGATACCAATTGTCGAATGGCGCACTGTTCGGTGTGATCAGAACAAAGAAATCTGAATGTGTCTATATTACGTGAAGTACTTCACGCCTCAATTTGACGACGAGACTTTTCGATTCGCTGGTTCAACCGTGCATCTATTTCATCTGTTTTTGATAGTTCTTCAATTTCAGTTCCTGACTGAAAGACTGCGATAATGATACTGTTGGCCATATCTCGGATAGTGACATTAGTTGTCTCTGCAATATCACTCACATTTGATTGAGTGACTTTTTCTCCTTCAAGACGGCCTCCTATCCAAATTGCAGCCGCTGCCCCTGCACTTGGTGAACGGCCACTAAAGACGTTTGGATCTCCTTCCTGTGCAATTTCAAGGACGCGGTTGACCGTTTCAACGACACTCTCAGGGAGCCCTGCTTCTTTAACAAACCGTTCAACGTAATCTTCTGGTGTTGTAACCTGTACATCGAGACCTAGTGTTGGCCCAAGGTCACTCACCATATCGGTCTCTGCACGACCGATGTACTTCGGATCTACTTCTTCACTCACTTTAGCAGCTACGTCACGTGTCGTGTAAGGAAGATTGTTGGCCTTACAAGCAACTACAACAGCTGCAGCAGCGTTTACAATGACTGGACGGCTCTGAAGTCGGTTCATTTCAGACCATCGCTTCACAATCATAGTCGCCAATTGATTGACTTCATCGGGGAGTTCAAGAACATCTGAGAGGTGGTTCACTTCGGTGTTTGCCTGTTCAAGTGCTTCTGGTGTAGACATCTTTCATCTTTCTGTTGCTTTCACAGTTACTTAAAAGTTATGGTAATTGATGGGGAGATTAGTCAAAGACGGAAAAAAGCCATCTACCCACGTAATACTGTATCATTATACGCTGCTAACACACACTCAACCATTCCTTCTATAGAGAGCGTATCGGTATCAAGCACGATGTCATATACACTTAAATCTTGAATATCTATCTGATAATAGTCTTTATACCTTTGTGCTTCACTGAGTTCACGTTTTTGCAATTCTTCAGCAGTTTCATCTCTATCTTCGATTCGTGACACTCTGACATCAACTGGAGCATCCAACCAAACTGATAAATCCGCTCTCCCATTGGCGTGCCAACCAGCCAACCGAGATTCTACGATGAGTCCTTCCCCATCTGGCTTTCTTTCTTTTGACAGATGTCCATCAATAATTGACTCTAAGCGCGAATCCAATTCTTTATCAATTTCATCATTTCTCTCTGCCAAAGTACTAAACTCTGCCAATGAAATCCCTCTATCTACTGCCATTGAACGGAAAACATCACCACCATTCACAGATTCAAAATTCAGTGACTCTGTTAATTTACCAACAAGAGTTGTCGTCCCACTCCCGGGGGAACCTGAAACTGTGATAAGTGGCTTTTCCATAGTTATAATTGTGTATTCCAGCCGTATCAAAGTTAATCTCAATGCAGCAGCATAAGTATTTGTGAAAAACATCGACTTCAATGATTGGGAGTTATCGCTCTACTTTGCCTATAGAAATGTAAGAAATAGCCGATGTTACTCTTCGTCTATAACATCGTCGAAAGTAGATTGCTCTTGTCCTCTCTCTTTTGCATCACGATTAGCGTCAATTGCTCGCTTTCGAGTCCTTTCATTTCCTTCACCCGGATCATTTCGCACCCGATTACGAGCCATCTCAACATATTCTTTGTTTTTCTCTACCCCTATATAATTCCGATTTTCACGCTCAGCAGCGATTGCAGTTGTGCCTGAACCCATAAATGGATCAAGAACTACGTCATCCACAAACGAGTAGAGTTTAATAACTCGTTGGGGAAGCTCAACAGGAAAAATAGCATCGTGATCAATACCGAGCTGACTTGGTTTTGCTGACTCAATATCACTCCATACAGATTGAGTATACTGTCTCCATTCTTCCTTTGTAATTGCAGAGTCCTCTCTTTTATCTGTCCCCATTTCTGGCAATGTTCGAGTAGAATGGTAATCATCACTAACCCATTTACGGAATACGAGTATGTACTCGTGTTGCTGATTTGCCATAAAGTTTGTCGGGTAGGGGTAACTCCCGAATAGTGCTCCACCACCGTGAGTTGAGAACTGATTTTTTGTCCACACGTATTCGTCGAACAGATCGAATCCTACATCGTGGGCAATATCAATAACGTGGTGGTTGAGGGGGATACGAAAGTAACGGCCTTCAACCGCTGTTTTGGCAAATGACGCTCCAACGTTGACAACAAATTTACCATCTGGTTTGAGGATCCGAAAGACTTCTTCTGTCACTTCCTGTAGCAAATCACGCCAATCTGAAAGCGGTTGTCTGTCGTCTATTCCTTCTCCATAATCCTTACCAATATTATATGGCGGACTGGTTACAGCGAGGCGAAGAGACTCATCGGGGAAATCATTCAATACTTCACGGACATCACCGTGGATAATTTCATTTCGGGGAAGTTCAAGTTGTTCTGTCATCAACCTCTGATGGTTTACGATTAGTTAGGAACGTATTTAGGGGCGGCGGGCAAGGCTATTCGAACTATGCATCAAGATGTCACTTCTTCCACATCGGTTGATTTTGCGTCATCAACACGACTACGATACATATCTACGAAGTGTGAACCCTCCGGAAGTTCCTCTGGGTCACAAATTTCAAGACCGGCCAAAGCATCACACCCGGGAAGAGTTATTCCTCCGTCGAAAATTCTTTCTGCTTGCGCTTTGAGTACTGCATTGTTCTCCACTTCAGGTATATTCTTATACAGATCTTCCTTTGTAATCCCAGCGTGGTTTAGAAAAGCAAATAATGATGCGGATCTATACGGATAAACCTCTTTTTGTCCTTCTATGCCTTGTTCAATATTATTGTGAATGTCTTTCATACATTCAGGGAATAAAGACGGGACGAATTCACGACCTCCTTCACCTTGTTTCCAGTCACCAATCAAAAGACGAATTTCTTCGATTTCATCTTCAAGAAGTGAAACGACTTCTTCTGGAACGTCTAATGGCATATCAGAAATAATCCTCTCTTTCACGGCTTGTTCCAGTAAATCGTATAGCTCTGATTCTTTTACTGGTACAGCACCGTGTATAATATGCCTTGATTTCAAATCCCAACCAATCTCGTCAGGTGCAAACCGAAGATAATCCGTAACGTGAACCTCGTACCCACCTTCAAATGGTTCGTTCATTTTCATTGGTGGATAAACAAACTCGAACTCATCATAGAGCAATTCAATCTCTATTACTGGCCCACCCTTTCGTTTCCTCGTATACTCCCCAACCTCCCGAAATCGTTTCAATGAACGCTTTGCCTCCGATTGACCATAACGATTGATGAGAGTTCTATCCCCAATAACTGAAACGATAATTCGAGAAATTATGTATGAGTAAACATTTTGTTCAGGATCATTCCGTTCGTCACGTACAGTTCCACGCTCAATTACGTCTTTTACCCGTTGAACTGCTTTTTTGACAACCTCTCCATTTGATTCGTCTATCACCCCTTCAATACTTTTATTTGAATCCCTTATCATTTCCCGAACCTCTTGCAAGTATGGGTGACGGGCGTGTTTTTCCTTCATACGTTCCTCTCGTAGTCAAAACCTTTCCGAAGAAAACGTATGAGAGTTTCGACAGAGTTGGTTACGGAGAATAGAGGAGAAAACTTCGCGCTTCAAGATAAGATGATGGAAAAATAAAAAAGAAAATCAACGGAACTCCCCGGGTTCTATATCATCGTTATTTTGTGGTCTACGATTCTGTTGCCTTCCTTGAGGGGGATGACCACCTTGTTGTCTTCTGGTATTTTTGGAGTCATAATGTTGGTTACCACCCTGCCTGTGTCTCTGGGTGTTCTGCTCATACTGATGTTGGTTATTTCTGTGTTGACCTTTTTGTTGTCTTCTATCCGGATGGTTGTTTTGATTATTTGCGTTTCCAAATTTAGTGTGAGTCCCTCCGCTCATATTGTCTCCTCCGACCATTCGCTCTTCAATCAACTTAGCTACTTTATTTGCTTTCGGCAGGTCGTATAATACCATTTCAGTACCATCTGTACCAGCAGTTTTAATCAAGATATCTGCAATATCTATGTTTGGATGGAACGAAATGATTTTCTCACCGACCGTCCGCGTCAATCTTGTTTTTGCTATTCGATTAAAGTGGATAGGATTTCGCTCTTCGAAAATGATACCTCGACGTTCAATCAATTTGTTCGTAGTGATGACATAGTAGTGAAATGACCTTCGGTACAACTGAAAGACGATGTACAGCAACCCGAAAACGCTGAGAAGAATAGGATACCAGCTCAATTCAGCGTACCCAACATCGACGAACAATAGGACAATTCCACCAATAGCCATCGCAAAGCCCATCAAAATCTCTATCGAGTAATGAAGCAAGTGTGGGTGATTCCACCATAATACTTCCTCACCTTCACCAAGGTCAACCCACGATTTTTCTTGAATTCCCATAGAGTTGACTTATCATTTTAGACTCAAAAACTTCTCCCAGTTAAGCATCAATTTTGTTGACTAAATCTGATGGTTAGATGTTCAAAACAGTCAAATGGATAACAATGCAATTTTAATCAAAAGGTACAATGATTGTAAAACCATCAGTCCTAGAACCTCATTTCTCAGATATACTTGACATCATCTATGGGCAACTCGGTGAAGGGTATACTAGTACGACAGAGTTGAAACACGCAATTGAATACGGAAACGATCGGTTTGTATCGGTTGCGTTTCCAGACCTTGAGAGCAATCCACCCTGTAAAGTAGTTCATTCACCTCCACCAAGTGCAGAACCAGGTGAAGGAGCAAATTCACTACCTGACAACGTCCACAAAGTACCTGCTGCAGTCACTATCGGATGTGTATTCAATAGTTCAAATTTGGCGTCCCACGTCAACTTTCCACCAAATGAATATCCCCCTACACTAGCAAATACTGAACCAGTTGGTGTCTTGAGAGGTATTTCAATACACGAAGATGCCACTGGTCAAGGTATTATCAATGAAACCGTTTCTCATACTGTAGATGTACTACAAAAAGAAAGTTGTAGGGTTCAGTGTTTCCTTGCGTGGAGAGGATCTGGTGGTGTTCAATTTTACGACATCTTCAAACAAAATGGGTTCAAACTACGGCGGGAATTTCCCGACTATTGGGTTGAAGAAAGTCTCAGAAAAGGATACAAATGTCCAGAATGTGGAAACCCACCCTGTGAATGTTCTGCCCTTTTATTCGTCCGTATCGGAAAGAGTCGGCTTGGCCTTTGATCTCCCTCTGCACTGAAGCGCGAGTATTACTCTGTGGGTAAGCAGTTAAATTTTGTATAGCAGAAATAAACGGTAATACTCGTCAGATGTAGGGTCTCGCATTCGAGGTTCTCCATTACTATCACTGACGACTCTGGCAAACTCATCAGAGACTCTGCCACCGCTCAATTGAATTTCTACCATTTGACCTGATTCCTCTGGAAGTGGACGGACAAACACTTCTTCAACTTCGTCACATTCCGAAATATCTTCTAGTAATTGACGAATTGTAGGAAATAAAGATTCTGGTGCAACCAACTCGTCAATATCGTGGAACTCTTCAGGAACATATTGACCAGCAGTGAGTTCTGGAATTGGAATTGAACGGTTGCTGTACATCTTACCAACAGTAACTACTGAAAGTGCTGTTCCTGCCGTAAACACGGGTAATGAATCGATGTGTTGCAGACCGACCCATGCAACGATGAGGCCAGTAGCAAATGTAGTCATAAATAAACGGTACCGCGGTGAAGCGATGTCGGATCGGGTTTGTCTGTACATGGCTTATTGACATATAGAAAACCATAACTTATAAATATACGCATCCACCCCCAGAAGGGTAGCACCTAAAGTGTGACTATGCTGCTGCTGCCGGGCTAAAACACGCCAAAATCAATCATAATTAATCGGCTGCAACTCTGCCATATCTTTTCGCAATTAATCTTTGAGACAGATCAATTCGACTGTCTTAGGCTATCAGACTTTCTTTTTAGTGAAATTAAAATTAAACACGCCAGTCTGCATATCACCCGGAAACAAAACGTAAATATCAACTATTTTCTGACTCTTCCCACGGATGGTTCCTACCGGGGGATTGTGGATTTGAACTATATCTCACGTCTACATCAGAAATTGTCTGCACAGAATCTTCCCCTTCACGAATCTGTATCGTTTTGATATTATCTTCCAGTTTTTGTTTCACTTTTTCTTCAGCTATGTAGATGAACGGTGAAATGATCCCACTAGGAGATTCGAACTGCTCCTCAGCCCCCAACCATAATCCACCAGCGTGCAAAATACCATACCTACCAGATTGTCCACCAATCTGCCACGCCACAAATGCAGCACCTGAAGATTCAGGGTGCCACACCTGAAAGCGAGCAGGAATACGAGTTGTCTCACTTACAATTATTACATCAATTGGGTCTCCTACAGATCTGGTTGATTGTGCTGGATTATCTTCAAATACAATTTCTTCATCGCTAGCTTCTGAATAAATACCGTAATTCCTGTTTTGGAACTGTGCTAACAATGAAGAAAAAGCACTCCACAATTCCTCCGAAACGTCATTGTCTAACGTTATACTGGCACGTTTTCGACCATCAGAAGTCCAGAATGGTTTTGAACCGAACCAAAACGTTTCTTCAGCTCGTTCAAAAACACCGTATTGGCCTTCTTGTCCATTTACTCGCCACGCACCGAAGATCCCCCCTCCACCTTTCGGCATCCAGAACTGAATTTCAACATCAAGTGGGAACTCTTTGATTGTGTCCTCATCGTTCATACTCGGCTCTTCATTTTCGTTATTTCCATCCTCAACAGAAAAACAAACGATTTGTGATCTGATTGTTTCTTTATTGGGTGCGGGGCCGTCTATTGGGCCATCTATTTCTGGGTCTTGCTCACTGTTTTCATCTTCTGACGAGTTTGCAGGAGTCGCAATTTCTTGCAGGCCCTGACGAATGACACCAAGGGATTCCCAAAAGGAACCAACAATGGGGTGTTCTCGTAATTTTGACAATCTCTCAGAAAGCATTATATGATGTTTTCAATCTCTGTGTGTAAAATAATTGCGAGCTGTGTATTTCAAAAATATACGAGTAACCATTCAGAAAGAAATAGCAAACACTTCAAATAACAAGTTGCGTATCTCAGGAGAACCAAACACAAAAGCAAATATAATCGAAATAACTCCTGAAATGTAGAATGCATAATTCCAATACATATTTGCAGCTTTTGATTCTTGGCCCCAAACAGTCATTACATATCTAAACCTCTTAGATGATACTGGTTCAAGCGGACGAAGGCCTGTAGGTGTTATTATATCTCCAAGAAAATGGCTAATAGTTCCATACCAACCGAGGAACGCTATAAACGCAGTGAATACATACACATCGACCATCGACGAGAAGTACAGACCTGCTACCGAATGACTGTAAAACGCAAAAGCAAACGCAAACGGGGCAGTCATAATCCCAATAAAAAAGGCAAACCAGATGGTGTGGGTAATTCCTCTATGTTTAATCGGTGTCCAATTTTTTAACCGCATATCGATGTCTGGAAATGTCGAACTGAAAGCAATTACTGCCAATCCAAGTAGAAACTCTACAAGGAAGTCTGGATAGACAAGTAACCCGAAAAATACGATCGGTGAATACATCAGTAATGCAATTCCCCAGTGACCTTGGCTATACATTTGATTACAAATGGATTGTTAGATACTCAACACAATACCCCTTTCGGAAAATGTAGTGAAAGTAAGATACCGTGCAATAGTTTATATTCGAGGAGCGGATTAGCTTAATGCGTCGTATGATAAAAGACGAACTGCTCCATATCCACCAGTTGCTGGATGAAATTTCATCCCACCTTGAAGAAGAACGAAACGTACAGGTTGAAGAAGATGAGTATGCAGATGCACTAGTTGGGCCGTACGAGGTTTTTGAAAACAAGCAAAAACACGAGGATGCTGTTATTGCGCTCCACAGAGACATTGATTCTGCCATCGAAGAAACAGTTGAAGAAACGGTAACACCAGTAACGACCCAAGAAACTGTTTAATAAAGTTCGTGTTCTCCTTCTTTCATCACCCACTGAAATCCAGTAGTATCATCAATCTCTTCAAGTTCAAACACAGCGACTTTTTCTGGGGCTACAACGGTGAATGAAACATAATCACCATCAGTAAAGTTAATTGTCTTACTCACTGTCTCAGAAACGAATTTTGGTTTTTCAGGGACGAGGATCGTGCAATCACCACCTACTACTGACGCGTAACTCTCAGTCACAGTATCGACTTCATCCTTTGTTAAGGGTCGACTTGGCAGTGAATCCATATTGGTTCGTGTGACATCATTCAACTCATGCATATTAATTGTATCTGGCCCATCCCATTCTTGACGTGTTCCAGCGAATGAGTATTTTTCATCTGCTCTTTCAACCGGATCCTCAATCCCTTGTTGAAATGCTCCGTCAACACTTAACATATACCTGTACATATCCGTCTCTGCAACGTTTAACTCCCCGTAAGACCAGTACGTTGCAAAGTCATACGGAGCCGGGACAGGTGGAGCAAGACGGGAGACAGAATATGTTGTTTCACCTTCAATATCGAATCTGATTAACCCAACAATCACCAACAAGTGTCTGTGTACCCATTGTTCAATCAACTCTCCAGAAGAATCTCTATCTCCAACATCATCCATTTTAACCCAGTTTTCAGTCAAATACTCATGTGCAGGACGTGAGTATCCATAATGCATCGAAGTTATCTCTCCACTTCCTTCAATATCTACAAATTTTTCAGCACGTTGTTTAATTTCATCAATTGACATTGGAGTATGTGGAAAACTCATCACGCCACGCCACGAAATAGTTTGGTTCTCACTCTCTCCTCCTTCTATCCATACATCGGTAACCTCGGCATCTGATGTACGGATAGTCACTACATCTTCAACGTATTCCTTAATATTCTCTACTTCACCTTCTGGATAAGACTGTCCAGACATTCCAACAAAGGAACGAATCAGTGCATCATCTGGCACGTAAATATCGTCTGTTTGGGATAATTCAATTCCCACAGTTACTACCTCAACTTTAGTTCGAAGATAACAAGAGACCACCGATATGGACACTTATTGTCTTGATGCCTGGTTTTCACCGGACATACTGTTTTCGCTGAAAAACGTAGTGACATTATTAAGCAGAGATTTACAAATTTCAATAGAAAAATTTCAATGACTGTACGTCCAAAAATATCGTTAATCGTCTATGGAAGTATTCTTAATCCAAATGATCTACACGAGTTATTTGATAAAGTAACAAACCGGTTGTCTCCTATTCGTGTTTCTGGATTCAAACGGATATTCAATCAGGAAGCAAGTTGGCGCGAAACAAATAATGAAGAGAAAGCTGTCCTCAACGTTGTCCGGTCATCAGACAGTTGGTTCAACGGTATTTTGATCAGCGACTTATCTGAAAGCGAGTTACGTAAAATACGAGAACGTGAACGTGGCTACAGGTTTACAGTGGTAGAAGAAGAGCTAATTGAACACTATGAAAAAAGTGTGTTAGACACGGACGCGATTACAGAAATGCCAGCGACTACAGAAAACGAATTAATCTTGACTACGACAGGTCAAAAAGTAGATAATTCGATCAAACCGATCCCAGATTATGTTAACTTGTGTAAAGATGGTGCTAAAAACTGGGGAACTAAGTTTTATAACGACTTTATGGAAACGACTGAAACGAATACAGGCAGAACTCTCAAAGAACAGTCAGAGCAAGAGTAGCTAGTGACCTCCCCCTCGCCGTAAACGGCGAGGCTTCCCACGGCACCGCACCGCTGGGTTGGGATATTTTGACGTTGGTGAATAAACAATATGTAACCCACGAAGTTCAATCCTCGTATAACGATTGACCAAAGCCGATACAAATACTGTTGGCTAATCTTGATATTGTGTATTTGTATAAAAGGGCCGGGTGGGATTTGAACCCACGACAACCGGATTAAAAGTCCGGCACCCCATACCTGACAGAGTCTCCGGCCCATAATGTTGCACAGGGATAGAACTGTGAAGCAGACCGGGTGGGATTTGAACCCACGACATCGAGGTTAGGAGCCTCGCACTCTAATCCACTGAGTTACCGGTCTTCAACAGGCTAAAAGGGATTTGAACCCCTGACCTCCCGATTAGAAGTCGGGTGCTCTATCCAGACTGAGCTATTAGCCCTTACTTACACATTTACGATCGCTAGGGTGCCATTCCTCACGAACGAGTATAAAGAAGTCTTTTTCTCACTTTCCGTTTCAGCAAATGCTCCGCTCTCTGTGGAATTGAGTTAACCACGAGGGTAAATGCGGAACACATCTTCGAATACTAATTGTGAAGGGTGTAACTTAAATTTATCCCTGCAGCAAAGACCTCCTTGCTCAAGATAAATCAAAACCGAACAAGCACATTTCATTTGGAAATATACTTTTGTTACTCCACCAGAAGGAATTATCAGATGGACTTCCGCTAGTATTCTATCACTTATTTTTAATTGGTGTAGGGGAATGCGTAAGGATTTATGCGATGGTAAATTATACGTGTGTAAGATGCGGCAGTTCGATTACCCTTGCCCTGATTGTCGGTCAACAAGCAACCTTCACGACAGGGAATGTTCCTATTCTAATAGTGAAAGAGCAGAACTCGAACAAGCATACTTTGACATCCTTGTTCCTCTTTCTGCTTCGTCACAAACAAAAGATGAGTTGAAAGAGAACTGTAGATCTGCGTGGCGTCCACTTTACGAGGACTGTCTTATTCGATTACGACACGAATATATCTTAACTGAAGAAGAGAGAGGAAATAGTGATGTCAAAGAATATCGAATTTTGAATGCTGAAGAACGGAAAGATGCAGTCAGTGAACCACAGTATGAACCAATGAAAACCATTTATGAGAAGGGAAGCGTCCCGGGGGCGCACGACAATGCTGTATTTGCTATGATAGCGTTTTACGAGATGGTTGGACTATCTTGGGGAGAAACAAAAGAGAAAATGGTCAAATGGCTTGATGAATCTGGTTCGTGGGAACGTGGAGGGTTTGCAGAAAAAACACCGGAAGAACTCGTAGAAAAGAAAAAACACGTATACGATGAAGGATATGGTTGGCGAGATAAAGCAGAAGCAGCAAAAAGAGTTATCGACAGAAAACTTGGAGAGTAATTTTGTGTCTGGTCGTTAGGATTTCAGTTGAACTTTGACTCTACTTTTTCCATCACAACTTGTGTGGTAAGTTCTGCTGAGGCGCGCGAATAATCAAACATTTCCATCATATTTTTGATTGTTTTATTCTTCACACGTTGTGTTTCGGTTCCGCTTGGAGGGTCATTCCATTGCCTTGGATCGAGATCTTCATACTGGCGTCTGACAGATTTCCAATTGTATGTACCAAGAATATTCTGAAAGAGATCAATATCTTTCGGATTGATGTCGGAGATAGAGAAGTCTTCATCTTTGTGTTCCCAGACGTAGGTGTTTATTGCGTTGATAACTGTCTCCTCACGGAAATCGCAGACGTTTTGCTTCGGTTCGTTCCCGTCATAGTCACTCTCGTTGAACCTGTTTAGATGTTCAATTTCGAACACCTTCATACTGAGTGGATCTGGGTCGACTGATTCTCCGTGATTGTTCTTTATTTCTTCACCTGTTGCCCACGAATAGACGTATTGGACGTACTCTTGAACAGTTTCTTCGTCGACTGACTTATCTCGCATCAATGCATCGAGTACATCCTGTTCTTGTTCGTCGAATATGTACTGTTGTACGCTTGGAAGACGTTCTTCGAATTCGTGTCGCTCTTTATCAGAAATAACGGGCTCTGTCTTCATTGCTTCACACATTGCTTCCAGTACGTCAAACGGCATAATGATGCTACCAACATCAATTTCTGAGTGGTGGCGTTCAGACTCTGTTTGTAAGAGATTCGCGATCACATCACGCGTGAACGTAACTGGAATACCTTGATCACCATCTTTAGCATCTTCTGTGAAGTCGAAGTCCTCTTTTTCTAATAGCTCATCTCCAGCTTCGATGTAACCTTTGTCAAATAATAGAGCTTTATCAACGAGGTCAAGACCATCTGGGAGGTCATTGGGATCTAGACGACTAACAATATTGAATATTGCAGCCGCTTCGATAGTGTGAGGTGCGAGTTCACGTTCAACATATTCGTCGCCTTTTTGGACAGTGACGCGAATTGGAGACTCTATTTTTTGCTTGAGTTCATCGTATTCATCGGCCTCCCACAAGTATGACTCGTTTTTAATTTCACGGTGCAAGAGCAGAGTTTCAAGCGAGAGATTAGTGAGGTATCCAAATTCATGTTTTTCTAACCGTCGTTTAAGTGCCTTCAGCGGATCGCTTTGCCCGTGTTTTTCGTGCTTTTTCAACTCGGCGTCGAGATTCGGGTTTGATATAATCAGTAGTAGAGTATCAATGTCCATACTGATTCCCTTGTCCAGTTTCACTTTTTGTTCGTCAGGAACGTTAAGCATTTTTCGCAAAAGGTCAGCGTGCTGTGCTGCATCTTCTACGACAGTTATTCCATTGTTTCCTTGTGAAAGAACACCATCATAGCTAAAAGCTTGAGGATTCTTACGACCTCGGGAGTTAAGCTTTTGAATCATCCCAGGCATCCAAGAACCAACTAGTCTCTCACCCATTTGACCTACGTCCTCTGAATACAGGACACCGATACCAGATCCAATATCCATAACGTAATTTTTCACTCGGAGATGATCTTCTTGAGTTATATTTGAGAAGAGGTCATCCCCACTGCTGTAGGAACGGTAGTATTCTTCAAGGGCATCATACGCTTCTTGACTGAAAGGATCAAGTTCAGAATCTACATTGAGTGGAATTGAATCGTTTGTCTCTGCATTGAGATCAGAGATAATCTCTCGTCGAATGTCGGGTGGAAAAACAGAAAGTGGATGAGACTGCACAGGACTCTCGTACCAATCATCATCCGACTCCGAAACGTTTTCACCGTACGCCATTCCACGGTTTGTAGATGTGGCATTCGTATTCCACTCAAGCGTGTACCGCCTACCATCAGGAGTTTTTGAGTATTCGCGTAGGCCATTAATCAAGCACCGTTTAAGCTCTGATTTTCCTGTCGCAGTAGGCCCACCAAACCAAATTATTTTTTCTTCTTTTCCTCGACCTGAAGCGATACTTCGAAGATCATCAACAAACTGGTTAAGAGTGTCTGTATTACCGAGAATCGCGTGTTCACCATCATTGTAGGGATCGTCGAAGAAACGGTAACGCTCTTTCTTTTCCCCTTCTTCAATGACTGTACGTGTGCCGAGACTTTCGATAGCCTGCAAAACGTATTGTGAAGACTTCGAAGCTAGTTCAGGGCGGTCAAAGATAAGGTCGAGATACTCCTCGATGCTCATCGGTTTGTCGTACGACTGTTCCAATTGTTGGTCTGTTTTCTCGATGTAATTGTCTCGGCTCATTGGTGAGATTGAATTGGTTGTATTCTAGTTATATGAGTCTGGTATACTTACTCTTCTTCCATATGCTGTTTAGCTACCTCAGCACCAGCAAACTCCAACACTTCTTTTGCTCCTTCTTCACTGTACCCTTTTTCAACAAGAGCGTCAATCCATTCAGACTTGTCTTCTTCATCACCACTGTCTGCACTGACAAGTGCGGAGAAGTTGATGTTATGCTTCTTGTCTTCCCACAACTTCCGTTCGAGAGCACGACGGAGACGGTCATTGTCTTGTGGGTTGAACGACTCACCTTCACGGGCACGACGTGAAACCCAATTGGCTACTTCTTGTCTGAAGTCATCTTTTCGGTCTGATGGGATTTCTAGCTTTTCTTCAACTGAACGGAGGAACTTTTCATCTGGTTCCTGCTCCCGGCCTGTCAACTTATCTTCGACTGTATCGTCGTCGATGTATGCCATAACGTGATCCATATACTTTTCACCTTGCTCTTTGATTTCATCCACGTCGTATGCAAGGGCGTGACGTACGTCTTCAATAGCTCGCTCCTTGTACTCTTCACGCACCATTTCAAGGTAACTGTAGTAATCGGCAAAGTTTTCTTCTGGGATGGAACCGTGAGATTCAAGATTCTCTTCGAAATGGTGGAACACCATCAGTGGTGAAAGATGAGTACGGTCTCTGTGAGCAGAATTCATAATCGCCTCTGCAATCTCGTCTCCGATGAAACGTGGAGAAATACCGTACATCCCTTCACCAACTTCTACACGACTATCTCCATCTTCGCGCAAGCGTGAAACGTCGATGTCATCGTCTTCTAGTTCTCCGTTATATGCTTTGGCCTTCTGAAGATGGCTGATTGTTTCATCAGAGGGTTCCTCAAAACGAGTGAGAACACTGAATAATCCTGCCATCTCCATTGTGTGTGGCTCAACGTTAATATCTGGAACGTCAGCGTTCATCAGCATCTTACGGTAAATGTCAGCTTCATCTTCGTATTCAAGGACATACGGATAATCGATCCGTTTGGTACGGTCATTGAATGCCTCCATTTTTTCGTCCCCTTTCTTGTCCTTGTACTCTG
>LKMJ01002301.1_pt1 | contig 17457 bp, 13 predicted proteins | sample 643391 | NCBI WGS metagenome assembly LKMJ01 (sample SAMN04112250, study PRJNA286221) | soda lake metagenome | biome: soda lake; feature: Kulunda Steppe; material: water; isolation source: sample PL-Br10 brine of Picturesque Lake | place: Russia: Kulunda steppe | collected 2010-07
ACGTGGTCGGCGTTTTTCACGAGGTCGAGTTCGTGTTCGATGACGACGATCGAGTTGCCATCGTCGGTTAGCCGGTGGAGGACGTCGATGAGTTTGCGTTCGTCCTCGCTGTGGAGACCAGTCGTCGGCTCGTCGAGCAAGTAAAGTGTGTCACCGGTGTCTTTCTTGCCCAGTTCCTCGGCGAGTTTGATCCGCTGGGCCTCTCCACCCGAAAGCGTCGTCGATGGTTGGCCGAGTTTCATGTAGTCGAGTCCGACGTCTTTGAGGAGCTGGAGCCGCCGGCGAATCCGACTCGAGGACTCGAAGAACTCGTAGGCTTCTTCGACGGACAGCTCGAGGATGTCTGCGATCGTCTTCCCCTTGTACTCGACGTCGAGTGTGGCGTCGTTGTACCGGGTGCCACCACAGGCCTCACAGGGGACCCGCACGTCAGAGAGGAAGTTCATGTCGATCGTGACAGTGCCTTTCCCGCGACACTCCTGGCAGCGCCCTTCCTTGACATTAAACGAGAATCGACCGACCTGGTAGCCTCGCTGTTTGGCGAGTTTCGTCTCGGCGAACAGCTCACGGATGTAATCGAAGACGCCGGTGTAGGTCGCTGGGTTCGAGCGTGGTGTTCGGCCGATCGGCGACTGGTCGATCAACCGGACGGTCTCGATTCCCTCGAGGCCCTCGATAGCGTCGTGATCGCCCGGGATCACGCTCGTGTTGTCGTTCATCTGTCGGGCAATCCCCTTATAGAGGACATCGTGCATCAGGGTCGATTTCCCGGAGCCGGAGACACCGGTGATCGCAGTGAAACAGCCGAGGGGAATCTCGACGTCGAGGTCCGTGAGATTGTGTTGGCGCGCACCGCGGATCGTCAGGTGGCCATCCGGCTCGCGACGCGTTTCGGGGACCGGAATCGCCCGGCGACCAGCGAGGTAGTCGCCGGTGATCGACTCCTCACAGTCGGTAACCTCTTCGAAGGTGCCGTTGACGACGACCTCGCCACCGCGCTTGCCCGGTCCCGGCCCCATGTCGACGATGGTGTCTGCCCGCCGCATCGTCTCCTCGTCGTGTTCGACGACCAGTAAGGTGTTGCCGATATCACGCAACTCACAGAGCGTATCGAGTAGCCTGTCGTTGTCCCGCTGGTGGAGGCCGATCGAGGGCTCGTCGAGGACGTAGAGGACGCCGACGAGCCCGGAACCGACCTGGGTTGCAAGCCGAATGCGCTGACTTTCACCACCCGAAAGCGTCGACGCTTCGCGGTCTAATGTGAGGTAATCAAGTCCGACCTCACACATGAACCCCAGCCGGGCGCGGATCTCTTTTAAGATCTCCTCGGCGATCGTCTGCTCGCGGCCCGAGAGGTCGGCCTCAAGCGTTTCAAAGTGTTCGCGGGCCTCGCCGATCGACATCCGATTGACCTCGGTGATCGAGGTCCCACCGACGAGGACGTGCCGTGATTGTTCGTTCAGTCGGCTGCCGTCACAGGCCGGACACTCGGTGACAGCCATGTAGTCTTCGATGTGTTCACGCGTGCTGTCTGATTCCGTCTCGAGATACCGCCGATCGAGGTTCGGGATGACCCCCTCGAAGCGTTTTTGTTTCCGACGAGTGCCGTTTCTGGTCGAGCGTTTGAAAACGACCTCGCGGTCGGTGCCATAGAGAAACTGGCGTTGTTGGTCGTCGGTGAGGTCCTCGAAGGGCGTATCGACGCTGACACCAAAGTGGTCGGCAACGGCGTCGATCCGTGTCTGGTAGTACGACCGGGTGTAGCTCCACGGTTCGAAGACGTCTTTGATCGGCTTTGCGGGGTCGACGATGACCAGTTCCTCGTCGACCTCTTTGGTCTTGCCAAGCCCTTCACACTCCGGACACGCGCCGTGGGGACTATTGAATGAGAAACTGCGTGTCTCAATTTCGGTAAACTGGAAGTCGCTGTTGGGATTGCCAAGCGCAGTCGAGAACTGCAAGACGAGACGCTCGTCGTCAGCTTCTTGCTCCGCGCCAAGGTCGCCAGTTGAGCGAACGTTCGAATCGAGGTCGACCCCTTCGGGTGGATCGGGGATAATGACCTTCAATACGCCGTCTGCTTTCTCGAGGGCCGTCTCGACGCTGTCAGTAATTCGCGGCCGACTCTCGGGGCTGATCCTGACGCGGTCGACGATGACGTCGATCGTGTGGTCGTAATTTTTGTCGAGGTCGGGCGTCTCCAGGGTGAGATCGACCTGTTCGCCGTCGACCTCTGCTCGGGAGTAGCCGTCGGCGACGAGGTCGGCAAAGAGCTCCTCGAACGCGCCTTTCTCGTCGCGGACGACAGGGGCAGCGAGCATCGCCTTTGTGCCATCGGGGAGGGCGAGCAGTTGGCTGACCATCTCCTGGGCACTTTGCTCGCCGACCTCTTCGCCGGTGATCGGGTCGTACTGGGTGCCGACGCGGGCATAGAGCAGTCGCAAATAATCGTGGAGTTCGGTGACAGTCCCGACAGTCGAGCGTGGGTTGTTCGCAGCGTTTTTCTGGTCGATCGAGATCGCTGGTGAGAGGCCCTCGACGCGTTCGACCTGTGGTTTGTCCATCTGGCCGAGGAAGTTTCGGGCGTACGCCGAGAGACTCTCAATATACCGGCGCTGGCCCTCGGCATAGATCGTCTCGAACGCCAGTGAGGACTTTCCGGATCCGGAAAGCCCAGTAACGACGGTAAACGAATCCCGTGGAATCTTGACGTCGAGGTCTTTGAGGTTGTGCTCTGCTGCTCCACGCACCTCGATGTACTCATTGCTCATAGTATGTGACGAGACTGCACTCGAGTCGTTGTCAACCGTCAGTGGCCGGACCAACTTAACGGGTCTGGAATGCGAGCACCGTGTCACCGATCGACAGCCTACGACTCGTCCAAAGCGTCTTGACCACTGGATACGTATGACGGCCATGGACGAAGATCCGGCGGCAGTCGCCGTCGACGAGGTCGTCGACTACTGTCGGACGCAGGCGGGGCTCCTTTCGGGGCGGATCGAGACGTTGAGCGAGGAAGCAGACGAGTTACTCGCCACCGTCGATGCACAGACGAGCGAACTGCGCAGCCGACTCGAGGAACACGGGACACACACGCCAGCGCCCGACCAACCGAACGGGACCACTGGACCGACTGGTGATGCGGTCGATCTCGGTGAACTCGAGACACTCCAGGAAACACTCGAGCAAGCACACGCAGAGATCGAACGCAAACAAGAACGGATAGAGACCTATCAGACACTCATAGCCAACTATACCGACCTCGCCGCAGAGTTGACGACGGTAACCGACGGCCAGCGCGCGTTCGAGCGCGTCGTCGCGTTCGAGCGTACCCACGATCCCATCGATTCGGACCGGGCGACCTTGGCTGCGGCGCTCGCAACGACCGACGACGACCGCGAATAGTGATGGATAATAAACACTACTTCGGCGTCAGACCATCATACCGGCCGGAACTACTACAGCAGGTGACCACTGAGATGTACCAGACGCTGGGATTCGGGTGGTTTCGTGGCAAGCAAGAATACAGACATCGTCAAAGTTGGCGTCGCCGAGTACGCACTCACGACTGACGAGCGGACGCTTCGGACGAGTGGCGTCGGCTCGTGTGGTGTCGTCGCCGTCCACGACGAGCGCGCTGGCGTCAGCGGCCTCCTCCATTTCATGCTACCACAGGCTGAGTCTGAAGCCCGGGCAGCAGAAGATCCGCCAGCAAAGTTCGCCGACCTCGGAATCGAGGCCATGCTCGAAGAATTCAAAACAGCGGGCGGGAACGTGCGCCGATCCTATGCAAAACTTGCCGGTGGCGCAACGATGCTCTCGTTCGACAGTTTCGACCGCCCAATCGGTGAGCGAAACGTCGAGGCAGCCCAGGAGGCGCTCGGAGATCGCTCTATCCCGATCCAGGGTGAAGATGTCGGTGGGGAGAGTGGGCGGATGGTGAGTTTCGATCCTGTCACTGGTGAACTGTCGATCAAAACTGGTGACGGGGAGAACCGGACAGTGTAACTATTAAAAGAGGTCGTTCGGATCAGCACCCATTTCGTCGGCTCGCTCAACCAGCAGGTCATCGAGTGCCTCTTCGAGTTCTTTTGGATGTGGCAGTGCGAACAGCTGGCAACTGACTTCCCCGGTATCAGCCGTTTCGATGTTCGAATCGAGTAAGAACGCGTAGTTGACCGTGCGGGCAACGTCTGCGATGATCGGGCTGACGATCGACGACCCCATGTCGGCAGTAAACGTCGGCGGAGAGTGCTTGATCGAGGTCTGTAACACGTTTGCCCAGCCATCGATGAACCCACTTACCATTACGTTACACAGCTCCTCCAGTGCGCCTTGCTCGGTCTTGCTCCACTCCTCATCACTCTCGAGGTCCATCGGCATCAGTGCGTCCACACTCGCCTTGGCTGACTCTGGCTCGAACAAGATCGCGAGGTAGCCACTCGGGGTCCCGTCGTACTTGACGACCGTGCCGACGCGCTGGTTGTCACCAACCTGACCGGGGATGTCAGCAAGCGACGTAAAATTCAACCGATTGACCTGGACATCCGCGTCGAGGCCGGTCATCGTCTGAATGTTGTCGGCGGCTTTCGCGGCCCCTTGCTCGGTCATCTCAGTGAACACCTCGAGTTTCTCGACGGAGATGCCGCCATCAGTGCGCTCCTCTAAGAGACACTCGAGGGAGTCGATCTCCGGGACGAGCAAGATTCTGAACTCGAAGCCGCCATCGACCGCTTCCACTCGGCTCTTGAAGACGAACACGGACTGGTCCCCGGTGGCCGTCTCCGGTAAGACCTCGAGCCCGCTCCCTTCGACGTACTCCGGCGGTGAGGGTTTGACCGTCGTGTCGAGGTGATCGGCCCAGCCGCTGATGAATCCGTTTGCCATGATGTTCCCGACCTCGACGATCGCACCCTGTGTGCGGTCTGGGTCATCGACCGGGACGAGCGTCTCGGTGATCGCCGTCTGGCCCCCCTCATCAAACGCCAGGACGGTCTCACCGGAGAGCGGTTCGCCGAGTCCAACGCTGACACCAGCAAACTCCCGATCGGCAAACTCGTATTCGAGATCCGACGGCGAGAGCAGCGACACGCCCGTGATGTCAACCCTGGTTTCCATCCCGATTAGATCTGACAGTGCTGCTGAAGCCGACTCGGCACCGGTTCGGGCTAACTCGCTGTAAGTTTCGAGTGAATGGATATCGACCTCCATTCGTTAGCCTCCCGGCGCGTGGCCACCGATATGTATCATAGTAGATAATCGCATGACCTGGTAATTTATCTTGTGGCATGTATCTTGACAGTCAGCGAACTGATGGGTCCCGTTAGTCGTCGTGGTCTTGGAGGTGCTCGATGGCGTGCAGTTCGAGGACCGGGAAGACCTTCGCGATGACGAGGAAAAAGAGTGTCACCATCCCGATCGTCCCGACCACCGAAGCGACCTCGATCAGACTTGGCCAGTAGGTCCCCGGTGTCGCACCGTAGATATCGAAACTCGGGTACAGCAGTCCTTCGACGACAAAGAGGATTTTTTCGAGTAACGTTGCCGTCAGCACCGCAACGCCACAGAGGATCGCTCTCGGTTTGCTAAACAGCGAGGGACGAATCGTCTGGGCGAAAATGTAGGCGAGTACGCCGCCGACGAGGCTCATCGCGATGATATATACCGGGTGGGTGAGGGTTGCAGCCCACACCTGCTCGAGGTCGATCGGTGGGAAGAAGGTGCCAGTCGCGATCTGTTGGAGCTGGAGCCAGAGAAAGAGCAGACAAAAAAAGCCAAGCCAGAGTAAGAGGCCACGGAAGATGTCGTCGGTGATGATGTGCTCCCAGTCGTAGGCCCAACGAAAGGCTGCAGAGAGCAAGATGACGCCGCTGATCGCCGAGGTGAGTGCGATGGTCAGAAACTGTGGCCCCTGGACGGCCCCGAACCAGCCAGGATAGGTCGGGAGCAAGGCAAAGAGCCACGGAATCACGCCACCGTGGAGCAAGAGTGGGGCCATGATAATGATCGCGAGTGCGAGCCACCAGACCATCCGCTGGACGATTGTGTCTTCGCGTTCGGAGTAGCCGATCGTCACGAGTCGGTAGATCGGATCGAAGTGATTCGGGAGTTCATCGCGCAATCGCGCCACGTCATACCGCAAGGTGAGCCCGAGATAGGTCGCCGTGAGGACGAAGTAGGCGGTGATGACGGTCACGTCCCAGACGAGTGGTGAGTTGTGAATTGTGATGTGGTAGTGGCCGACGACGCTGGTGACCATCCGGTCGGGCCGTCCGAGGTGGACGATGATATAAAAGCCCGCTGCAGAGAGGCCGGCGATCGTCAGCAACTCTGCGAGCCGGGCGACTGGCATGTATCGGTCCATCCCCAGCAGGCGAACCGCCGCCGAGAGGATGATTCCGCCGTGGGCGATCCCAACCCACCAGATGAACGCCCCGATGTACAGCCCCCAGGTCACGCCGCCACCGGTCCCCCAATCAGAGAGGCCGGTGACGACCATCCCCTCGTACAGTTGGTAGGCCCAGCCGAGTAAGAAGAGCCCAAAGGCGAGGCCGGCGACCGCGACCGCCAGGTAGTACGTCCGCGAGGTCTGTGTGAGCGGCCGCAAGACGTCGGCCTCTCGTGGAGTCTTCGTACTCATTCGCGACCGGAGGCTATGGAGGCCACCCTCGTCGGTCCGTCACATGCAGGTGCAAGCTAGCCAGTGCTGGCCAGTGGAATCTCGTGTGAACTACCCCACCCTACTCGCTCACGGCTGACGCCGGTCGCTCCTTGAGCTGGATCGGGACGCTGTATCCCCTCCCTGCTCGCGCCTCCCGTTCGGTCGGCGCTCGCTGAGGAAGGGGGCTTAGCGCCCCGATCCAGCTAAAACCGGGAGCACTTACTGCTCTTGGGCCGGTGCGAGCTTCTCGAGGTCGACTGACTGCTCGAGTAAGACTTCGGCCTGGTCGGCAACGGGACGCTGGTCGCGCATCAGCTGTTTGAATTTGCTCTGTGGGGAGAGATCGCCGATGAGGACGCCGCCAACGATCTTCCCGTCTTTGAACGCAATGCGTCGCCACTCGGTATCGCTGTACCGGCGTTCGACGTGTTCGTCTCCGAGTGTCGGGTGTCCAAAGGAGAGAAACGGGAACTCAAAGTGGGTAATCGAGTACGAGGAGACCCACTCGAAGGGTTCGACCGCCTCGTCGGCGGCCATGTTGACGGCCGCGACGCGGCCCTGCTCTTTGGCCGACCCCCAGGAGCCGTTCTGGGCCTGCTGACCGAGTAACACATCATAAAACTGCGTAATGTCGCCCGCTGCGTAGACGTCATCGAGGTTTGTCTGCATGTACTCGTCGACGACGATCCCGTTGTCGGTCTCGAGGCCGGTTCCACGGAGGTACTCGGTGTTGAACGTGAGTCCAATGGCCACCCCAGCGAAATCACAGGGATACCGCTCGCCGTTTGGGTCGACGGCAGCCGTGACCTGGCCGTCGTCGACCTCGAAATGATCGACACCGCTGTCGAAGACCGGTTCGACGCCTTTCTCGCGGAGTCCGTCGTGGATAATCTCTGCGCCGTCGGCCGAGAGCGCATAGCGCCACCAGCGGTCCCCGCGCATGAGATACTTCCCGTCGACACCCTGGGAACCACAGACAGCCGCAAAGTCGATCCCAAGGAGGCCAGCACCGACGACGACGCCACACTCGGCGGCTTCGGCACTCGCTTTGATCGCCCGGGCGTCCTGGAACGTCCAGAAATGATGGATTCCATCGGCATCACTGCCCTCGACGGGAAGCTGGGTCGGCGTCCCACCGGTGGCGATCAGCAGTTTGTCGTAGGAAATCTCTGTGCCGTCGTGGGTGGAGAGACACTTCGCGTCGACGTCGACCGAGACGACGTGGGTGTCGAGTGAGAGCTCGATATTCCGCTCGTCGTACCAGGATTCGTCGTGAATAGAGATCGGGGCCTCGGGGAGTTTCCCCTTTGCGTGCTCTTTGATGAGGATCCGGTTGTAGAGTGGCTCCCCTTCATCGGTGATGACGGTAATATCGGCCTCCGGGTCCTCTTCCCGGAGCGTCTCGGCAGCCGAACTGCCAGAGATGCCATCCCCGATGATCACGTACTGGGTCATAGTGTGAGAGTTCGTAATCCGGGTTAAAGTGGGTTGCTATCTCGCCGATGTTGCCGGAAACTGTCCCGTTGATTGACGGGTGTCAAGCGGCGGAGGATGGGCTCGGTGATCCTGACAGCTTGTCCCGTCGCACGATAGAGGTCGCAATAATTGCTGGCAGCCACGACGGATATTTGGGTCAGCGAACACTCGTTGGCGAACCGTTCTTAACCCAGCCAGCCAAAGCCGACGTATGAAACTCCGCCAGAACGCCCGGCATTTCGCCTCGAGAAAGGCCCTCGAGATTCCCGGCGTCCGATCGGTCGCCAAATCGGGGCTCGTGAAGATGCATACGAAGATCTTCCTCAAGAAGGCCGACCCAGACCGCGCCGACGAGCGGAAAGAACGGTTAGACGCCCTCTTCGAGGGGACGATCGACACCTACCTGAAGGCGCTGCAAGCCGGGTTCTCGGAGGCCGAAGCCCGCGAGATCACCCACATCCAGGCCAACTTCGATTTCTACAACCACGGCTGGACTGAGATGATGGAGATTCCAACTGACGAACTCGAGGCCCACTACGACCGCTATGAGGATTTCTTCGAGCAGTGGGCGATCACGATCGACGAGCCACTCGGGCAGTTCGCCCCGCCGGAGGGACTCCCCGAGGCTCCCTCGACGCCGGAGCGCCTCGATGATCCCGAACATCCTCACGCCGAGGGCGGTTTTGCCGATGACGTCTACGTCGAGACTGACGACGGCGACCTCGTCGTCGGTGGACAGGACGAACCCGACGAGGTCGACGTGTCGGCTGCGGTCGGCGTCGACGAGTCGGCCACTGAGAAACGAGACACCTAGGCTGTCAGCACGGAGCGATCCAAGCGGCTAAGTGACTCCCTCAGCTTCGGCCTGGTATCGAGTCGGAGTCGAGTAGTCAGGAATGAACGCGAACGATCGCTCCATCGCCGGCTTCACGATGGTCGGCCACGCGCTGGTCCACTGGTTCGAGACGGCGATTCCGATCTTGCTGGTCGTCTGGCTCGCCGAGTTCGACGTGAGTGTTGCACTCCTGGGACTGGTGGTCGCGATTGGGTATGCTCCGTTCGGATTGGGGGCTGTCCCGGCGGGCATCCTCACTGATCGATACGGACCCAAACCGCTGGTACTCGCCTGTCTGGCCGGGATGAGTCTCGCGTTCTTGATACTGGCGATGGGGCGATCGCTGGCTGCTGTTGCCATTGGACTCTTCTGTTGGGGGCTCGCTGCCAGTGTCTACCATCCAGCGGGACTCGCACTGATCAGCACCGGCGCGAGCGATCGGGGCACCGTCTTCGCCTGGCACGGCATCGCCGGCAACGTCGGCATCGCCCTCGGTCCCTTCGTCACGGCGACCCTGCTCGTTGCCCTCGAGTGGCCGACTGTTGCCACACTCCTTGCACTGCCTGGCTTTCTCGCAGTCGGCTACGGACTCACCCGCGAGTTCGATCCAGTGGCAGCAGTGGAAGCCGACCTCGACGCCGGCCCGACGACCCAGTCACTTACTGCCCTCGTCTCGAGTACCAAGGCGCTTTTCGGGAGTGCGTTCGCGCTCGTGTTTCTGATCGTCACGTTCGAGGGGCTCTACTACCGGGGGATGTTGACCTACCTGCCCGAAATCCTCCACGGACTGCCCGCTTTCGAGGGGGTACCACTGCCGGCCGGACTCGAGGGAATCGAGCCGGCCGACTACGTCTACGTCGCCCTACTCGTCGTCGGAATCGCCGGCCAGTACGCCGGTGGGAAGCTGACGAACCGCCTCGAGCCCGGTCGTGGGTTAGTGATCTGGTTTATCGCCCTGGCAGTGCTGGCAGTTGCCTTCGTCCCGGTCAGCACAATGGGCCTCGGTGCGGTCATCGCTCTCTGTGCTGTCTTTGGGCTCTGTCTGTTCGCGATCCAGCCGTTCTACCAGAACGCTGTCGCCGTCTACACGCCGGCAGACACGCGCGGGCTCTCCTATGGCTATACCTATCTCGGTGAGTTCGGCCTCGGAGCGACGAGTATCGCCCTCGGTGGCCTCGTACTTGGGAGCTACTCTCCAACGGCCTTCTTCTTGCTGGCTTCCAGCTTCGCCGTCGTCGGGACGATTCTTTCACTCGGTCTCGTGATCGGACTCGGCTGGTGGTCGGATGCACCCGAGCTAACAGAAGTCGAGTAGTGCCACTACGCTTTTTTCACTGCCCTCCTCGAAAGGTGGTATGCAGCGACGACGTGTACTTGCGGCGGTCGGGGGTACGATTACTGCCGGGCTCGCAGGCTGTACCGAGGAGACTGCCGACGAGCCGTATGCAGTGGACCGACTCGCCGAGGGGCTGGCCCATCCCTGGGGACTCACACAGTTGCCAGACGGCAGTCTGTTGGTCACCGAACGCGAGGGCGACCTCCAGCACCTCGACCCCGAGACTGGCACCCTCGAGTCGGTCACTGGACTTCCCGATATTCACGTCGAAGGCCAGGGTGGTCTGCTCGATGTCGCACTCCACCCGGAGTTCCCAGACGAGGACTGGCTCTATTTGACCTACGCAGTCGCAAACGAAAACGGCGACTCGACGACGGCACTGGGCCGTGGCCAGTTCGACACAGACGACCACAGCCTGACCGCGTTCGAACGACTCTACACCGCCGAGCCGTACGTTTCAGGCGGCCAACACTACGGCTCGCGGGTCACGTTCGGCCCCGACGACTCCCTCTACGTCACCGTCGGTGACCGTGGCTCTAAGGAGTTCAGTTCCGATCATCCTTCGCAGGATCGTGAGAGCGACCTCGGGACGGTACTCAGACTCGAGGTCGACGGCTCGATCCCCGCGGACAATCCGTTCGTCGACGAGGAAGCGGCGAACGACGCGATCTTCAGCTACGGCCATCGGAACCCCCAGGGACTGACGGTCCATCCCGAGACCGGCGACCTGTGGATCAGCGATCACGGTGAGGAAGACGGTGATTCGATTGCAATTCTCGAAGCCGGTGGTAACTACGGCTGGCCGGTTGCCCACTACGGCTGTCACTATGGCACCGATGACCCCGTTGGTGACGAGCCAGGCGACCGCGACGACGTCGTCGATCCGGTCTACTACTGGGAGTGTGGCTCCGGTGGCTTCCCACCCGCCGGTGGGACGTTCTACGACGGCGAGGCATTTCCCGAGTGGGATGGAGCTCTCCTCGTTGGCACGCTCGCCGGCCAGTACCTCGGTCGGTTCGCGGTTGACGGCACAGACGTCGACGAGGTCGATCCGATACTGGACGGCCACGACTGGCGAATTCGGGACGTGCTGGTCGACGACGAGACGGGCGACCTCGTCGTGGCGATCGACGATGCCGACGCACCGATTGTCCGACTGCGTCCGGACGCCTAGTACTGTCGACGCGTTCGCTACCTTTTTGACCGGCTGTTTATAACTCGGAGGTATGTTAGCCGTCCGGGCGCCGGCGACGAGTGCGAACCTGGGCAGCGGGTTCGACGTCTTTGGCGTGGCGCTCGAGACCCCTGCTGACGTCGTCCGCGTCGAGCGTGCAGCCGAGACGACGATCACGGTGACGGGTGCCGGCAGCCAGTACATTCCAGCGGACCCAAAGAAAAACACGGTCGGTGCGGTCGCCGAGGCACTCGACGCCCCCGCCCACATCGAGATCGACAAAGGGATTCGTCCATCCTCGGGACTGGGCTCCTCAGCGGCGAGTGCGGCCGGGGCAGCGATCGCACTCAACGAACTGTACGATCGCGGACTCACACGGGAGGAACTGGTCCCGATCGCTGCCGAGGGTGAGGCCGTCGTCTCCGGGGATGCCCACGCCGACAACGTCGCCCCGGCACTGCTCGGCGGGTTCACCATCGCGACTGCCGACGGCGTCACCCAGGTCGACACCCGGATTCCGCTCGTCGTCTGTCTCCCCGAAACGACTGTCTCGACGCGTGACGCCCGCGAGGTCGTCCCCGACAGTGCGTCGATGCCAGCACTCGTCGAGACCATTGGCCACGCAGCCACCCTCACCGTCGGGATGACCCGTGATGATCCCGACCTCGTCGGACAGGGGATGGACGATTCGATCGTCACGCCAGCCCGTGCAGAACTTATCGGTGGCTACAGTCAGGTCAGAGACGCCGCCCTCGAGGTCGGTGCGACTGGTGTCACCGTCAGCGGTGCCGGGCCGGGCGTGCTTGCGGTCTGTCACGAGGTCGACCAGCGAGCCGTCGCCGGCGCGATGATGGATGCTTTCGACGCTGTTGGCATCGAGAGCCGGGCCTACCAGACTCACGTCGGATCTGGGGCGACGCTGTACGAGGAGTAAACTTGTTGTCATCCCACAGGATAATGTGAAACTGTGTCGTCCTCGTGTGATGATTCCAACTGCTGGTGGACTGTCTCGGCTTCAGTACGGCCGGCCAGCGATCACCGAGCTTGGCCCGCGAGTCCACCCGTTTCACTCGAGTGGACGATTGATAACTGAGAGAAGAGAGTGCTGAAACGTCTGCGAGCGATTAGCCGAGGACGTATCGCAGCGCCGGAACGCGCTCAAGTAGCGGTTGGCCACCGACCTCGAGTTGTTCGATGTAGGCGTCCAGGCCGAAAATTCGGCCGGCACCGAAGGCGGCAACCGCCAGGAAGGCGACCAGGTAGACCAGGTCGCTGTTGAAAAAGCCAAGCGGGCCGGCCATATCCCAGCTTGCCAGGTAGAACATCGACATCTGCATGGCTCCGCCGAGTGCTGCCAGGCGCACGAACGCACCGGTGATCAGCGCGACGCCGATGAGGACCTGCGTCAGTGGAACCACAACGTTCGCAAACTCGAGAAACGCCGGACTGGCGGCCATCGTGTGGAAGACGCCGGCCACCGGGCCCTCTGCTCCCATCAGGTAGCCACTGGCGTCGAATGGTTCACCGGCGAAGATGGTGTACTTTCCGAGCCCGGCGCTCAGGAACGCCCCACCCATCACGAGCCGCAACGCCACCACGAACCAGCCGCTGAGCGGGTGGCTCGTCGTTTCCAGTGTCAATCTCCCTGTTGTACCGTCCGTCCGCGTTTGTGTATGTGTCGACATGATCTGGTCACTCCGTCACAGTTGAACAGACGGCTCGAGTGACCTTCTAATACCCCTGTCACTCCAGTCTTCTGGGAGCTGGTGGAGAATTCCCTCGATATGCGGGGCTTTTATATATGGTTCGAGAGCCAAAATGCGCCGCTGGGATCGCTCAGACGCCGCGGTCCTGAAGTCGCTCTTCTTCGGCGAGGTCGACGTTCGCGTCGCCTTTCATGCTCTTGCCGAGATTCTTCGAAATCGCCGCGAGTTGGTCTGGATCGTCCCAGTTGTTCGTCGCCTCGACGATCGCTTCGGCCATCTCGGGTGGGTTCTCTGCCCCGAAGATCCCACTGCCGACGAAGATGCCATCACACTCGTGGTGCATCATCAGTGCTGCGTCGGCCGGCGTCGCAATGCCGCCAGCAGCGAAGTTGACGACCGGAAGCCGCCCTCGCTCGGCGGTCTCGTGGACGAGGTCGGCGGGCGCTTCGATCTCGCGAGCGTAGGCCTCGCGTTCCTCGTGGCTCATTCCTTCGAGCTTGCGGATTGCGCCTTTGATCGTTCGCTGGTGGTGGACAGCCTGGTTGACGTCGCCGGTGCCGGCTTCGCCTTTTGTCCGGATCATCGCCGCCCCCTCGTTGATTCGGCGCAGGGCCTCGCCAAGATTCCGTGCGCCACAGACGAACGGCGCGGTGAACTCCCGTTTGTCGATGTGGTAGGCGTCGTCAGCGGGGGTCAGCACTTCTGACTCGTCGATCATGTCCACACCCACCGCCTCGAGAATCTGGGCCTCCTTCGTGTGGCCGATTCTGGCTTTCCCCATCACCGGGATGGAAACGGCGTTGACGATCTCTTCGACGTCTGCGGGATCGGCCATCCGGGCGACACCGCCGCGTTTGCGGATATCTGCCGGGACGGCCTCGAGGGCCATCACTGCGACGGCTCCGGCTTCCTCGGCGATTTCTGCCTGTTCGGGATTGACGACGTCCATGATGACGCCGCCTTTTTGCATCTGGGCGAACCCGCGTTTGACGAGGTCGGTCCCTCGTCGAAGCTCCTCGAGATCGGTTGCCTCGGTCATAGGCGCGGGTTAGGACTGGCTGTATTTACGCGTATCCGTTCCAGCGAAGCCGACCGAGTCAGCACGGTTTAGGGGACCCGGGTCGTCAGCACGGACACATGGCGACCGAACGTGTGCCGGCGCGGAACCCACTCCCACGGTATCTGGCCCCGGTTCCACGACGACTCGAGGAGCTTGGCCTGCGGTATGCGTGGCTGATCGTCGCAATCAACCTCGCTGGGACTGCCTTTGGGTTCTGGTTTTATGCTGGGCAGCTTGCGACGACGCCAACGGTGATGTGGCCGTGGGTCCCCGATAGCCCGCTGGCAACGCTATTTATTGCGCTGGCAATTGCCGCCTGGAAGCTCGGCCACGAACAGCCCTGGCTGACGGCACTCGCCTTCTACGGGAACGTCGTCCTCGGGCTCTGGACGCCCTATACGCTCATCGTCTTTCGAGAGGCCTACGTGGTCAGCACCGATCCGCTGATGTACCAGTTTCTGTTCTGGTCACACCTTGCCATGGTCGTCCAGGCGCTGGTCCTCTACCGCATCACCGACTTTCCTGTCTGGGCCATCGGCGTCGCATTGGCCTGGTATACGTCTAATCTGATCGTCGACTACTTCGTCCCCATCGTCGGGGACTACCACCACACCCGCATTCCCGTCGAGCGAACCCAGGAAATGTTCCTCGAGGCCGACGCCCACGGCCTGATTGCCGCTGGCGAGGTCACGTTTGTCCTGTTGGCGACGTTTCTCGTGTTCGCTATTCGGGACAGACTTGGTGAACATCGGACCGATGGTGCTGAAAAGAGCCAGCGGGCGTCGATCGAGTGATGTTGGACAACACGTGAGCGCTCGTGTCGGGGTCGGGTTGTTCGTGGAGACAGCAAACTGAGCTGAAACGCCCGTCAGTGAGAACACAACTGGAAGTAGGCGCTGCCTGCAGGTAGGCTGATGGCCGATACTCCGCGGCCCAGAACGTCGTACGTGATGACCTCGAGGTCGGAACTGAGGTCCTCGAGATGTAGAGCCGATGAGCTATGCTGTGAAGGTAACCGACGGGTGACCCTGTTCCAGCCTACTCGCGGATGGCGAGCAACGCAAAGAGTACTGCGCCAATCCCTTCGCTAATCTTCGACACCAACGCAATTGGGTCCTCTACCAGGTGGTCACCGACGGTATCCACGGCTGACCCTCCGTGATCATGGTCGTCGTGGCCATTATGATCGTGACCGCTGTGGTCATGATCATCGTGGTCGTTGTGATTGTGACCGTTGTCGTCATGGCCAGTGTGGCCGTGGTCATCGTGGCCGTTGTGGTCGTGGGTATGAAGCTCAGCTCCGGTTATCGATTCGAGATAGCCCAGCGCGTGTACATCGGCGTAGGCAAACAGATATAGTACCATCACCCCAGAGAGGCTCGCATACGCTGCCCTCGGTCGAACCACACCAGAGACCATCGCCCCCACGAGAACGAGTGGGATCCCAGCACCGATCAGCATGAGTACTGCATACGCCACAATGCCAGAGTTAGTTATCACGTCAGCGAGTCCTCCGAGCAAATGTATGATGGCAGATATAGACAGAAGAGCAAATGCTGCGTAGGTAAGCGGTCGTGTGAGGTCCTGGTCTCTCATGAACTCACGTGGGTGGAACGCTTCAAAATACGCTCTGGTGCAATCGTCGAACGTCAACTACCAGTGGGTACGGGTCGACTGTATCTGGTAGTCTCCTCGATTATGTCTGATGTAATTATATATAAGAAATATTGAAATACTGTTCAAAATACGCTCAGCGACCTCGAACCCTCACTCGATGATAACGACCGCGGATTCCGTCTCGATCATTGTGCCGTCACCCGAGTAGGTGCGCTCGAGAGAGACCTCGAACAGGTCACTTGTGAGTTCCTCACCGGCGACCTTGAGGACGTCTCCGTTGTCGGCAATCTCGTACTCACCGGTCTCGATCGCCTCATCGATTGCGCCGACTTTCGCGCCAAATTTCGGCCCGAGTGTCGCATACTCGAGGTCGATCGAGGCGACCTCGGTCGTGATCTCTGGCTGTTCGTCGAGCACAGTTAGTTCGTCGACGTGCATCACCTGCTGGATTGCGTCTTCGAAGCCCTCGACTGGGCCATACACCGAGACGGTCTCGAGGTCGGCGTTCAGCGGGAGCTGTTGGTCACTTTTATACCGCCGCAGGGCCGAGATGACCTCCAGTGTGGCTTCGCCGGCCTCGAGGTCGGCCTCGTATCCTTGCGGTTCCGGCCAGTCACGCACGTGGATGCTGGTCTCTTCGAGCCCGCCGTCGCCGGCGTAGCGGGCCTGCCAGATCTCTTCGGTAACGTGGGGCAAGATTGGTGCCCACAGCTCGAGGAACGTTCGGTGGGCCGTCCGGAGGGTATACTGTGTCGACGGCTCGTCTTCGCGTGTCTTTGCGATCTCGAGATAATCGTCACAGAAGGTGTTCCAGAAGAACGTACGCAGGCGATCGCGGGCTTTTGCGAACTCGTAGTTCTCGAGGTGGGTTGTGAGATCGGCGATCGTGGCGTCGAGTTCGGCGAGCAGCCAGCGGTCGATCGGTTCGAGGTCGGCTGGCTCGGCTGGAGCTTCGGGTGCGAGGCTGTCGACGAGTTTCGAGGCGTTCCAGAGTTTGCGCAGCAGCTTCTCGCCGGCCCGGAGGTCTTTTTCTTGGTATGGGAAGTCATCGCCGACCGCCGCCGACGCCGCCCAGAAGCGAACCGCGTCGACCGGATACTCGGCCAGCACCTCGTCCGGCTCGACGACGTTGCCGACGGATTTCGACATCTTCTCGCGGTTCTCATCGAGGACGTGGCCGTTGATCAGCGTCGCGTCGAAGGGCACCTCGCCGGTGTGTTCGTAACACTTGATGACCGTGTGGAACAGCCAGAAGGAGATGATGTCGTGGCCCTGTGGCCGCAGGTCCATCGGGTACAGTTCCGGGTGTGCCATCCTGAACGCTTCGTCCTCTTCGTCCCAGTCCCAGCCGGCATTAATCAGTGGCGTCAGCGAGGAGGTCGCCCAGGTGTCGAAGACGTCCTCTTCGGGAACGAATGCGTCGTGGTCACACTCGGGGCAGGTGTCGACTGGTGGCTCATCCGAGAGTGGGTCGACCGGCAGCTCCTCCTTGTTGGCGATAATCTCGGTATCACACGCTTCACAGTACCAGACCGGGAACGGAATGCCAGAATCTCGCTGTCGGGAGATCAGCCAGTCCCACTCGAGGCCCT
>LKMJ01002302.1_pt1 | contig 17456 bp, 17 predicted proteins | sample 643391 | NCBI WGS metagenome assembly LKMJ01 (sample SAMN04112250, study PRJNA286221) | soda lake metagenome | biome: soda lake; feature: Kulunda Steppe; material: water; isolation source: sample PL-Br10 brine of Picturesque Lake | place: Russia: Kulunda steppe | collected 2010-07
CAAGCAACATTGAGGAAAAGAGATTTTATGAAATTGTAGAAAAAGCTAAAGAATACATCTACGAAGGGGATATATTTCAGGTTGTGCTCTCACAGCGCTTTGAGGTACCGTTTCGGGGTGATAAGTTTACTCTTTATCGCGCACTCCGAATGGTAAATCCTTCGCCTTATTTGTTCTTTCTCGATTTTGATAATTTTGCAATGGTAGGATCATCGCCCGAGGTATTGGTTAGAGTAACTGAAAAGGAAGTCAGGCTTTTACCCATTGCCGGTACACGGCCAAGGGGGAGTAATCACGATGAAGATCTGCAATATGAAGAAGATTTGAAGAATGATCCTAAGGAAATAGCCGAGCATATTATGCTGGTTGACCTCGGCAGAAATGATCTGTCGCGGGTTTGTATCCCCGGATCGGTACACCTTGAAAGAAACCAGTCTATTGAGCGTTTTTCGCATGTAATGCATATCGTGTCTGATGTTGTGGGTGAAATTGCGCCCGGAAAAAGTTCAGTGGATGCATTAAAACAGTGCTTTCCGGCAGGTACCGTAAGTGGTGCTCCAAAAATCAGGGCAATGGAAATTATTGATGAACTGGAACCCACAAAAAGAGGACCTTATGCGGGCGCAGTGGGCTACTTCGATTTTTCGGGAAATATGGATACCTGCATCGCAATCCGAACGATGCTCGTAACCGATAAATCCGTTTATATCCAGGCAGGAGCAGGAATAGTTGCTGACAGTAGCCCTGAAAAAGAATTTGAGGAGACAAAAAATAAGGCAGCCGCACTGGTTGAAGCACTAAGTTTGGCATTAGAAATAACAAATTAAATAGAACGATCAGAAAATTTAAATGAGTAAAAAGAAAACAATTTTATCAGGAATACAGCCATCCGGAAAACTTCATATTGGCAATTATTTTGGAGCGATGCGCCAGCATATTAAGATGCAGGAGCAGGGAGATGCGTTCTATTTTTTAGCAAACTATCACTCACTTACATCCATAAATGATGGTGAGAAACTCGATCATTTTACAAAAGATGTAGTATTAGATTACCTGGCGCTTGGATTGGACCCTGAAAAGTGTACATTTTTTGCCCAGTCTGATGTGCCCCAAACTACTGAGTTGGCCTGGATTCTTGGGTGCCTGACTCCGGTTTCTCTGATGGAAAAAGGTGTTGCGTATAAAGATAAAGTTGCCAGCGGGCTGAACCCGAACATCGGATTATTTACCTATCCGATTTTGCAGGCTGCTGATATTCTGATCTATCACTCTGACCTTGTACCGGTGGGTGAAGATCAAAAACAGAATATTGAAATATGCAGAGATCTTGCCGGAAAGTTAAACCGGGCGTATGACAGTGAACTGCTGAGAATTCCTGAAGATTATATTTTAAAGAGTGTTGCCGTGGTACCGGGAACGGATGGCCGAAAAATGAGTAAGTCATACAATAACACTATAGATATTTTTGCGGAGGGCAAAATGCTGAAAAAAAGCGTGATGTCCATCAACACGGATTCAACTCCGCTCGAAGACCCTAAAGATCCGGATACCTGCAATGTATATGCTCTTATCAAACTATTTGCTGATGATGATAAAAAAACTGAGCTGGCAGAAAAATACAGGGCAGGCGGATATGGGTATGGCCATGCCAAAAAGGAATTACTTGGGCTGATTGAAGGTTATTTTGCTGATGCACGAGACCGCCGAAAAGAACTGGAAAAAAATATGGATTATGTAAACGATGTTCTGACTGAAGGTGGTAAAAAAGCCCGGGAACGTGCAGAAGCAGTTATGGAGCCCATTCGTTCTGCAACCGGTTTATACAGAAGTTTTAACTATTAGCAGTCGGTATAGACAACAAGGTTTTAAAATACTCTTTATTGAAGATTAAACATCACGATTCTGATATATCTAACGTTACACTGAATGATCTTAATTATAGATAATTACGACTCTTTTACGTACAACCTGGTGCATATTGTGGCTGGAGTTACTGACCATTACAAAGTGGTTAGAAATGATGCCATGAGCCTGGAGCAGGTGCGGGAATTAAATCCCGATAAAATATTAATCTCACCCGGTCCTGGAAGACCTGAAAATGCCGGTATCACCGAAGTCTTAGTCAAAGAACTTGGTAAAAATATACCGATATTGGGTGTTTGTCTTGGCCATCAGGCAATCGGTCAGGTTTTTGGAGCAGAAGTTGTGCATGCCCCAAGCCTGATGCACGGAAAGACTTCTGATGTTTATCATGATGGAAAAACAGTATTTGAAGGTATTCCGGATGGATTTATTGCAACCCGCTATCATTCTCTGGCTTTAAAACCGGATTCGATTCCATATGAACTTGAAGTCACTGCCAGAACGAAAAGCGGTGTTATAATGGGTGTGCGCCATCGTGAATTTCCGATAGAAGGAATTCAATTCCACCCCGAAAGTATTTTGACAGTTGAAGGCCCAAAAATTATAAAAAACTGGCTGAAGATGACGTTAGTATCCGAATAAGGATAAGAAAATCTGATAGTCATTAAAGAATTAAATAAAATCACTTAATTAATTGTGATGAAATCATTTACAGGATATTTAGAGAAAGTTTCTACTCATGATAATCTTACTGAAGAAGAATCAGTGCAGGTTATGAAGCATATTTTAAACGGATCGGTTTCAAGTGAAGAAATTGCTGCTTTTCTGATTGCTATGAGGATGAAAGGAGAGTCGATAGAAGAACTGACCGGTTTCGTTAAAGAAATGCGTAATGCATCAGTTACGGTTAATGTGGATGTGAAAAATGCAGTTGATTTATGCGGCACGGGCGGGGATAAATCAGGAACTTTCAATATTTCAACAGCGGCCATGTTTGTAGTTGCCGGTGCAGGAGTTCCGGTTTTAAAGCACGGAAACCGAAGCGTATCAAGTAAAAGCGGCAGTTATGATGTTCTTGAAACACTTGGCGCAGTTCCGAATCTGGGCAAAGAACAGGTAGAGAGTTTATATAATGAAACAGGTATGGCGTTTATGTTTGCTCCAAATTTTCATCCAGCCATGAAGCACGTAATGCCGCCCCGGAGGGCACTTAAAATTCGCACATTTTTTAACATGCTTGGCCCTTTATTAAACCCTGCAAATGTTGAAAACCAGGTGGTTGGAGTTTTCAGCAGGGAAGGGGCCGGGAAGATGATTAAGATTCTATCTAAACTTCAAACCCAAAATGCATACACGCTTTGCGCGCACGACGGGCTCGATGAAGTTAGTTTGTGTTCTCAAACCGAAATATTTGAACTTCAATCTCATTTATCGAGAGGATCTATTACGTTTGATCCGAAAAGTCTTGGTTATGAATGGGCGCAACCGGTAGAATTGCTGGGCGGAGATGCGAAAATGAATGCAGGCATTATTCAAAATATTATGAATGGTTCTTCCACACAGGCCCAAAGAGATATTGTGGAAGTCAACGCCGCTTTTGGTATAAGGGCTTCAGGAATTACCGACTCACTCAAGGAAGCTAAAAGACTTGCTGAAAAAAGTTTAGATTCTGGTGAGGCAGCTAAAAAACTGGATCTGTTTGTGAAGGAATCTCAAAAAGTAGCCGGTTAAAAATTTCATGGTAATTGTATCAATACTCGGTAAAAAGTGATGGCAGATATACTTCAAAAAATAGTTGAGCAGACTAAAGAAGATCTCGTAAAAAGAAAAAGAAAGGTTTCTTTTAATGACTTTGGATCATTTACTCAATTTGAAAAGGACAGAAAATCACTTTCAGATGCGCTGCGCAACAATTCCCAACCTTCGTTAATTACCGAAGTAAAAAAGGCTTCACCCTCAAAAGGTGTCATCCGGCAAGATTTTAATCCTCAGAAAATTGCTGATTCCTATATAGAAAATGGTGCATCAGCTATTTCAGTTCTTACAGACGAGCCGTTTTTTCAGGGTTCACTAAAATACCTGGAATCCATTTCTGAAATCAGCACGGTTCCGCTGCTAAGAAAAGATTTTATAATCGATCCCTACCAGGTTAAAGAAGCGAGGGCTCATGGAGCAGATTCAATCCTTTTAATTGCTACGATATGTGAAGGAAATCAACTATCAGAACTCCTGGCGGCTGCAAAAGAATTTAATCTTCAGGCTCTGGTTGAATGCTATCATGAAACTGAAGTTGATTCCTTAAACTGGGATGAAGTTCAGATTATTGGCGTAAATAACCGTAATTTGTCAACGTTTGAAGTAGACCTGCACAGGGGGGTGGAACTGCTGAAAAAAGCCCCGGATGGCGTTGTACGCGTATCAGAAAGTGGAATTCATAAACCTGAAGATATGAAAGTGCTGTTTGAGAACAATATTCATGCGGCACTTATTGGTGAATATTTTATGCGTCAGCCGGATATAGGATTGGCATTGAAGGATTTTTTAACTGAGTCTGAAAAGCTGATTACAGAAAAGAAACCTGTGTAAGAATTTGATTGAGTTATATAACTAATTTTGAAACTGGAATTAATCACAAATAAACAGAATGTTCGCACAACCGGAAAACAGAACAAAAGTTAAAATTTGCGGACTTACTACACTTGAAGATGCCCGTTTTGCAGCCGGTGCACTTGCAGATTATCTGGGTTTTATTTTCTACCCTGATTCTCCAAGGTATGTAGATCCTGCCAAAGCCGGTGCAATTATAAATTGGATAGAAGGACCTCAAAAAGTTGGTGTATTTGTGAACCAGCCTCTTGATGATGTAAACAGTATCGCCAAACAAACCGGTATTGATCTGGTACAACTTCACGGGAACGAATCTCCTGAATATTGTGATTTGATTGATCAGCCCGTGATTAAAGTTTTTCACATCACTGAAGATAAAACTGCTGATGACTTAAAAGAAGAATTGGACCCGTACCTGTCGGTTGCAGATCATTTTCTTTTTGATACAAAAGCTGATGGTTTGTGGGGCGGCACCGGGAAGGTTTTTGATTGGAATATTTTAAATGAACTAAAAGAGGATAAACCATTTTTTCTCTCCGGCGGACTTAACCCAAAAAATATAAAACAAGCCATAGAAACGGTTCAACCTACTGCTGTGGATCTTTCAAGCGGTCTTGAGAATTCTCCCGGGCTTAAAGATTTTGATAAAGTAGAAGATTTTTTTGAAGTCATGAGAGAAATCTGGGAAGAGCAGGAAGTTTCTTAGAAACAGGTTTTGAAAATTTTTTGATTAGTTAATCAATCTGAATGAACAGGTCAGAATTCAACAAATGAAATTATGAAATACAGAGCGCCCAACAAGAAAGGATATTTTGGTAAATACGGAGGTAAATTTGTACCGGAAATATTAATTCCGGCTCTTGAAGAACTTGAAGAAGCATATGAGGAAACATTGAACGATCCTCTTTTTCAGCAGGAGTACAAAGATTTACTGCATGAATATGTTGGACGCCCCACAAAACTTACGTTCGCCAACAGGCTTACTGAGCATTACGGAAAGGCAAAAATATATCTTAAAAGAGAAGATCTCTGCCATACCGGGGCACATAAAATAAACAATGCAATAGGTCAGTTACTTCTTGCCAGAAAGATGGGCAAATCAAGAATTATTGCCGAAACCGGTGCGGGTCAGCACGGCGTGGCAACTGCAACTGCCTGTGCAAAATTCGGTTTTGATTGTGTTATTTACATGGGGGCTGAAGATATGGAGCGCCAGAAATTGAATGTTGATCGTATGCGGCTGATGGGCGCTGAAGTCCGATCGGTTGAAAGCGGATCAAAAACACTGAAAGATGCAACCAACGAAGCGATTCGTGACTGGGTAACAAATGTAGAGGATACGTTTTATATCATAGGGTCGGTTGTTGGCCCGCATCCATATCCTATGATGACGCGTAATTTTCACAGGGTGATTGGTGAAGAAACCAAGGATCAGCTTCTTCACGCTGAAGAGAAGCTGCCTGACTATCTTGTTGCGTGCGTTGGAGGCGGGAGTAATGCTATAGGTTTTTTCTACCCGTTTATTGAAGAAGAAAGTGTAAAAATGATTGGCGTTGAGGCAGCCGGCCTCGGTTCGGATACAGATCAAACAGCCGCCACTCTGACGATTGGCACGCCCGGTGTGCTTCACGGATCCATGAGCTATTTACTGCATAATGAGGAAGGGCAAATCCAGCTTGCTCATTCTATAAGTGCAGGACTTGATTACCCCGGTATTGGGCCGGAGCATTCTTATTTGCATGATACTAAAAGGGTCAGTTATTACGGTGTTACCGATAAACAAGCGATGGATGCCGTAAAACTGATTTCTGAAAAGGAGGGAATTATTCCCGCTATTGAAACGGCTCATGCATTTTCTTATCTCGATACACTGATGCCATTGACAAAAAAAGATGAAATTGTTGTAGTCAACTGCTCAGGACGTGGTGACAAAGACATGGGAACCATCTCGAATTGGTTTCGGGATCAATCAACAGATAGTTAATATTATTTCTTTAAAAAATATGATAACAGTTAAAACATCACGTATTCAAAAAGTTTTTGAAGAGAAATCCGGCGATAAAATTATGTCACTTTTTATCTCAGCCGGATATCCTGACCTGGAATCTACTGTTGAGCTGATCCTCGGTTTTGAGAAAAATGGTGCAGATTTGATAGAACTCGGAATGCCATTTAGTGACCCGTTAGCCGATGGGCCAACCATTCAATATGCCAGTAATGTGGCTATTAGTAATGGAATTACGATGAAGAAAATTTTTGAGATGGTCAAAGAGATCAGAAAATCCTCGGAAATTCCCATTATTTTAATGGGGTATATTAATCCAATCTTAAAATATGGGGTTGAAAAGTTTTGTAGAGATGCGCAGCAATGCGGAGTGGATGGATTAATTATACCTGATGCACCGCTTGAAGAATCGTCCATAATTTCTGAAGCCGCTTCTGCCCTTAATCTGGACATGATTTTTCTTGTAGCTCCGAATTCTTCCGATCAAAGGATGCAAATGGTTGATGATAAAAGCAGTGGTTTCGTCTATTGTGTTTCCGTAACCGGTGTTACAGGTGCAAGGCAGGGCAATGAAGTTGCCAAATCTGTTGAAAAGTTCATAGGCAGGGTAAATAAAAATGTTACAAAAAATCCCAAACTCGTAGGATTCGGCATAAAAAACTATAAAGACGCTCAACTTATTTCAAAAGAAGTAGATGGCTTTATTGTAGGTAGCGCGCTGATTGATACGATCAGAAAAAAATATCCCAATAAAGAGTGGAAACAATCCGTTTTTTCGTTTGTTAAAGAACTCAAATTTGGAAATATTTGACAGTTAATTATTCACATGCAATTTAATTTTATGCGTAAGCACTTTCTTGTTCTTCTATTACCACTGGCACTTCTTTTTTTTGCAACTGCCTGTGATGGAGATTACAGGCCAATGTCAATCGGCCAGATGGATGAAGTTATTGTCTTAATGGATTCCACACAATGGGACAGCGAAACAGCCCTTGCAATAGAAGAAACGTTCGGCAAGGGGATTGAAACTCTTCCAAGTTATGAACCAACCTACCGGCTGACTTTTCAGGATTTCAGAAATAATGCTGAGCTTGACCGAATTCAGGAATTTAAAAACATAATTATTGCCACTCCTATTGATGCTGAATCGAATGTCGGTACACTTGTTCGCGCTATGCTCAGCGATGATGTTGAACAACGAGTGAGGGCGGGGGAGAGTTTCGCATTTCCGCTTCAAAACAGATGGGTGCGCGATCAATGGACATTAATTTTAACGTCAACAGATGATGAGGAACTGGCTGAAAAAATTAGAAACTCTGAACAATCACTTGTTGGTAATTTGATGGACCGGGAGTTCGAACGCCGAAAGCAGGAGGTGTACAGGCGCGGTGAACAGTTTGCTATCAGTGATTCTTTATGGGAAAATCATGGATGGAAAGTTCGAATGCAGCATGACTATATCTGGACGGTTGATACCACAAATGTGGCTGTATTTCGCCGCTACCTGCCTGAAAACGACAGATGGATTATGGCTTGGTGGAAAGACAATGTACCCGATCCAGATTTTATAGATCAGGACTGGATAAATGCCACACGCGATTCACTGCTTGAAAAATATATGAGAGGAGAACGTGATGGCTCCTATTTAACAACTGAATACAGAAACCCGCGCAAAGTCCTGACAAATCCGATTGAACGCGATGACCGAATTATTGGGTATGAAACACTCGGTACCTGGAGAATGACCAACGATTTTATGGGTGGACCGTTTGTGAACTTCACCTACTACGATCCGGCAACAGAACGCCTTTTTATGATAGAATATGGTCAGTTCGCACCCAAAGTAACTAAACGAAGATTTGTACGTCAATTCAGGGCTATGGGGCGAACTTTTGAGTCAGATTCAACCTGGAATGAAAACGCAGCACCCTTATCCGGGCTGTAGTAATCTTAAATATTTACATATTAAAGCCTCAATCCGGAAATGAATAAATCGGATATTCAAGCGATTGCTTTTCACGGATGGGGCTTCGACTCTTCATTCTGGAAACCACTGGGAAACAGAATCTCTCATTTTCTTAACTTTCAAACAGTTGATCGCGGTTATTTTTTAAACCCCTCAGAAGTTTTCTTTTCAGATAAACCGAATTCTGAAAAAGTCGTGTTCGCACACTCATTAGGAATTCATTTGTGTCCTGAAAAAACGCTCAAAAGAGCAGATCACCTTATTATTTTAAGCGGATTTTTACGTTTTTATCCGGAAAGAAAAAAGCAGTCGAAGAAGAAAAAACTGTTAACACGTCAGTGGATTACCCAACTGGTAGATCAGCCACAGGAAGTACTTCAGGAATATTATGATCTTGCATTCTATCCTGATGAATCTCAATTTCCATTAAGATCCAAAATGGATCACGATAAATTATTGAGTGACCTCACAGTGCTCGAAAGGGATGAATATAATCTACAGGCTTTTTTTGAGGTGCCAAGAATTACTATTCTTCACGGGGCTGATGATAAAATTGTAAGCCAGGAAAGGGCCCGGGAAATGTATCACAGCCTGAGATTTAACAGTCAGTATTTTGAAATACTCCATGCCGGTCACGCTCTTGCACACACCCACGCTGATAAATGTGCTGAGATTATAGAAACGGTACTTTCAGAGTAAATCAATGAATTTTAATGCAGTTTAGTTAAATGAGCAATAACACTTCATCAAAAATTATCAGATCGTTTTCCGATTCTGTTAATTATTATCATAATAACGCATCCCTTCAAAAACAGACAGCTGAAAGACTTGCTCGTGCTTTAGAACCGTGGAAGTATTCTTTGCCACCCGGACAGGTTTTGGAAATAGGTGCGGGCACCGGGTTTTTTACAGACTATCTGTTTGAAATGTTCACAGACAGAAAAAAAATTATTTCAGATGCCTCTGAGGAAATGATCCGGTTCAACAAAAAAAGATATGAAGATAATTCAGCTGACTCATTTATTGTTTTGAACCCTGAAACCGATGATATTGAAGATGAAAAGAATGCTCTCATCGCCGGAAATTTTGTAGCCCACTGGTTTTCAGATCCATCTATAACATTAAGTAAACTTGCCAAGTCACTTAAACCGGGTGGTTTTATGCTGATGTCATTTCCCGGAAATCAATCCTATCCGCAATGGCAAAAATTATGTTTAGAACTGGGAATTCCATTCACACCAAACGAACTGCCGGATATTGAAAAAGTGGTGGTAAATCTTTCAATGGGGCCCTATAAGGTTGACTTCTATGAAGACCAAACTACTGAAGAATACCCTGATTTATACAGTTTTTACCGACATTTAAAAAATTCGGGAATGGGCACCAGCCGAACCGGTCGGAAATTAAAAATCAAACAGCTTCGGTTGTTGAACGATTACTGGCAAGAGAAAAATAACGGCAAAATTTCTGTTCACTACCATATGGCATTTCTGGCAGTAAAAAGAGATCTGTAAACTATTTAAACTTGCTAAAGATTTTGTCCAGTTTTGAATCCAGATCTTTCTCTATATGTGGTTCAAAATTTTGTCCGGTAAGTATCTCATACAGTTCAGCATAGCGCTGAAAAATACTCCATCGGAAATGATCCGGAAGGTTGGGAAGTTTTTGCCCTTCCAGCCCCTGAAATCCTTTTTCCATCAGCCATTCTCTTAAAAATTCTTTAGACAGCTGTTTTTGTTGAATATTATTGTTCTGACGCTGTTCATACCCATCAAGGTAAAAATAACGAGATGAATCGGATGTGTGAACTTCATCAATCAGTGTAAGTTCATTATTAAATAACCCCATTTCATATTTGGTATCAACAAGTATGAGGCCCTGTTTTGCAGCAATTTCAGTTCCGCGTGCAAACAACCGGAATGCTTTTTCTCGTATATCACTCCAAAGCTCTGGTTTTACAATACCCTTATCCAGAATTTCTTCTTCTGATATATCTTCATCATGTCCTTCTGTTGCTTTTGTGGCGGGAGTCAGAATTGGCTCGGGTAATTTTTGATGTTCACTCAAACCTCCCGGAAGTTGTACACCGCACAATTCTCTTTTTCCCGATTTATAAACCCGCCAGGCGTGGCCTGTAAGATAACCTCTGACTACAATTTCAATAGGAATCGGGTCGCATTTTTTGGCAATCATTATGTTGGGATGCGGAATATCCTCAACATGTGTTGGTAATATATCTTCAACTCTATTAAAAGAAAACTCTGAGAGACGGTTCAGAATCTGCCCTTTAAATGGAATGGCCTCTTTCATTATATGATCGAATGCAGAAATGCGATCGGTTACAACAATGCCGAGTCTTTTGCTATTCAGGGTGTAAACATCACGAACTTTACCACGATAGGGTTCACCAAATGAGGTTGCTTGCGAGGCTGTTATGCAGCTATCCAGCGCCTCTTTATTCATAATATTTAATTTTTAGGCTTGTTGGTAGAATTTCTGGGAATCAAAACCGGATCAATAGTCAATTGAACTTTTTCTTCCGGTTGATGTCGGATTATTTCTGCCAACCGTTTGGTAGCTTTTACTCCTACTGAATACATTTTCTGATCTATGGTAGTGAGATCGAGATATTTGGTGAATTTGATATTATCGTAACCCATTAAGCCTATATCTTCCGGAACCCTCAATCCAATTTTGTTTAAGGCGTGGTAAGCACCGATAGCCTGTGTGTCATTCGCACAGAAAATTGCATCAGGAAAATCATCCATTTCCTGATACTTAAAAATGGCTTCAAATCCTGCTTCTTCTGTGTAGCCGGCGTGTTTGGTGCTGTCACCTTCAATAAAAAACTTTTTTTCAATTGGCATTCGAAACTCCTTTAAAGCTTCAATAAATCCCTCTTCTCTTTCAACTGAAGATTTAGTATTCAGTGCTGGTTTAATCATTCCAAGTCTTGTATATCCCTGTTTTATTAAGTGCTCTCCGGCCATAAACCCGCCCTTTCTGTTATTGAGCTCTATAAAATTATATTCAGGGTGGCTGCTGCCAATGAGTACAATCGGTATTTCTGAAGATTGAAGTCGCTGATGAACAGAATCCGTAATCTCAATACTGATAGCAATAACAGTGTCTGCCGTGCCTCTGTCAAAGAAGTTTTCAATTCCTTCTTTAGGATTTTTAGATCCTGTATTATAGATAACTATGTCGAGATCAAGATCTTTAATTTCATCCTTCACACCTTTCAAAACTTCATTGTAATAAGGTGTGGTAAAAGAGGGCACCGCTATGGCAAGCATTTGAGGTTCGCGGCTTGCTAATTTCCGGGCGCTTACCTGTGGCCGGAAATTAAGTGTAGAAATAGCTTCGTTAACTTTTTCTTTCGTTTTTTCTGATACATTCGGAGAATTATTCAATACTCTTGATACTGTAGAAATAGCAACACCGGCATGCTGTGCAACCTGGTAAATCGTTATTTTTTTATTCTTTGATTTCATTTTACTTAAAATTTGTGGTCTGCAATACAAAAAGTCAGTTAGAATTAAGACAAAAATACTCCGAAATTTCTATAAATTAAAATAGCCGCGAAAAAGAAATTATTATTATTTCCCGGATTTAAGGAACTATTTTGTTTATAAGAAGCATTGCTGTTTATGAATACAATTTACAGTTTCTATGACTAACATTTTAAAAATACCTTTTAATCTAATCAGACCGATCTATGAAAAGACAAGTTTTCACAGGTCGGTAATTTCTGAATTGGACGATGAAAAACTAAGAATTGCCTATTCTCACTGCAGGTCTATCACACGTAAGCATGCAAAGACTTTTTATATGGCAACAAGATTTCTTCCGAATTATAAACAGCGAAGTATCTTTGCTATTTATGGCTTATGCAGATATTTAGACGATCTTGTAGACGAAGCAGAAGATCTTATTCATCACAAACAGATCAGTCATCTTGAGGTATTGGAAAGACTTGATGAATTCAGAGTAAAATTGGTTAATACCTACAGAGGCGCTGAACAGAACGACCCTATATTAGTGGCATTCTCTGATACCTTGAATAAATTTAACATATCCATAGACCTGCCGCTTACCCTGCTACAGGGTGTAAAGATGGATCTTGAAAAAAGCAGGTATGAAACGTTCGATGAGCTTTACGAGTATTCATACAAGGTTGCGTCTGTAGTTGGGCTTATGACCAGCGAAGTTTTTGGGTATGATAATCCTAAAGCCATAAATCATGCCGTTGATCTTGGCATTGCAATGCAGCTGACAAATATTCTGCGTGATGTGGGAGAGGATCTTGCAAAAAACAGAATTTATCTGCCAAATGAAGATCTCGAACTTTTTGATATTACAGAGAGTGAGCTTTTTGAAAAGAAAGTAACTGATAAGTTTATAAACCTGATGAACTTTCAGATTGAACGGGCTCAGAAATACTATCAAAGCGCAGATAAGGGAATTGAAATGCTTAGTAAAGACAGCCGGTTGCCGGTTATGCTTGCCCGAGAGAATTACAGTCGCATTCTTAATAAAATCAGAGAAAACGAATACGATGTTTTCTACAACAGAGCCTTTCTTAATTCAACTGAAAAACTATACATTTTGCCACGTGTTATGGTTAATTTATCCTACTCAGATTAACCCAAATATTTTTTATAAACTGTAGAAAAGCGCTTACAGAAAGAAAATATTTATCCTATCTTACGTGTAATTAAAAGTAAACTATCTCTAACTAACCGGGATAATAAGAATGGATAGAGAATACAGAAAATGGCGCAGCCCAACATTGGGTAAAGACATGGAGATGCTGATTTTTGGAACAGAAGGCACTCCGGTAATTATTTTTCCAACCGAAAACGGAAATTTTAAAGAGTGGGAGGAACAAGGCGGCATTGATGTTGTGGAAGAACAAATCAATAGCGGGTTCAACCAACTTTTTTGTGTTGACTCTGTATTCCGGGAAAGTTTTTTTAATGAAGAAGTAAGTCCATTAATCAGGATGAAAAGATTCGTTCAGTTTCAGAATTATATACTCGAGGAGGTTCTGCCGTTTATATCCGAACAAAACTCTAATCCATTTATTATAAACGCAGGTGCGGGTCTCGGTGCCTATGCATCATTGCTGCTCGCTCTTAAACATCCCCAAATGTTTGATAAGGTGATCGGAATTTCGGGTTATTACGATATAAATGACCACATGGAAAACGTAAAAGACGATAGTATCTACTATAATAATCCTGTGGATTTTATTCCGTACCTGAATGATCCATCAATACTGAATGAAATCAATACGGTGGATATTCGTTTGTTAAGTTATCAGAATGATCCGAACAGGAATGCGACAGAAAAAATGAGTGAAATATTGTGGTTGAAAGTTATTGAACATGAATATTATGTTTGGGACAATCAAACATCATCTCCGTGGAACCTGATTCCTAAGATGTTAAAGGATAACCTTTTTTAAAAAAAATTCATGCCCTCAATCCAAAAAGTACTTATTGCCAATCGCGGTGAAATTGCGCTTAGAATCATAAGAACATGTAAGGAGAGGGGGATTAAAACCGTTTCCGTTTATTCACGACCCGACTCACTGTCTCCCCATGTTTCAGCGGCCGATGAATCTGTATTTATAGGAGAAGCGTCTTCATCAGAGAGCTACCTGGTGGGAGAGAAGATTGTAGATGCTGCTTTAAAAACGGGTGCGGATGCAATCCATCCCGGATACGGTTTTTTGAGTGAAAACGCCTCATTCGCTGAGCTATGCGGCAAGCATAATATTATTTTTATAGGCCCTTCACCCTCATCTATCGAAATGATGGGAGACAAAACCCGTGCCCGGGAGCTGATGGAAAAAGCGGGAGTACCATTTCCACCCGGAACAAAATCAGCAATTCAAGATATTGATAAAGCTAAATCCATAGCTAAGGAGATTGGATTTCCCGTTCTGATTAAGGCAGCAGCAGGGGGTGGCGGAAAAGGAATGAGAATTGTAGAACGAGAAGAAGACTTCGAAAAAAGCGTAAAAGCGGCTCGTTCAGAAGCTAAAAATGCGTTTAGTGACGACCGGGTATTCATAGAAAAATATCTTGAAGAACCCCGGCATATTGAGTTTCAAATAGTAGCTGATCAGTATGGAAAAACCCTTCATTTTTACGAACGCGAATGTTCAATACAGCGCAGGCATCAAAAAGTTATTGAAGAAGCTCCATCTGCAGCTCTTACTGAAGAGTTGAGATCAGAAATGGCGGAAGCAGCTATCAAAGTTGCCAAAAGCTGTGATTATGTGGGTGCAGGCACCATTGAATTCATGATAGATAAACACATGAAATTTTATTTTCTGGAGATGAATACAAGGCTGCAGGTAGAACACCCGGTAACTGAATTAATTACAGGGTTTGACCTGGTAGCTCTGCAGCTTGATGTTGCTGAAGGAAAAGAGTTTACAATAAGCCAGGATGATATTCAGCGAAACGGACATGCCATAGAATGCAGAGTTTATGCCGAAGAGCCCGAAAATCAATTTTTACCGAGTACGGGTACACTTATAAGACACAGAGAACCATCAGGGCCGGGTGTTCGGATTGATTCAGGAGTAGAGGAGGACCAGGAAATATCGGTTCACTACGACCCGATGATTTCAAAACTTTGCACACATGCTCCCACCCGTAAAAAAGCCATTGATAAAATGCTCCGTGCCCTGACTGAATATGAAATATCGGGAGTAAAAACCACCATCCCTTTTTGTGAATACACCCTCAAACATCCGGAATTTGTTAATGGAAATTACGACACCCATTTTGTGAAAGACCACTATAAAACCGGAAATCAATTTACGGATGAAGAATTATCGATAATAGCCTTATCTTCTGCTCTGCTTAAGAATGGTTCAGAAAATAACCATTCAGAAAATGGAGCTGAAACATCCGGCCGGGCAAGCAGCTGGTGGGAGAATAGAATTAAATAAATTATAAATAGTGTCATCTGATCAGGTATTATTCAATCAACTCGAAAAACTTTTAACCGAACAGCAAAATCCTGCCAGCAGTGAAATTGATCTGGCTGATTCCCTTTCTATTGTAAAAATCATCAATTCGGAAGATAAAAAAGTAGCCCACTGCGTAGAAGAACGTCTTCCGGAGATTGCAGCTGCCATTGATGATATTGTGGAAAGCCTGAAAACAGGAGGCAGGGTGCTCTATTTCGGAGCCGGAACAAGCGGACGTCTTGGCGTTTTGGATGCAGCGGAATGTCCGCCGACGTTTGGTACTGACCCCGAAACATTCCAGGGATATATTGCCGGCGGTGAAAAAGCGATGTTCGTTGCACAGGAGGGAGCCGAAGATCACGAAAAATTTGGTGTTGAAGAAATTGACCGATTATCTGTTACAGAAAATGATATTGTGGTTGGCCTGGCTGCAAGCGGACGAACACCATACGTGCATGGCGCTGTCAAAAAGGGCAAAGAAATTGGCTGCACTACTGTTTTTATTACCACGGTATCAAAAGATCAGGTAGACCTTGAAGTGGATCATATGATTGACGTACCCGTTGGGCCTGAAGTGATTATGGGTAGCACCCGGATGAAAAGCGCCACGGCCCAAAAAATGGTTCTGAATATGCTTTCTACCGGTGCTATGATCCGGCTCGGAAAAGTTTACCGCAATGTGATGGTAGATCTTCAGCTGACAAATAAAAAGCTTGAGGAGAGAGCCAAACGAATTGTAATGATGCTGGCAAAACTATCCTATAAAGAAGCCTCAGAAACCCTGGAAAATGCAGATCATCATGTAAAAACAGCACTTTTGATGGCTTTGGCGAATCTTACCAGGGAAGAAGCTGTTAAAAAACTGAGAGAAAACAACGGTTTTATACGTAAAGCCCTTTTATGATATATTCCGGTAATTTCCAGTTTCATTTATCATGTTATGGGTATTGTCTCGTTATATTGATTCCATAAGTGAACAGGCTAACTGGCTCAGATAATCCTACAGACCAACTGAATTGTCAAAAAACTTTGCATATAAATCTCATTCAAATCAGAATTACCGCATTCTGATTATGGCATCTGTAGTTATCATGCAGATTTTTGCAATTCTCTTGTTCCGGTACTGGCCTGTTGATACATACGAAGCCTCTCTGGATTTTGATATTATTGAACAGGAAGTTGTTGTTCTTGATGATATTCAAGTCACACAGCAGCAAACATCACCTCCGCCTCCTCCGCGTCCGCAAATGCCTAATCCTGTTCCTGATGATGAAATTATTGAGCAGGAAATTGAATTTGATATGGATCTCGATCTTCCCGACCTGCCCGATATAGAACCCGGATTCGGAACCGGAGAAACCGGTGATGAAGAGAGAATTGTCAGCAATCCACAGATACCGCCTACCATTGTCAGGATTGTGGAAGCCTCTGCACCGGAAGAAGTACCGGCGGATTATCGAGGAAATCTGGAAATGATAGTTAACTTTTTGGTTGACAGAGAGGGTGAAGTTGAGGAGGTGAGTATAATGGAGATCCGGCTTTATGATTCGGACGGAAACTACGAACAGTTAGATTTTGTGCAGCACGGTTTAATGGAAGCCGTTCTGAAAGCCGCTATGCAGTGGAGATTTCGTCCTGCACGTCAGGATGGCGAACCGGTAAAAGCATTCACCCGGCAGAGATTTAATTATTAGTCTGACTGTCCATTCCCTCCGATGAAGCTGAAATAGTTATTTATGTGCATTCCGGATTGAATGTAGCGAATCAAACCGCTATCTTTTAAGTCTTTGAATTTTTCGAAAGGAGGGGTGCCAGAGTGGTCGATCGGGCTCGCCTGGAAAGCGAGTGTACCTTTCACGAGGTACCGAGGGTTCGAATCCCTCCCCCTCCGCTCCACTGCGCCAAGGCTTCGTTGAGCAGGCGAAACTGCGCCAAGGCATGCACTACGAAATTTGAATGTAGTAGTAGCTTCGTTTGGCATGCCTCATACACCAAATCAACAATCTGGTAAAGTAGAGATGTGG
>LKMJ01002303.1_pt1 | contig 17454 bp, 16 predicted proteins | sample 643391 | NCBI WGS metagenome assembly LKMJ01 (sample SAMN04112250, study PRJNA286221) | soda lake metagenome | biome: soda lake; feature: Kulunda Steppe; material: water; isolation source: sample PL-Br10 brine of Picturesque Lake | place: Russia: Kulunda steppe | collected 2010-07
CCGTCGATCGCGACGGTCACAGTTCGCCCGGGAACGGGACCGACGCGTCGAAAGCGCGAGAAAGGGTGATCGAATCGGTCTCACGTGGCCGCGGTCGGCGTGTACGAGCTCAGCCGAGCAGCTCGCGAGCGGCCGCGAGCAGGGCGTCGTACCCCGCCTCGACGTCCGCGAGGACGACGTGCTCGTCGACGGTGTGAGCCTGCTCTAAACTGCCCGGTCCCCAGGTGATCGCCTCCATCCCCGCGTCGTTGACGAAGTTTCTGACGTCCGTCGACGCCTCGATCCCCCAGGGGTCGGTCGACGCGCCGGTGTGGGTCGCCGACACGTCCCGGAACCGCTCGGCGAGCGGGCTGTCGACCGGGATCGACGCCGACTCGTAGGTCGTCTCCCGCTCCCACTCGAGGGCGATCCCCTCGGCCCGGAGCTCCTCGGCGATGGCCGCGACCTCCCGGTCGACCTCGGCGACCGACTCCGTCGGTGTGATCCGTCTGTCGAGCACCAGCGTGACCTCGTCGGGGAACACCGCCCGGTTGGTGTCCGCACCCCCGACGACCTGCGTGACGGTCGCGTACGCCGGACCGCAGAGCCCCCCGCCGCGGGCCCGGAGCTCGGCGTCGTAGGCCTCGATCCGATCGAGCACGGCCGCGACGTCGCCGACGGCGTTGTGTCCGCGGTCGGGCTGGCTCGCGTGGACGGGCTCGCCCGGAATCGAGAGGTCGTACCACGCCAGCCCCTTCGCCGCGGTGGCGACCCGACACGCCGTGGGCTCGAGGACGACGCCGTAGGTCCCGTCGAAGCCGGCCTCGAGCAGCGCCTTCGTCCCCGGCTCGCCGGTCTCCTCGCCCATCGCGGCGTGGACGACCAGCGAGCCGGCGAGCTCGCCCGCCCGGATCTCCGGGGCGAGTTCCAGCGCCGCGAGCATCGCGACCGCGAGCCCGGATTTCATGTCGGCCGCGCCGCGGCCGTACAGCCGGCCGTCCTCGACGACCGGCTCGTAGGGGTCGTGGCTCCAGGCGTCTGGGTCGCCCGCGGGGACGACGTCGGTGTGGCCGTTGAGCACGAGCGTGGGACCGCCTCCCCTCTCGCCCTCGATTCGGTCGTCGCTCCCGTCGCCCTCGATTCGGTCGTCGCTCCCCCCACCAGCGCTTCCGTCCGCCGTCACGCCGCCGACCCGAGCGCCGACTCCCGGACGGTCGGGATCGGGCTCCTCGAGCAGCGTCGATTCGATCCCGTGGGCCCCGAACCAGGCGTGGACGTACTCGGCGACCGGCCGCTCGTTGCCCGGCGGGTTCTCCGACTCCCGGCGGACGAGTTCGCCGACCAGCGCCGCGAGGTCGGTCGGGTACGCCGTCATCGGGTGCCCGCCTCCGGGCCGTCGGTCCTCGGGGACGTGTCCTCTCCACCGTCGGCAACCGCCGTCTCGCCGACGTCGTACCGGCTCGAGACCTCCGCCAGCGCCGGCTCGATCCGGGTCACCCCGTCGGTCGCCTCCCGGGCGCTCGCGGTGTCTTTCAGCCCAGTTCCCGTGACGACCGCGACGACCGTCTCGTCGGGTCCGACGATGCCGCGCTCGCGGGCCGTCCGGATTCCGGCGATCGGGGCGGCCCCCGCGGGCTCGGCGTAGATCCCCTCGAGTCGGCCGAGCAGCGTCTCGGCCGCGAGGATCTCCCCGTCGGAGACCGTAACGGCCGTCCCGCCGCTCTCTTCGAGCGCCCGGCAGGCCTTCAGGGTGTTCCGCGGTCGGCCGACCTCGATGCTGTCGGCGACGGTCTCCGCGAGCTCGTCGGCGTCGTCGGCGTGGAAGGCGTCGTGGATCGCGCTCGCGCCCGTAGCCTGGACGCCGAGCATCTTCGGGGTGTCCTCGACGAAGCCGAGCTCGTGGAACTCGGCGAACCCCTTCCAGCAGCCGGCGATGGTGCAGCCGTCGCCCATCGAGAAGACGATCCAGTCGGGGACCGCCTCGCGGGTCTGTTCGGCCAGCTCGTGGCCGACCGTCCGCTTGCCCTCGATCTGGAACGGGTTGATCGCGGCGTTGCGGTTGTACCAGCCGTACTCGTCGGTCACCTCGAGGCTGAGGTCGTACGCCTCGTCGTAGCTACCCTCGACGGCGAGGACGTCCGCGCCGTAGACCAGCGGCTGGACCAGTTTCCCCTCGGGGGCGTCCCCGGGGACGAAGATGCGGGCGTCGAGCCCGGCGCGGGCGGCGTAACCCGCGAGCGAGGCGGCGGCGTTGCCGGTCGAGGCGCAGGTGACGACCTTCCGGCCCAGCTCGCGGGCTTTCGTGGCCGCGACGCTCGTCGCCCGATCCTTGAAACAGCCCGTCGGGTTCGTCCCGTCGTTTTTTACGAGCGTCTCGACGCCGAGTGCCGCCGAGAGCCGCGGAGCCTCGAGCAGGTCCGTACCGCCCTCCCCGAGCGTGACGGGGTCGGCGTCGTCGGCGACCGGGAGGAACGCCCGGTACTTCCACTGGGAGTCGATCCGGCCGTCGAGAGGGGCGTCGAACCGGTCGACGATCTCGTCGTAGTCGTAGACGACGTCGAGGATTCCCGCGACGCCGTCGTGTTCCGGGCAGGTGTAAACGACCTCGGTTGGATCGTACGTCGCGCCACAGAGCGTACATTCGAGCGCGCGGACGTGTCGGAGCGTCATATCCGATCCTCGGCGCGAGGGGTCGAGAAAGCACCGACTTCGCGGCGGCCGGCGTCCGACGGGAGAAAGAATCGCACAGCCACGCCGGAAAAACAAAGACGGTTCGATCGGGACGATTGGACGATGAGCACACGGGAGGTGCTGGTCGTGACCGACGGCCGCGGGCCGACGGCACGGCTGGCCGAGGAGCTAGACGGGCTGGCGGAGGCGCCGGCGACGACGACGGTGGATCCCACGGCGGCCGTCGACCGCGCGACGACCGGCGTGTGGGGCTGTGTCCTCGTCCCCGCGACGCTCGTGGGCGAGGACTGCCTGCAGGGGCTCCCGCCGGAGCTTCCGACGATCGCCCTCCTGACCGACGGGAACGATCTAGACGCGATCGGCTCCGACGACGTCGCCACGGGCGGCCCCGGTGACGTCGCCACGGGCGGCCCCGACGTCGTCGACGTCGTGGAGTGGCCCGTCGAGCCGGACCGGTATCCGTTCGTCGCTCGTCGTCTCCGTGCACACGCGAGCGGGGCCAGACGCGAGCGCGACGCCGCCCGGTTCCGGGCGATGTTTCGGGACTCGCCGGATCCGATCATCGTCCACGACGCGGACGGCCGGATCGTCGACCTCAACCGGCGGGCGTGTGAGAGCCTCGGCTACGAGCGCGAGGAGCTGGTCGGGATGGCCCTCCCGGAGATCGAGGTCGGTATTTCCGAGGCGGAGATGGACGAGGTCTGGGAGGGGTACACCCCTGGAGAGCCGCTGACCCTCGAGGGGCGCCACCGTCGGAAGGACGGCACCGAGTTCCCGGTGGAGGTCAGCCTCGGACGGATCGACCTCCCCGGCGGCGAGCACTTCTTCGGGATCGTCAGGGACGTAACCGACCGGGACGAGCGGGAACGACGCCTCGAGAGACGGACCGACCAGCTCGAGTTCTTCAACGGGCTGTTGCGCCACGAGGTGTTAAACGGGATGACGGTCGTCCGGGGGAACGCCGAGCTGTTGCTCGAGCAGCTCCCCGAGGACGACGATCGACGCCGGCACGTCGAGGCGATCGACGAGCGCAGCGAGGACATCGTCTCGGTGACCCGCCGGGTTCGGTCGGTGCTCGGGCGGCTCACCGACGGTCGGGAGGCGTCGCTGTCGACGGTCGACGCCGCCGCGATCCTCGAAGAGCGGATCGCGTCGTTCGCCGAGAGCCACCCGGAGGTCGAGGTCCGCCTCGAGACGCCCGGGGAGGCCCCGGTGATCGCGGACTCGTTTCTCGGGGACGTCCTCGACAACGTGCTCGGAAACGCCGCCGACCACGCCGGCGAGGCGCCGACCGTCGAGGCGTCGATCGACGCCGGGCCGGAGACGACGACGATCCGGATCGCCGACGACGGGCGGGGCGTCCCGGACGAGCGCAAAGAGGCCGTCTTCGAGCGCGGGGAGACCGGTCCCACGAGCGGCTCGACCGGCTTCGGGCTCTACTTCGTCGACATCATGGTCGCCGAGTACGGCGGCGACGTGTGGGTCGAGGACCGCGCGGACGGGGAGTCCGGGGCCGTGTTCGTCCTCGAGTTGCCCACGGGCTGACGGGGACCGGTCTCCCGTGGCCCGGGGATCGCTCGGTCGCCGTCCCGTCGGCGAGACGGTCGACGACGTCGCTCTCGTCGGCGATGTCCCGAACAGTCGGCGATTCCTGAACGCACGTCCACGCCGGCGCGCGCCAGAGGGCCGCGGGGGTTTCGTTCGCGGTTCCGGGTGGAGAATTTACACGAATCGGCGAGGAGGGCGGCCGGGCGACGCATCCGATACTAGGTGTTAAAACACGTTTACGTGTCGTGGTTTTCCGGGTTTCGGCCCCCGATCGAGGCGGGGCCGGCTACCGGCGTTGCGCCAGATTTATATACGCTTCCGGCCGTCGGATACCGATACAATGTCTACACCAGACAACGGCTCTGATACCAGTCAGGGCGGTCGAGTTCTTCCAGGGCACGTTAGACTCCACTGAAGAGATCGAGCGGGCACGGGTCTTCGATACCACGCTGCGGGACGGCGAACAGTCCCCGGGTACATCGTTCTCGTACGACGACAAACGGCGGATAGCCGCGCTGCTCGACGAGATGGGCACCCACGTCATCGAGGCGGGCTTTCCCGTAAACTCCGACGCGGAGTTCGAGGCCGTGCGTGACATCGCCGCGAGCACGTCCTCGACGACCTGTGGGCTGGCCCGGGTCGTCGACGGCGACATCGAGGCCGCACTCGACTCCGGCGTCGAGATGGTCCACACCTTCGTCAGCACGAGCGACGTGCAGATCGAAGACTCGATGCACTCGACGAGAGCGGACGTGAAAGCGCGGGCGGTCGACTCCGTCGAGCGGATCGTCGAGGCGGGGGCGATCTGTATGTTCTCGCCGATGGACGCCACCCGGACCGACGAGGCGTTCCTGATCGAGGTCATCGAGGCGGTCTCGGAGGCCGGCACCGACTGGATCAACATCCCGGACACCTGCGGGGTCGCGACTCCGGGGCGGTTCTACGACCTCATCGAGAAGGTCGACGGACACACCGACGCACGGATCGACGTCCACACCCACGACGACTTCGGGCTGGCGACCGCCAACGCGCTCTCCGGGCTCGAGGCCGGCGCCGAGCAGGCACAGGTCTCGGTGAACTCGATCGGCGAGCGGGCGGGCAACGCCGCCTACGAGGAGCTGGTGATGGCCGTCGAGTCGTTGTACCAGTGTGATACCGGGATCGACACGACCCGGATCACCGAGCTCTCGCGGGTCGTCGAGGAGCGAAGCGGCGTGCCGACGCCGGGGAACAAACCCGTCGTGGGCGCGAACGCCTTCTCCCACGAGAGCGGCATCCACGCAGCGGGGATCATCGAGAACGCCGACACGTTCGAGCCGGGCGTGATGACCCCCGAGATGGTCGGCGCCGAGCGCCGGCTGGTGATGGGGAAACACACCGGCACCCACTCCGTTCGCAAACGCCTAGAGGAGCGGGGCTTTGCCCCCACCGACGACGAGGTTCGTGCGGTGACCCGCCGGGTCAAAGACCGCGGCGCGGAGAAACGCGACGTGACCGTCGCCGACCTCGAGCGGTTCGCCGAGGACGTCGGCGTCGAACGGGAGCGAGAGGAGGTGCGCGCCTGAGATGCCGGCGGGAGACGACGCGGCCGGACAGCGTCGGCTGTTTCGCCGGATCCGTCGACGCCGGCGACCGTCCGCCGAGAGTCGGCGACGCGCCGGCTACCGTTCGGCCACGAGTCGGCGACGCGCCGGCGGCCCTCCGGCCGAAGGACACACCGACAACTGGCCGGCCACGAGGCAGCGACGTGCCGACGGCCCTCCGGCCGAAGGACGAACCGGCGACCGGCCGGCCGGGGGCGGTGCTGGCGGCCGTCCGACCGGGAGACGCCGACCGAAAGATTATAATCGTCGGCCGCGCTACCGATCGGACGATGACGCGAGACGTCCCGTCGACGGCCGAGGCGGCCGACAGCGGCGTCCTCGCGACGGTAGCGATTATTGTAGGGGCAGCCTAGCCCCTACACCAACCTATCCTCGACCCGAATCCGCACCGCCTTCAGAACAGCCAGCCGTCCGACCGATGACACACACACGACCGCGAGACCCAGCCAGAGGAAACCGATGAGCGAACGCGCAACGCTACCACCCGAGACGGAGGAACCGGGCCCCGAGGAGGGTGAACCGACCGACGCGGACGGGCCGACGGCCGTCACCAACGGCGCGGAGGCCGTCGTCCGCGCGCTGGAAAACGCCGGCGTCGAGTACGCCTTCGGCGTCCAGGGCGGGGCCATCATGCCCGTCTACGACGCGCTGTACGACTCGGCGATCGACCACGTGACGATGGCCCACGAGCAGGGCGCGGCCCACGCCGCCGACGCCTTCGGCATCGTCTCCGGCGAGCCCGGCGTCTGTATGGCGACGTCGGGGCCGGGGGCGACGAACCTCGTCACCGGCATCGCCGACGCCGACATGGACTCCGATCCGGTGCTCGCGCTGACCGGCCAGGTGCCGACGGCGTTCGTCGGCAACGACGCCTTCCAGGAGACCGACACCACGGGCGTCACGACGCCGATCACGAAGACGAACACGTTCGCCGCCGATCCGGACGGTGTCGGCACGGACGTCGGCGAGGCGTTCGCGCTCGCCCGGGAGGGTCGGCCCGGTCCGACGCTGGTCGACCTCCCGAAAGACGTCACCAACGCCGAAACCGACCGCGACCCCGGGGAGCCACACGTCCCGGATACTTACGACGTCCAGACCGAGGCCGACCCGGAGATCGTCGAGCGGGCCGCCCGGCGGATCGAGGAGTCGAGCCGGCCCGTCCTCCTGCTCGGCGGTGGCGTGATCAAAGGCGCGGCCAGCGAGGAGTGTCGGCAGTTCGCGATCGATCACGGCATCCCCGTGATCACGACGATGCCCGGCACCGGCGCGTTCCCGGAGGACCACGAGCTGGCCCTCGAGGGCGCCGGGATGCACGGCACCGGCTACGCGAACATGGCGATCTCGCTGTGTGATACCCTGATCGGCGTCGGCACCCGCTTCGACGACCGGCTGACCGGCGGCATCGAGACGTTCGCCCCCGACGCGGAGGTGATCCACGTCGACATCGACCCCGCCGAGATCAGCAAGAACATCCACGCGGAGTATCCGCTGGTCGGCGACGCGGGGACGGTGATCGAACAGCTCGACGCGGCGATCGAGCACCCGCCGGAGGCGGCCAAGTGGCGCGCCCAGTGCCAGCAGTGGAAATCGGAGTACCCGATGCGCTACGACGCCCCCGACGACGATCCGGTCAAACCGCAGTTCGTCGTCGAGGCCCTCGACGCGGCGACGAGCGATCGGGCGATCGTCACCACCGGCGTCGGCCAACACCAGATGTGGGCCTGGCAGTTCTGGACCTGGACCCACCCACGGACGTGGGTCTCGAGTCACGGCCTCGGAGCGATGGGGTACGGGCTGCCGGCGGCGATCGGCGCCCGATTCGCCGCCGACGACGACCAGGAGGTCGTCTGTATCGACGGCGACGGCTCGTTCCTGATGACCCTCCAGGAGCTGTCGGTCGCGGTGCGGGAGAACCTCGACATCACCGTCGCGGTGCTCAACAACGAGTACATCGGGATGGTCCGCCAGTGGCAGGACGCGTTCTTCGAGGGGCGTCACGCCGCCTCCGAGTACAGCTGGATGCCCGAGTTCGACAAACTCGCGGAGGCGTTCGGCGCCGAGGGATTCCGGATCGACGAGTACGACGACGTCGCCGAGACGATCGAGGCCGCCCTGGCCTACGACGGCCCCTCGGTGATCGACGTCCACATCGATCCCCGGGAGGACGTCTACCCGATGGTGCCAAGCGGCGGCGACAACAGCCAGTTCGCGCTCTCGGAGGACCAGCTATGACCGGGGAGATGGAGGGGCCGGCCCCCGAGAGCCGCCAGCGGCCGGCTGGCAGACGGAACAGCCAGGGGATCCGGATCGACCCCGAGGTCGAGGCCGAACGCGAGCCACGCCAGGCGGTGATCTCGGCGCTCGTCGAACACGAGCCCGGCGTGCTCGCGGAGGTCTCCGGGCTGTTCTCCCGGCGGCAGTTCAACATCGAGAGCCTGACCGTCGGGCCGACCGAAGACGAGAGCCGCGCGCGGATGACGATCGTCGTCGAGGAGCCCGACCCCGGCATCGAGCAGGTGAAAAAACAGCTCCGGAAGCTCGTGCCCGCGATCTCGGTGCGGGAGCTGCCCGCCGACGCGATGCGCCGGGAGCTCGCGCTCATCAAGGTCGACGCCGACCGGCCCGACCGGGTCGCCGCCGTCGCCGACATGTACGACGCGACGGCCGTCGACGCCTGTCCGGAGACGGCGACCTACGAGATCACCGGCAGCAGACGGAAGATCGAGGCGGCGATCGAGGCGTTCTCCCGGTTTGGGGTCCGGGAGCTCTCCCGGACCGGGACGACCGCCCTCGCCCGCGGAAGCGAGTTCACCGCCGCCGAGCGACCGATCGAGACGCAGGTGCACAGCCCACGGATCACATCCCCACAGCCAACAGCAGACGATGACTGAGTTCACGACGGAGATCTACTACGACGACGACGCGGACGAATCGCACCTCGACGGAGCCACCGTAGCCGTCCTCGGCTACGGCAGCCAGGGCCACGCCCACGCACAGAACCTCGCGGACAGCGGGGTCGACGTGCTGGTCGGCCTGCGGGAAGAGTCGAGCTCCCGGGCGGCCGCCGAGGCCGACGGGCTCGAGGTCGGCACCGCGGCGGAAGTCGCCGCGCGGGCCGACGTCGTCTCGATGCTGGTCCCCGACACCGCCCAGCCGGCGGTGTACGCGGAGGTCGAGCCACACCTCGAGCCGGGGAACGTCCTCCAGTTCGCCCACGGGTTTAACATCCACTACAACCAGATCGACCCCGTCGAGGGCGTCGACGTGACGATGATCGCCCCGAAGACCCCGGGGCATCTCCTGCGGCGTAACTACGAGAACGACGAGGGGACTCCGGGACTGCTCGCGGTCTACCAGGACGCCACCGGCGAGGCGAAAGCCCGCGCGCTGGCGTACGCGAAGGCGATCGGCTGTACCCGTGCCGGCGTCGTCGAGACGACGTTCCGCGAGGAGACCGAGACCGACCTCTTCGGCGAGCAGGCCGTCCTCTGTGGGGGCATCGCCGAGCTGATCAAAGCCGGCTACGAGACGCTCGTCGACGCGGGCTACTCCCCGGAGATGGCTTACTTCGAGTGTCTCAACGAGATGAAGCTGATCGTCGACCTGATGTACGAGGGCGGCGTCGGCGCGATGTACGACTCGGTCAGCGACACCGCCGAGTACGGCGGGCTGACCCGCGGCCGGGAGATCATCGACGACGGCGTCCGGGAGAACATGGACGAAGTGCTCGCGGAGGTCCAAAACGGCGAGTTCGCCCGCGACTGGATCGCCGAGAACGGGGCGAACCGACCCGTCTACACCCAGCTTCGCCAGGCCGAGAAGGACCACGAGATCGAAGACGTCGGGGCGCGGCTCCGGGAGCTTTTCGCGTGGGCCGAAGCCGAGACCGAAGACGAGGACCGAACGCGGGTGCAAGCGGACTGATGACCGGGGACACGCGGAACGATCGGGCGGGCGCTGAAACGACGGACGACGAAACGACGACGGGCGAGGAGACGCGGACGACGATGGCCGAGATCAGCCACGCGAACCCCTACACGGGAGAGCGCGTGGGCGAGGCGTTCGTCCGCGGGCCGACCGTGGCCGCAGACGGCGGTCGACGGGAGGCAACCGAGGGAGCAGACGAGACGCGAACGATGGCCGAGGGGACGGACTCGGCACGAACGATGGCCGAGATCGACCACAGGCCACCGAACGGGGCCGAGGGCGCGAACGACGCCTTCGAGCGCGGCCCGGGTGGTCCCGTATGAGCGAAGGAACCCTCTACGATGCGGTCTGGGACCGTCACAGGGTGACGACCCTGCCGACCGGCCAGGACCAGCTGTTCGTCGGCCTCCATCTCATCCACGAGGTGACGAGCCCACAGGCGTTCGGCATGCTCGAAGAGCGGGATCTGGAGGTCGCCTACCCCGAGCTCACCCACGCGACGGTCGATCACATCATTCCAACCGCAGATCAGTCCCGGCCGTACTCCGACGACGCGGCCGAACGGATGATGGTCGAACTCGAGGAGAACGTCCGCGAGGCCGGCATCGAGTTCTCCGATCCGGGATCGGGTGATCAGGGGATCGTCCACGTCATCGGTCCCGAGCAGGGACTCACCCAGCCGGGGAAGACGATCGTCTGTGGGGACAGCCACACCTCGACCCACGGCGCGTTCGGCGCGCTCGCCTTCGGCATCGGCACGAGCCAGATCCGGGACGTGCTCGCGACGGGGACGGTCGCGATGGAAAAACAGAAGGTCCGGAAGATCCAGGTCGACGGCGAGCTACCGACTGGCGTCGAGGCCAAAGACGTCATCTTAGAGATCATCCGACGGCTCGGCACCGAGGGCGGGGTCGGCTACGTCTACGAGTACGCCGGCTCCGCGATCGAGTCGATGGGGATGGAAGGGCGGATGTCGATCTGTAACATGTCGATCGAGGGTGGCGCCCGCGCGGGCTACGTCAACCCCGACGAGACCACCTACGAGTGGCTGGCCGAGACCGACTACTTCCGGGAGAATCCCGAGAAGTTCGACGAACTCGAACCCTACTGGGAGTCGATCCGCTCGGACGAGACGGCCGAGTACGACGACGTCGTCCGGATCGACGCCGACGAGCTCGAACCCGTCGTCACCTGGGGCACCACGCCCGGCCAGGGCGTCGGCATCACCCAGCCGATCCCGGCGCCGGAGGAGCTTCCCGCGGACAAACAGGACACGGCCCGACGCGCACAGGAACACATGCGCGTCGAGCCCGGCGAGACGATGGAGGGCTACCCCATCGACGTCGCCTTCCTCGGCTCGTGTACGAACGCCCGGCTGCCGGACCTCCGGCGGGCCGCGGCCGTCGTCGAGGGACGGCAGGTCCACGAGGACGTCCGGGCGATGGTCGTCCCCGGCAGCCAGCGCGTCCAGGCCGCCGCCGAGACCGAGGGGTTACGCGAGACCTTCGAGCGGGCCGGCTTCGAGTGGCGCAACGCCGGCTGTTCGATGTGTCTCGGCATGAACGAGGATCAACTCGAGGGCGAGGAGGCGTGTGCCTCCTCCTCGAACCGGAACTTCGTCGGCCGCCAGGGTAGCAAGGACGGCCGCACCGTGTTGATGAACCCACGGATGGTCGTCGCGGCGGCGATCAACGGGGAAGTGACCGACGTCCGCACGCTCCCGGAGGTGACCGCCCGATGAGCGCGGAGATCCCGGAAGTCGAGTCGGTCTCGGGAACCGGCGTCGCGATTCGGGGCAACGACATCGACACCGATCAGGTCATCCCCGCGAGGTTCATGAAAGTCGTCACCTTCGACGGCCTCGGGCAGTTCGCCTTCTTCGATCAGCGCTTTACCGACGGCGACGAGGAGAAAGACCACCCGATGAACGAGCCCGCCCACAGGGAGGCGTCGGTGATGGTCGTCAACGCCAACTTCGGCTGTGGCTCCTCCCGGGAACACGCCCCCCAGGCGCTGATGCGCTGGGGGATCGACGCGCTGATCGGCGAGAGCTTCGCGGAGATCTTCGCGGGCAACTGTCTGGCACTCGGCATCCCGACCGTCGAGGCCGACGAGGAGACGATCGAGGACCTCCAGTCGTGGGTCGAGGCCAACCCCGACGGCGAGATCGAGATCGACGTCGCCAGCGAGACCGTCACCTACGGCGACCGGACCGTCGACGTCTCGGTCGACGAGGCCCAGCGACGGGCACTCGTCGACGGCGTCTGGGATACGACGGCGCTGATGAAAGCGAACGCCGGCGAGGTGCGCCGGACGGCCGAGGAGCTGCCGTACGTCGACCTCGACGGGGACTGATCGGGCAGCCCGGGGCGGTTTTGTTCGTCGGGGCCCTGACCCGAACGTGAACTGGACCGGGATTTCCCACGCGGTAGGGACCGTCCTCCTCGTGGCGGGGATCTTCGCCCCCGGACGGTCGCTCACGGTCGGACTGTTCGTCGTGGCCGCGCTCTGCTTTATCGCCGGGATCGTGGTGGCCCGGCGGGGTGACGGATCGACGGCGCGGACGGACGCCTCCGGGTGAGCGGTGGCCGATCGCAGGCGAGGGCGTCAAAGAACAGGATTCCCGCCGGTCCGATACCTCAGCCATCCGGTAGCCGCATGACGGTGGTGAAAGAGGAATTTGACCGTCGATAGCCCTTATTTCAGTGGGTACTGAATTCGGCGGTATGAACCGACGCCAGTATCTCTCGGCCACGGTGGCTGTAGTCACTGCCGGGTGTACCGGGATGAGCAGCGAGACACACCTCACGCCCGGTGACGCGAGCGAGCATGGCTCGAGTGCCGTACTGCCGTTTAGCGACGGTGACGACGACGTACTGCGGATTCAGTTCGACAAACAGTTCACCGGCGACGAGAAGCGCGACTACTACCCGTTTTTCATCTCGACGCTACAGCCGAACGGGGATCGGATAGACTCGCTCCGCCTCGAATTCCGCTCTCCGCCACACACGAGCGGCTTCTCACCCGCCGGCATCGCTCTTCGAGAGGACGCCCACGCACACAAAGCGACGCTCTCCCAAGACGGGGACGACCCCTCGAGGACCGTCGTCGACCTCCCCGATACGACCGATATCGGACGGGGGAGCGTGAAGGTCAACCTGCTCCTCGAAGGCGATCGCGAACCCCAACAGCTCCGAATCCGAGCCGAAGCCACGCTTTCGTCGGACGGCCTGCTGGGATCTAACTACAGTGCGACTGGAGAGCTTACCGTTGCGTTTCCCTGACGGGATGCCGGATAGACTCTGCTGACTGCCCCCTTCCTCGACCGGTCGTTCGAGAAGCTTCGATTCTCGCGGCCCGAAAACGGAGAGTTTCGGACGACAACGCGGCGACCAGCGCGAGCGGGTAGGTGGATGTCGACAACGAGAACCGGTTCCGACCCACGGTACGGAGTTGGGGGTACACAGGAATGGTGGCACCGAGAACCCCACATACACGATTATGGTGTGCCAGCACCTATCAAGATCATGGATGCGACACTCGATGACGTCGAGTTTCTTGCCAGTTCAGACCATCGCGTCGGGGTGCTCGACGCGTTGATGAGGGGTTCGTGTGACCGGGACGAACTGCGCGCCGCGACGGGGGCGTCCTCCCCGACTATGGGCAGAATCCTCACCGATTTCCAGGACCGCCACTGGATCGAACGCGATGGGACGACGTACCGGCTGACAGTTCTCGGTGAGTTAGTTGTGAAACATTTCACAGAATTCAGGGACGCGATGGCGTATCAACGGCGACTCCGCGAGGTCTGGCCTTGGTTGCCTCACGAAATCGACGGCTTCAGCGTCGAGTTGCTTACTGACGCGGTGGTCTCAGAGCCAGGTCCCGGATATCCCTACAAACCGATCGAACGGCTCACGGAGCTCATCGCAACAGCCGAAACGATGCGCGGGTTTGGCATGGCACTGCTCAAATCGGGGAATCTGGAGCCGTTTTTCGACCACGTCCGCGATGGGTTGGAGTGTGAGTACATCTATCCGCCCGCCGTGTTAGGGGAGCTCCTTTCGTGGGACGAAGAAACGGTCTTGGAGACGGCGACGCGCGCCAACTATGCGGTCTTGCTACACGACGACCTCCCGCTCGACGACCGGTGTGGCATCTGCCTGTTCGATAACCGGGTCAGCATCTGCTGTTACGACCCGGAGACGGGGACGTTGCAATCACTCGTCGATACCGGGAGCGACGAGATGTATACGTGGGCGGAGTCGTACTACGAACAGTTCCGCGATGAGGCCCGACCCCTCGCCGATGAAACCGACAGCCTCCCGGTCTAACCACTCAGTACCTGAGCCCCATCAGCCCGGGCCGCCTTCGACGTTTTCACGGGACGAAATATTTCACTAGGCATTTATATTTCCGCTCACGGCGTACCCACGCTCGTGGTGAGAGTTCATGAGTGAGCAGGCAGGTCAATCGACCGGCTGGCAGGTCGAACAGAGTGCTTCCGAGGCCTACGAACAGTATCTCGTACCGGCGGTTTTGGCGCCGTGGACGGATCGGTTGATCGAGACCGCCGAGATGCAGAAGGGAGATCGAGTCCTCGACGTGGCCTGCGGGACCGGCATCGTGGCACGTCGTGGCGCTTCTCAGGTCGGTACCAGTGGGTCAGTCGTCGGACTCGATATCAACGAAGGTATGCTTTCAGTAGCGGCGGAAACCGCTGTGGAGATTCAGCCGCCAATCGAGTGGCGAGAGGGCGACGCGACCGACCAGCCGTTCTCCGACGAGGCGTTCGATGTCGTCTGCTGTCAACAAGCCCTCCAGTTTTTCGACGATCCTGACGCGGCAGTTGGAGAGATGCGTCGGGTTCTCGAACCGGGCGGGCGTGTGGCGTTGAGCGTCTGGCGACCGCTCGACTACCAGCCCGGATACGTCGTCTTGGCAGATGGCTTAGAACGGTACATCGATGACGAAGCCGGTGAAATGATGCGATCCCCGTTTCCGGGATGGGACGGGGAAGACCTTCGGACAATCTTCCGGGATGCGGGGTTCGACGACGTATCGGTCACCATCGAGATCGGGTCCGTGCGCTATCCGTCGGTGGCGGAGTTCGTTCGCCGTGAGGCGGCTAGCTCGCCGCTCGCCGAACGGATAGCGGCAGTCAGCCCGGCGGTGAGGGACAAACTGATCCAGGAGGTCGAGGATGCGTTACACTCGTACGTTGACGACGCAGGACTAGTCTCGCCGATGGAAACGTACGTCCTCACCACCCAGAGATAAAGCACACGCGTCGACCGTTCGGGTTGTGCGCACTACATCTCACACGTCTGCATCGGATACCTGAGATTCGACAGGAAAGAAGCCCGAATCGGGATCCATGATTTCACGGGTAGTCACCCGAACGTCACGATACGCATAAAGTACACGCATGAAAGCGTTGGCAGGAGGTTCTCACACAGCGTCCTCGCCAGTTCGAGAAATGGAGGTTCGAATTTCCCTCCTCTACGCCCTAACGGACGTGGAATCCGCCCGTCGAATTTCCGCCGAGTGTGGCGTTCGACGTCATCTCCGAGACATCAGCACGGAGTGGCTGGACCGGAGGGCGGTCCGGATCGTCCGGCGGCGGCGGTGGCCGACCGGGAAAGCCGGGGTCTTCCGGGGGTTCGGGCTGCGGTTTCGGTTCCGGGCCGGGGTCGTCGGGCTCCGGCCCCGGTTCGTCCGGCTCGTCCGGTTGGATCGGGATGATCGGCTCGGGGACCGGTCTGTCGGGTCTCTCGAAGGCGGCCTCGGTGAATACATCCTCGGCGTACTCGAGTTCGATGAAGTTCGTCCCGAAGTACACCGCGGGCTGTGGGACGTCGTAGTTCAGGATCGTGCGCTTCCGTCGGACTCCAGCTCGATCGGTGGTTCACTTTCATCGGACAGTAGTTACTATAGTGCACAATCTATACTAAAATTTTAGTAAGGTGTTGTGGTCGCGTCGAGTTGGAGTCAGGATAGAGGGCGCGAGTACGGCACCCACCACTCATCCCCCATGCACTGAAACGCGGGGATTCCACCGTGGGACAGCCGGGCGGTCCCGCGTCCCCGTTGGCAACGTCTCGCTTGCCGAACGGGTTCCGGCGCGGCGATGCCGGGTCCGTACCGTTGGGCTCGCACGCCGACGGCGCCAGCACCTGTTCGCTCCCGTCACGACGGTCCTCGCGACTCCGCCGACCCCTCGACGTGGTGAGGGGCCGTCGTTTTGCCGATCGGGCCCGTCCGTCCGGTATGATTACCGACACGGGAGACCGCCCCGAAGCGCTCGCCGGCGTCGACGACGTCGTCTGTGACGGGCGAACGGCGCTCGTGACGGGCTCGACGAGCGGGATCGGGCGCGCCGTGGCCCTCGCGCTCGGCCGTCTCGGAGCGGCGGTGATCGTCCACGGCCGGGACGTGGACGCCGGCGTCGACGTCGTCGACGAGCTCCGGGGCGTCGGTGCCGAGGCGACGTTCGTCCGGGCTGACTTTTCGGATCCGGAGGACGTCCGGGAGCTCGCCGCGACCGTCCGCGGCCGGACCGACGGCGTCGACCTCCTCTTTGCCAACGCCGGGGGTCTCTTCCGGTCGGCGCGGCTCACCGACCTCGGCGTCGAGTACACCTTCCACATCAACCACCTCGGCCCGTTCTTGCTCACCGCCGAGCTGGCCGGCCACCTGACCGAGGACGCCCGCGTCGTGACGACCGCGTCGGCGGCCCACCGCGGCGTGTCGTTCGATCCGGACCGGGTCGAGCGCGTCGACTCGTACTCCCCGACGTGGGCCTACGGCCACTCGAAGCTCGCGAACGTCCTCTTCGCGCGGGAGCTCGGGCGTCGACTGTCCGACGCCGGCCGATCGATCCCCTCGAACGCCGTCCACCCCGGGGCGATCCCCGAGAGCGGGTTCGCCCGCTTTCTCCCGCGTCCGCTCCCATCGGTCGTCGCGAGCCTCGAGGCCCTCCCCGGCGTGGCGTCGGTCGCGGACGGCGCCGCCGAGTTGCTGTACGTCGGGCTCTCGCCGCGGACCGCCGACGTCACCGGCCGGTACTTCGCCGGCCAGTCCGAGCGGGTGCCGTCGTCGGCCGCGACGAACGATCGTACGGCACGCCGGCTCTGGGAGTACAGCGTCGACCGCCTCGACCTCGACGAACCCGTGGTCGACGGCCCCTCGACAACCGGATGACGCGTAGCGAGCGAAAGCGTCGGGGGCGAGAGGGCGTCGGAACGCTCACAGCACCCGGAGCCGGTACCCCTCGAGGGCACCCCCGTCGGTAACCCGTCCGGCCTCGACTGCGGCGTCGAGCAGGTCGGCGACGAACTCCTTTGGCACCTCGACGCCGATGAAGTCGGAGCCCTCACGCCCCGTCGTCAGCCGCGCCATCGTTCGGCGCGTGCCGTCGTCGTTGTAGATACTGCCGACGCGGTCGCCGTCGCGTAAGAATCTGAGGGTCACGTCGGTCGGCTCGATCGCCTCGAAGCTCACCTCGAACACCCGATCGTCGCCCTCGATCCGCGTGAGCATGAGACCGTCGTGTTCGGTGACGAGCGTCTCCATACCCCCGCTATGGGCTGGAGACGTATAGGCCGTCTCACGTCGGCACCGGTCAGCTCCGCCGGATCCGACCGGCACGCACGCCGATCGGTCCCCCGAACTGGAGCAGCGGCGTTCCGTCGGGCTCGTCGAA